>JAEEGG010018400.1_pt1 | contig 14215 bp, 6 predicted proteins | sample 9134161 | NCBI WGS metagenome assembly JAEEGG01 (sample SAMN16246543, study PRJNA631951) | gut metagenome | biome: gut microbiome; feature: rumen; material: CR-attached | host: Bos | place: Iran: Karaj | collected 2018-10
TCTATGGAGTGCAGGAGGGTAGTAAAGAGGCTGCAGCCTTGTTATATCAGGATAGTATCTCACCACTTTCAGCTTTTGGCTTTGCCATTGGATTTTTCCTAACGTTAGGCATTGCTGTTCTGTCAGTTCGCTTATCCGAAGTGCTGCACCATTTCGGTGGTGTATTGTTAAGGGCCGTCATAGCCGCCGTTTCCTGCTATCTTGTTTTCTTAGTGGCCAGCATTGTCATCGCCGTTGTCAGGAACGAACTGGTCGAAATACTTCTGGAGTGGATTCCCTGGACGCTCTCTGGATTCATCATTGCCTATTGTGGCACACATGGCACGCGTGTGGTGCTTCGCAAATCACTTATCTTGCCAGGCATTGCCATTGGCATCATCTCTATGTATGTCTGGTGGCTGTTCTTTGATTCCGATGTCGACTATCGCGTGCTGTTGCTCATCAGCTTCATGGTTTACGCCGTAGGTCTCGCTGTCAGTATAGCATCAGTGTCGCCACGCTCCGACCGCTTCTTCCTGAAGGTTCAAGGAGATGTCAAGGAGATGGACATCGCCATCTACAAGTGGTTCCGCAACGCTCCCGACCGTGTGGTCACAATAGGTAAGAGCGTGGACTGCAGCCTGCAACTCTCGTGGGATCTCAGGGGGCATGTCGCCCCTGTGCATGCCGAGATTCGCATGAAGCGCAGTAACCCCTTCATTTTAGCCATCGAGGATGGTGTTCTCTTCTCAGGCAAGCCCATTGCCGTTGGCAAAAAACGATGGCTTTACCACGGCGACTCCTTCATCATAGGCAACACTATGTTCACATATATAGAAAAAGACCTGTAAAGACCATTATCATATAGCTAATACTACAGTCATGTTATTTGAGCAATGATTGGACAAATTATCATTTTCCAAACAGAATCAGAAAACAAATACAGTTTTTTCTCATTATAAAAAATGCAAAATGCGCACGAATATCGAGTTTTTTTTGTACTTTTGCCACCAAATTGGCTAAAGCGAAATGAAGAACATACGAAACTTCTGCATCATCGCACATATTGACCACGGGAAATCAACGCTGGCCGACCGCCTGTTGGAGCGCACTCAGACCATACAAGTGACGGAGGGCCAGATGCTCGACGACATGGACTTGGAGCGCGAGCGCGGCATCACCATCAAGAGCCACGCCATCCAGATGGAGTATGAGCGCGATGGACAGAAATATATCCTGAACTTGATTGACACACCGGGACACGTGGACTTCAGCTACGAGGTGAGTCGCTCCATCGCTGCTTGCGAGGGGGCGCTGCTGGTGGTGGATGCCACGCAGGGCGTGCAGGCGCAAACCATCTCGAACCTCTACATGGCCATCGACAACAACCTGGAAATCATCCCCGTCATCAACAAGATTGACATGCCCAGTGCCATGCCCGACGAGGTGGAGGACGAGATTGTGGACTTGCTGGGCTGCGACCCAGAGGACATCATCCGCGCCAGCGGCAAGACCGGCGAGGGCGTCGACGACATCCTGAATGCCGTCGTAGACCGCATCCCACATCCCGTGGGCGACGAGGAGGCTCCGCTGCAGGCACTCATCTTCGACTCGGTGTTCAACTCGTTCCGTGGCATCATCGCCTACTTCAAGATTGTAAACGGTGTCATCCGCAAGGGCGACAAGGTGAAATTCTTCAACACTGGCATGGAATATGATGCCGACGAGGTGGGCGTGCTGAAGATGGACATGATACCCCGCGCAGAGCTGCGTACGGGCGACGTGGGATATATCATCAGTGGCATCAAAGACTCGAAGGAGGTGAAGGTGGGCGACACCATCACCCACGTGGCGCGCCCCTGCGACGCCGCCATCGAGGGATTCCAGGAGGTGAAGCCCATGGTGTTCGCCGGTGTCTATCCCATCGACCCCACCGACTACGAGAACCTGCGCGCCTCGTTGGAGAAGCTGCAACTGAACGACGCCTCGCTGACCTTCCAGCCCGAAAGCTCGGTGGCCTTGGGCTTCGGCTTCCGCTGCGGTTTCCTGGGGCTGCTGCACATGGAGATTGTGCAGGAGCGACTGGACCGCGAGTTCGACATGGACGTTATCACCACCGTGCCCAACGTCAGCTATATGTGCTATACGAAGCAAGGCGAGGTGAAGGAGGTGCACAATCCCAGCGGTCTGCCCGACCAGACGATGATAGACCATATTGAGGAGCCCTATATTCGCGCCAGTATCATCACCGCCTCGGCCTATATCGGCCCTATCATGACACTCTGCCTCGACAAGCGTGGCGAGCTCATCGACCAGCAGTATGTCAGCGGGGGGCGCATGGAGCTGCACTTCATGCTGCCGCTGGGCGAGATTGTCATCGACTTCTACGACAAACTGAAGAGCATCTCGAAGGGCTACGCCTCGTTCGACTATCATGTGGACTGCTTCCGCCCCTCGAAACTGGTGAAACTCGACATCCTGCTCAACGGCGAGCCGGTGGATGCCCTCTCCACGCTGACACATCAGGACAACGCCGTGACCTTTGGCCGCCGCATGTGCGAGAAGCTGAAGGAGCTGATTCCACGCCAGCAGTTCGACATCGCCATACAGGCCGCCATCGGTGCCAAAATCATCGCCCGCGAAACGGTGAAGCAGGTGCGCAAGGACGTGCTGGCCAAGTGCTACGGCGGCGACGTCACCCGCAAGCGCAAGCTGCTGGAGAAACAGAAGCGCGGAAAGAAGCGCATGAAGCAGATAGGCAACGTAGAGGTGCCGCAGAAGGCATTCCTCGCAGTATTAAAATTAGATTGAACGTAAGCCCCAGTTAGGGGGTTGGGGGTCTGAACAGACGCGGTCCTCCCAGCCCCCATAAAAACAAAGAAATTACCAATAAAGGTCTGATAAACGTCTGTTCAGACTCCCAACCCCCTAACTTAGGGGGCTCAAAAACATGGCAAACCTAAGTTTAACTCCCCGCGACGTGGCCCGCGAACTGGCCCGAAGATACAGCACCATGACCCACGACGAGCTGGATGTGCTGGAGAGTATACTCATCCCACGCAAGTATGCGAAGAACGAAATCATCCTGCGCGAAGGCGAGGTGTGCGAGAACATCTACTGGGTGGTGAAGGGGTTGGTGCGACAGTTCTATTTCAAGAACAACAAAGAGCTCACCGAATACATGACCACCGAGAACAGCATCGTGATGTGCATCGAGAGCCTGTTCAAGGAAGAACCCACAAGGCTGCAGATACAGGCGCTGGAACCCAGCATCATCTACTCCATACCGAAGCACGACCTGGAGGCAGCAGCCATCAAGTGCATCAACATACAGATGCTCTATCGCAAGATACTCGAGGAATCGCTCATCATCAGCCAGCACCATGCCGACATGCTGCGCTTTGAGTCGGCACAGGACCGCTACACCAAGCTGGTGAAGCGCTCGCCCCAGCTGGTGCTGCGCGCACCGCTGGTCTACATCGCCAGCTATCTGCAAATGACGCCAGAGACGCTGTCGCGAGTGCGCACCGCTGCCCTGCTAAACGACAAATAAGGCAGATGAACCCAACGAACTGTTTCGTCCACGGAGGACACGGGATACTCAGAACCGTTCTGTGAATTCTGTGTGCTCTGTGGATTTTTTATAAGATAATACTGCATAGTTATTAACACACATGGAAAAGAAACTACGCCAAGGCTCGCTCTGCGTGAGGGCGGGCTACCAGCCGCACAACGGTGAGCCGGTGGAATTGCCCATCGTGCAGTCTACCACCTTCAAGTATGACGACAGTGACGAGATGGCCCAGCTCTTCGACCTGAAGAAAGAGGGCTATTTCTACACCCGTCTGCAGAACCCCACCAACGATGCCGTGGCCGCCAAGATTGCCGCACTCGAAGGCGGTGTGGGCTGCGTGCTCACCAGCAGCGGACAGGCCGCCAACTTCTACGCACTGTTCAACATCTGCGAGGCGGGCGACCACTTCGTCACCTCCAACGAAATCTATGGCGGCACCTTCAACCTCTTCGGTGTCACGCTGAAGAAGCTGGGCATCGAGTGCACCTTCATCAACCCCGAGGCCAGCGAGGAGGAGATTCAGCAGGCTTTCCGTCCCAACACGAAGGCCCTCTTCGGCGAGACCATCTCCAATCCAGGCTGCGCCGTGCTCGACATCGAGAAGTTTGCACGTATCGCCCATCGCAACGGCGTGCCCCTCATCATCGACAACACCTTTGCCACACCCATCAACTGCCGACCCTTTGAGTGGGGAGCCGACATCGTGACGCACAGCACAACAAAGTATATGGACGGCATGGCCACGCAAGTGGGCGGAGCCGTGGTGGACAGTGGCAACTTCGACTGGCTCGCCAATGCCGAGAAGTTCCCCGGACTCTGCACGCCCGACGAGTCGTATCACGGCTTGACCTATGTGAAAGCCTTCGGCCGCATGGGCTACACCACCAAGCTGGTGGCTCAGCTGATGCGCGACCTGGGGTCGATTCCCGCTCCGCAAAACTCATTCCTGCTGAATCTGGGATTGCATACGCTGCACCTGCGTATGGCCCAGCACTGCCGCAACGCCCAGCGCGTGGCCGAGTTCCTGCGCGACTGTCCGCAGGTGGCTTGGGTGCACTACTGCGGATTGCCCGGCGATGCCTATTATGAGCGCGGCCAGAAGTATCTTCCAAATGGTTCATGTGGCGTCATCGCCTTTGGACTGAAGGGCGACCGCGAGACGGCCATCCGCTGGATGGACTCGCTGCAGATGATCAACATCGCCACCCACGTGGCCGATGCGCGCAGTTGCGTGCTGCATCCCGCCAGCCACACCCATCGTCAGTTGAGCGACGAGCAACTGCGACAGGCGGGCGTGGCACCCGACCTCATCCGCCTGAGCGTAGGCATCGAGGACGTTGACGACATCCTCGACGACATCCGCCAAGCCTTGGCGCGCATTTAGCCGAAGGCGGGCAGAAACTGACCAGCAAGGCAATACAAAAAAGGGAGCACCAAGCGTGCTCCCTTTTTTGTTGGATTGGTGGATGGATTAGCGAATCACCACCTTCTTGCCGTTGATGATGTAGAGGCCGGCGGGCAGCTGGTCGGCTGTCGGGGCAACCTTCACGCCAGAGAGCGTGTAGACACCCTGCACGTTGGCAGCATTGTTGGTGGCCACTTCGTTGATGCCGTCGAACATCGGGCCTTCGGCCGACGACTTGTACTTATACATCTTCAGGTTGTCGAACCAGCAGCGGCGGTCGGCATTCTCGTAGGTCGACGAGAGCACGAACTTCGTCACCTTCTGGTCGTCGAGTTCCAGCATAGGCATGCGGGCACCGTTGTGCGAACCCTTCTGCGGGTTGTCGATCATGCCCTGCAGCGTCAGTGCCTTGTAGTCAACGATAAGGGTAAAGCTTGAGCAGTTGTTTTCGGCGCAGATGGCAGAGTTCTGGGTGCTGCTGCTACCAATGCCAGTGGTCCAACCCACGATGTCCATACCCTCGTTGGCTTCGTTGTTGAAGTCGTTGTAGTTGGCCTTTACATCGTAGGCCCCATACTCAAATCCACCCACACGCTCGCCGGCGGCGTTCAGCAGCTGCACGGTGAGGACGCGGTTGATGAGCTTGCCAAACCAGATGTCGAAATTCACACGCAGCACTTCGTCGTCGGCGATGGCCACGGGCAGCTCAACGGTGGCTTCGCCCTTGCCCACGCGGAGCACGTCGAGATAATCCTCGTTGTAACCCAGCGCGTAGTAGTTGGCAGCAGTGTTGTCGGTGGGGTTGGCCATCGTGCCAAAGTTCATGCTGGCGCCTTCGCCCTCGATGGCGTAGGTAGTGGTGGTGGTGATAATGCCCTCTTCGTCCTCCGTCTCAACAACGACCTCCTTGAAGGGGTTGGAGTAGTCGATGCTGACGAAAGGCTCCAGCTGAGCGGTAGCCAAGAACACTTCCTCGGCATACTGCAGCTCAGCGATGGCGGTGTTGATGGTCTCAATGTCAGCCTCGCGAGTGGCGTCGGTGGTGTTGGTCAGAATGTTGTCGAGCACCTCCTGGGCCACCTCGATGGCCATCTCATAATTGAACTTGTCGCCATTGACGTTCTTGTCGTCGTTGAGGATGTCTGTGGCTTTCTTAATCTCTGCCTGCAGATCGGCGATGGGCTGGTTCACTGTTGTCACATAGTTGCTGGCGTTCTGGTAGCCGCGCACCACCTGATACTCCAAACGAGTGACATCGCCATACTCGTCGGGCTCGCTATAGAGTTCCACACCCTGGTAGAGTGCCCAGTCGTTCAGCTCCTCGGTGGTGGCCACGCCGGCATCGTTGCCGTTGGCGTCAACCCATCCCTTGGCGATGATGTCGTTGTAGTAGGGATCCCACAGGTTGAGGGCGCGCTTCAGTGAGTCTTGCTCCCAAGGATAATTCTTGTTGCCAATCTTGTCGACCACAGCCTCTCGTGCGCTTACGGCAGCGTTCCACTGTGCGATGAAGGCGTTCCAAGCAGCCTTGTGCTCCATTTCATCGGCCACGTTGCCGAAGCTGCGAATCTCGAAGTTCATGATTTGGAAGGTGGAGCCAGCATCGTGGCCTTCCCACCAGAATCCAGCACCGAAGTTCTCGCCTTCCTTCACCTCGCCGATGAAGTAGAGCTTCACGAAGTCCTCGCCCTGAACGGGGACCACCTCCGAAGAGTCGCTGCCCACGAAGCCGCGCACATTCTTCTCTATGGTAAAGGTCTGCACATAGTTTTTGTCGAGCAAGCTGGTACGCACGTCGGCGGCTACATAGTACTTGCCGGCGGGCACACTGTTGTTGTGCAGCTCAACCGAGGCGGCAGGGTTGGCATACTGGGCCTGAATCTGATGGCTCAGATAGGCCGAGCCGTTGCCATGCGTCCAGTTGGTTTCGGCACCGGCAGCAGCACCATCTTGGCGGAACAGGAATCCACCATGCACGCTCTCGGCCTTGATGTCCTTGCGGTTGCGCTTGGGGAAGGCGGTGAGGTCGGTGATGTACTTGAAGTTCTCCTCGGTGGCCAGGTTGGTCGAAGCCACGTCCAAGAAGTTGTTCAGCTCCTCGTTGAAGCTGTCCATGGCGTTCAGAGCTACCGGCTCTTGGTCGAGCTGTCCGGCTGCGATGGCTCCCTCCAGGTTCTCGATGACTTCAAGCAGCGTGATGCGTGCGTCCTCAGCTTCAGGGATGTTGAAGTTGGGGTCGTCGGCCAGCTTACGGGCAAAGGCGAACTTGCGCTCGGCGATGCGGATATCCCACACCAACTCGGCCTGCTGCAGGGTGAAGTTGGTCACCATCACGTCGGTAGGCAGGCTCTCGATGTGGAACACCAGGAACCCTCCATCGCTGATGGTGGCTACGTAGTTCACCGTCTGCCACTCGTCAGTGTAGTTCACCGTTCCGCTGACGGTGGTCACAGGAGCCTCGTCGGTGCTGGCCACCTTGGTCAGTGCGCCGTCGGTGTTGACAAAGATGTCGACACCAGCGGTGCTGGCAGCAGTACCCAGTTCGCCCACCTTGATTTGATAGGACACCAGATAGGTGCCGCCATCGAGGCTGAACGCTTGGCACACGGCAGCCCCGGCATTGGCGCCTAAGCTCTTCAGCACGTTCTCGCTGTTGGGACCCACGCCGGGCTCGATGGCCCACGTTGTCTCCTGGTCGATGGCAGCGCCGTCGGCAGCTGTCCAGCCATCGGTCGAGCCACCAGCGAAGTTGCTGTTGCCCACCATGTTGGAACCCAAGATTTTCACTCTTTGCGTCTGCGTGTAGGCATACTCGCCAATCTCGTAGGCGAAGGTGCTTCCAGCAAAGAGGGCGGCAAAAGCCGATAAAAGTAGTTTTTTCATCATAAACATAAATGTTAGTTAAAGAAAGATAGTAGTTTTCACGGTGCAAAGGTACGCTTTTTATTGATATAGCGCAAGAAAAACGGGGAAAATAATTGTCTAATCATCTTCGTTTTTTGATATTCCCCTTTTGTGCAATCGTTTTTGCAACTTGCGCACCCAAAAAGTGGCCCGCTGCCTTGTCCTATATATATAATAATGTGTAATTTTGCAATCAAACCTATCATTCATCACAATATGAAACAAATTATCACCCTTTTACTCCTAATGTGTGGCATCAGCATGAGCGCGGCCAAGACCGTGAAACCCGAAATCAAGCGTGTCGACCCGGCCTTTTGGTATGCCGGAATGAAGAATCCCTCCCTCCAGTTGATGATGAGCGGCCCTGGCATCGCGGGCATCACCGACGTGACGACCGACTACCCTGGCGTGAGAGTAGACAGCGTGGTGCGCCTCGACTCGCCCAACTATCTCTTGGTCTATCTGAATGTGGGCCAAGCGAAGCCCGGCACGCTGACGCTCAACTTCAAGGGGCTGAAGAAAGCTCCCAAGCCCCTGGCCTACGAGCTGAAGGCTCGCGAGAAGGCGGGCTACGAGCGGCGTGGATTCGACATCAGCGATGTGCTCTATCTGCTCATGCCCGACCGCTTTGCTCAAGGACTCGACCACTCGAAGCCCATCGCCGGCATGAACGCCTACCGTGAGGACCGCACACAGCCATCGCTGCGACACGGCGGCGACATGGAGGGCATACGCCAGCACCTGGACTATTTCACCGACCTGGGCGTCACAGCCTTGTGGTTCACGCCTGTGCTGGAGAACAATTCGCCCGACAGCGACAACGGATTCAGCACCTATCACGGCTATGCCACCACCGACTACTATCGTGTGGACCCGCGCTTTGGCACCAACGAAGACTATCGCCGGCTCATCGACGACTGCCACGCACGAGGGCTGAAGGTGGTGATGGACATGATATTCAACCACTGCGGCTTTGAGCATCCATGGATGAGCGACATGCCGTCGAAAGACTGGATCAACCTGCCTGGCTGGCTGGAGGAAAGCGGGGGCACGAGCAATGCCGAGGGCACGAGCTTCTTGCAGACCAGCTATAAGCTGACACCCGTGCTCGACCCCTATGCCAGCGAGGTAGACCTGCGCGAGACCACCGAGGGCTGGTTTGTGCCCACCATGCCCGACCTGAACCAGCGCAACCCCCACCTGATGCGCTATCTCATCCAGAACTCGAAATGGTGGATAGAGTACGCTGGCATCGACGGCATCCGCATGGACACCTATCCATACGCCTTCCGCGAGCCGATGGCCGACTGGATGCGCGAGCTGCAGGAGGAATATCCCAACTTCAACACTGTGGGCGAGACGTGGGTGACGGAGCCCGCCTACACCGCTGCTTGGCAGAAGGACTCACAGCTCTCCGGCCAGAACAGCTACCTGAAGACCGTCATGGACTTCTCGTTCTTCGACAAGCTCAGCCAGGCCAAAAACGAGGACACCGATGGATGGTGGAAGGGCATGAACCGCCTCTACAACTCGTTTGTCTACGACTATCTATACCCCAACCCCAGCAGCGTGCTGGCTTTCATCGAGAACCACGACACCGACCGCTTCCTCGGTGCAGGGCGCGACTCGCTGATGCTGAAGCAGGCACTGGCGCTGCTGCTCACCGTCAACCGCATCCCGCAGCTCTACTATGGCACGGAGATTATGATGAACGGAACGAAAGAGGTGACCGACGGCTACGTGCGGCAGGACTTTCCTGGCGGATTCCCCGACGACCAGCAGAACGCTTTCACCCGCGAGGGGCGCACCAGGGTGCAGCAGCAGATGTTTGGCTGGCTCAGCCGATTGCTGCACTGGCGGAAGGGCAACCCCGTCATCGCGCGGGGCACCATGAAGCAGTTCATTCCCTACGATGGTGTCTATGTCATCGCCCGCCAGTTGGCCGACCACGCCCTCGATGCCCCCAACCATGTGGCCTATCGCACAGTGCTCACCATCCTCAACGGCACCACGAAGCCCACCACCATGCACGTGCAGCGCTACGAAGAGGTGATTGGTGCCACCACCCGTGCCAAGGACATCCTCACCGGCCGCTATTACGACCTGACTAAAGATATTGAGCTGAAGCCCCGCCAAAGCCTCATCCTCGACTTTTAGCCTACTCGTCAACAATACTTGTTGCTATTCGTCTCCTGTAGGGGCGGACCTTGTGTCCGCCCGCAAACGGCTTGACCCACGCGGACGGACACGATGTCCGTCCCTACGGTTCAGAAACAGTTTTTGAAAGACGCTAAGCGTAATCTGTGCCAGCGTTCATGGATGATGCCTGTATTATCATTCCCAGTGTTATCTACCGCAGGGCGGTCTTTTTAAAAACCAGATAAAACCAAATAAAACAAACAAAAACATGTTTTATTTGGTTTTATTTGGTTTTATTTGGTTTTATCGTGTTTTTTGAAAGACGCGAAGCGTAATCTATGGGGTGCATTCAGGAGAGGCGGCGCACGATAAACAGGGAGCGGGAGCCACCGCCGAGGGAAAAAGGGCGCGCTTTTCAGGTTGGCAGCGGGCGGGGACATGATTGGCAGCGGCCGCTGCCAACCGAAATTTGTAAGTGATGATGAATATAGAAAAATGGTTATCCGCCATCACCCGATGTCCCAAGGGGCATCCCTTCGGTAACAAGAACGACCAAAGGGCGGGCGCAGACAGTCTATCGGGTAATGTGGATAATCCTTAAACTTTTGCCACGGGGATTGCAAACTTTGTACAGTGTGCTCTCCCGTTTTTCCCCAAGCGCCACCAAATTGTCAAAAGTCAACGCCAAATATTCGTGGGCGATATGGCTGGTCGCAGTGCGCGATGCTATATGTCTTTTTTTATGCGCTGTTTTTGGCAGAAAGTTTCTTTTTGGTGGGTAGCAGCTTGGCATAATCGGAGGGACTCATGCCGAAAAGCCGATGGAAGGTGTGGGTGAAATGGCTGTGGTCGGCATAGCCACATTCGAAAGCGATGTGGGCAATGCTCGTGGAGGGATATTTGCCCAGGAGCTGGTGGGCACGCTGCATGCGAAGGACGGTCAGGAAGGTGGAGGGGGTGAGGCCCGTGATCTGGCTGATGCGTCGCCTCATCTTCGACTCGTGGATGGAGATGCCGTTGGCGATGGATGCGATAGACAGATGGCCGTCGACCATGTTGTTGGCGACATACGTCTTGACCTCGTCGAGAAACGCTTTCTCGTCGACGGTCAAATGGAGCTTCTTGAGCTTTTCTGTGTACTGCTCAAACTGATTCATTTTTGTAGGCTGTTTTGTTCTGCAAATTTAGTGAATTGTTGCGAAAGTGTTGTTGTCTATAATTAACAAATTTTTGTCGATTCTGAACAAAATGTGGTAAAAATAGACAAAAATGCCTGTTGTTGACAACAAGTCTGCTCGAAATAGACAAAAATGGCTCCGTTTCGGGCCGCCAACATTGAAAAGACGTTAAATGAAGTTTAGAATTCTCAACGAACCGGCTTTTTGTTCAAAATAGACAAGTCCGTTTCTTTTGGTTTTAATACCTTTGCACTTTGAATTGATATTTTCAAGCCAAATGTATTCAACTTACTCAAGTTCGTTGATGATGGGATTGAGTGAAAACGATAAGAGAAGTCTTTCTCACATTGCTCGCCCCTTGTGGTGCTGCTTGCTGGCGAGCATGCTCTTTATGGTGTGCCCAAGTATGGTGCTGGCCTCACATCTGCAGCCCGCCCAGGTGGATTCTCTGCTGAAGCTCTACGATCAGGCTGAGGAGCAGCAGCGGGGTGCCCTTGCCCGCCAGCTGGTGGATAGCTGCCTGGTCGACGACCCCCTGTCGAATGTGCAGCTGAAGTTTGACGACGATATGCCAGTCGACTCCATCAATCTGTCGGTGTGGTTTGCCGCCGAGCGATATTATTTCAATCATTCTTATTTCGCCGAGGCCATCGAGCTTATCGACCGCGCCATGCCGCTGACGCTCTATTGCCAGTTGGAGATGCGGAGCAAACTGCTCTGCGACCGTGGCTATTGCCTATTTAAGACGGGCCAGAACACCGAGGCCGTGGAAGCGGAAATGGAGGCGGAACGCTTGGCACGCGAGCACGGATGGCTGCAGCAGCAGGCACGTGCCTTCAACTACCTGGCCATTATCAATCTGAGCTTGGGCAATACCGACGAGGCCAAACACTTTGTGAAGAGGGCCTTGCAGGCCGACCGTGCCACGGGGTCGGACCTCAACACCCACAACTATCTGGGCATTGCTTGCGAGGTCTACAACGTGGCCAAGGTGCCCGACTCGGCAGTCATGTATGGTAGGCAGGCAGTGGAGAAGGCGCGCAAGATTGGCTACCGCGAGGGCGTGGTCAACCACCTGTCGCAGTTGAGCTATGCCTACAATAGGATGGGCGACTACGTTGAAGGACTCAAGCTGGCCCGTGAGGCTGTGAGCTTGGTGGAGCAGATGCCCGTCGTCGACCGCAATCTGCTGGCCATCAGCTTGGAGTATGTGGCCTATAACCTGCTCGACATGAAGCGCAATGCCGAAGCGGTGCCCATCGTGAGAAGAGCCATCGCCTTGCAGCAGGAGGTGGGCAACACGCGTTCGGTGTGCTACGACTACTATTCGCTGGCCGAGGCCCTGGAACCCGACAGCCCGCGCGTGGCCATGGTGGCGCTGCGCCAATACACGCGCATGATGGACTCCATCCACTATGCCCAGATGCACGAGGTGCTGGGCAAGGCCAACGCACAGCTGCACAACGACGAGCTGGCGGAGACCAACGCCATGACCCAGCGGCAGAACAGGATTATCTTGATATCTTCCATCATTGTCATCTTATTGCTGGTGGCGGCTTCGGCAGCATTGTGGTATGCCATGCGTCAGCGCGGTAGGACGAACCGCATGCTGGAGCGGCTGCAAACGATGCGTGAGCAATTCTTCAGCCATGTGGCCCACGAGTTTCGCACGCCGCTGACCGTCATCATCGGCCTGAGCCGACAAATGCAGGATAAGCAGCCCGCCACACCGCCCCGACAGGCTGCCCACATGATAGAGCAACAGGGCAGCCAGCTGCTGGAACTGGTGAACCAATTGCTCGACCTGACCAAGTTGCAGTTGGCCCCGCAGCTGAAGCCCGAACAGGTGCGCCAGGATGTGGTGGGGCAGATTGAGATGATTGTGGAGTGCTTCCGCGCCCTGGCTCAGCAAAAGGACGTGACGCTGACGTATGAGCCGGCAGAGCGGCAAGTGGTGATGGAGTACGCATCGGACTACATGAACAAAATCCTGTCGAACCTGCTGTCGAATGCGGTGAAATTCACCGACAGTGGCGGCTCGGTGCGTGTGAAGACACGCGTCGTGGGCGACCGCTTCTGCCTCAGCGTCAGCGACACGGGCTGTGGCATCCCCGCCAGTAAGTTAGACAAGATTTTCGACCCCTTCTATCAGGTGAAAAACAGCGACCGGCGGCAGAGTGGCACGGGCATTGGGCTGTCGCTGGTGCGCCAGCTGGTGGATGCTGTCGGTGCCACCATCAGCGTCGACAGCAAAGAGGGCGTCGGCACACAATTCACCATCAACTTCCGATATCAGCCAAAGGGCCAAGCTGAGGAGCAGCCCGCAGCCCCGACCGCTTCGACGAGGACGCTGGCGGCTGTGAGCGTAGCCGATGAACCTGAACTGTGCGATGCCGACACCGACGACGACACCAGAACCCGCATCTTGGTGGTCGACGACAACTCGGCCGTAGCCTACTATATCGGCACCATCCTGTCGCCGCGCTTCGATGTGTTCTATGCCGCCGATGGGCAGCTGGCCTTGGAAAAGGCATGCCAGATTGTGCCCGACTTGGTGGTGACCGACCTGATGATGCCGCGCATCGATGGGCTGGAATTGTGCCGACGGCTGCGTGCCGACGAGCTGACGAGCCACATCCCCGTCATCGTCATCACGGCGAAGGCGGGCGACAACGACCGTTTGGAGGGCTTGGAGGCTGGAGCCGATGCTTACCTGACGAAGCCCTTCAATGCCGAGGAGCTGACCATCAGGGTGGTGAAGTTGCTGGAGCAGCGACGCGCGTTGCGCGCCAAATTCTCGCAGCAGATGCTGGAGGGCGCGTCGCCTGAAGAAGCGGAAGACGATGATGCCGATTCGATCATGGAGATGAGCAAGCTCGACGAGAACTTCCTGAAGAAAGTAGATGGCTTCATCGCCGAGCTGATGCCAAAGGGCGAGGCCGACGTGGAGCATCTGGCGGCGCAGTTCTTCATGCACCCATCGACCTTCCGAAGAAAATTGATGGCCATCACGGGCATGCCACCGGCACAGTATAT
>JAEEGG010018403.1_pt1 | contig 14214 bp, 14 predicted proteins | sample 9134161 | NCBI WGS metagenome assembly JAEEGG01 (sample SAMN16246543, study PRJNA631951) | gut metagenome | biome: gut microbiome; feature: rumen; material: CR-attached | host: Bos | place: Iran: Karaj | collected 2018-10
CGGACCCCCTGCGAAGCGGCGAGACGCCGCTTCCCCCAGTTAGAGCTCGCGCTGGAATTACATTGCAAACGAAGGACTGTCGTTGATGACTGATTCACAAGTGAGCAAAGCCATGAATTCAAGCGGAGGGCGTGAGGCGCGGGGGCGCACGAGAGGAAATTGGTGGCCCGACGTGGCTGCGGTGTATTTCATAAACGGCGGTGAACTTGTAAGCGTAAGCGACAAGCGGTGTGTAGGATTGACGGTCGCAGAGCCATGTCGGCGGGCTGCCGCCAATTGACGGTTCGGGCGAGCCCCGCGCCGAGCGCGCGGAGAGTCCGAAGCGGCGAGACGCCGCTTCCCCCAGTTAGAGCTCGCGCTGGAATTACATCGCCAACGAAGGACTGTCGTTGATGACTGATTCACAAGTGGGCAGGGCCATGAATTCAAGCGGAGGGCGTGAGGCGAGGAGGGGCGGCCCCTGCCCGATTGCGCGTATTCCCCATGCCGCGCCGTTTTTTGGTATAATATGCGGCTATGCGAGTCGTTTTCATGGGATCTTCCCCGGCTTCGGCCGAGTGTCTTCGCGCCATTCTGCGCGAGGATGTGCTTGACGTCGTCGGAATCGTGACCCAGCCGGACCGCCCCGTCGGGCGCGGCAAGGTCATGTCCCCGTGTGCGCTCGCGAAGTTCGCCGAGGAGCGCGGGCTCACCGAGATCATCAAGCCCGAGAGGGTGAACGACCCGGAGCCGATGGAGCGCATTCGCGCGTGGAAGCCGGACGTCATCGCGGTCGTCGCCTTCGGACAGATCCTCAAGAAGCCGCTTCTCGACCTGCCGCTCTTCGGCTGCGTGAACTGCCACTTCTCGCTTCTCCCGAAGTACCGCGGCGCGGCACCCGTCATCGCCGCGCTTGAGGCGGGCGACAGGAAGACGGGCGTCACCGTGATGCACATGGGCGTCGGACTTGACGACGGGCCCATAATGCTGCAGAGCTTCGAGCCGATATACCCTGACACCACTGGCGGCGCGCTCATGCAGGACCTCGCGATCGCCGGCGGCGTCACGCTCGCGAAGGCCCTGAGGCTTCTCAACGCGAACGCGCTCCCCCCGGAGGTCAAGCAGGACGAGGCGTCCGCAACGTATGTCAAGAAGCTCAAGAAGACGGACGGGCTCATCGACTGGGACCGCCCCGTGCTGGAGATCGAGCGCCGCATCCGCGCCTACAACCCCTGGCCCTGCTGCTACACCTTCATGCCGGAGAAGTTCCGCAAGCGCGGCACGACGGGTCGCCTCGTCATCCTGCGCGCGAAGGTCGCGAAGCTCGATCCGGCGTGGAAGGACGCCGCGCCCGGGACGCTTCTGAAGTGCGACAAGCTGGGTCCCGTGGTGCGCTGCCACGACACGGCGCTGCAGCTTGTCGAGGTTAAGCCGGAGGGTTCGTCGCAGATGGACGGCGGGTCGTTCTGCAGAGGCCGGCAGATGGTGGCAGGGGAGACGAGGTTCGTCATGGAGTAGCCGGTCGGTTTTCACTTTCCAACTCTCAACTTTTCAACCTTTCAATTTGCAACATGAACCTTGAGGAAACAGAACAGAAAGTGAAGGAGATCATCGTCTCGAGCCTGGATCTCGAGGACGTGTCGCCTTCTGACATCGACACCGAGGCGCCGCTCTTCGGCGAAGGGCTCGGACTTGACTCGATCGACGCACTCGAACTCGGGATGGCGATCAAGCGCGAGTTCGGCATCTCCTTCTCGAAGGATCCGGCGGAGAACAAGCGCATATTCCGCTCGGTCAGGACGCTGGCCGGGCACATAGCGGAGCAGAAGCAATGACAGAGGCAGAAATCGCAAAGACAATCAAGGACATCCTCGCGGCGGACTTCGACGTCGATCCGGAGGCAATCAAGCCCGAGACGAATCTCTTTACGGATCTCGACCTCGATTCCATCGACGCGGTCGATCTCGTGGTCCGCCTCCAGCAGGAGACCGGCAAGAAGGTCGAGCCGGCCGAGTTCAAGAAGATACGCACGTTCGGCGACGTGGTCGCGGCCGTGTCGAAGCTCGTGAACGGCTGATGCTCTCCGCAATCTTCGCAGTCGCGTTCGGGCTTTCGCTCCTTAAGGGGCGGAAGCCCTTGTGCTTGCGTTTCGCGGAGCGGGTTTCGGGCGGCATACTGCCCGACGGCGCAAAGGCCTACTGCCGTCGGCTGACGTGGGTCTGGTTCTTGATCCTCACCGCGCTCACAGTCGTCAACTTCGCGCTCGTCTTCGCGCTGTCGCCAGGGGACGTCGACCCCACGCACCACACTGTCCTTTCGTTCTGCGTGTGCGCGGCGCTTACGGCCGCCGTCATCGCGCTCACGTCCGCCGTGGAGAAGTCCGTGCGCGCAAGGCGCTTTAGCGTCGTCTTCCACACCTCGGGCTCGACTGGGAATTCCAAGACCGTGGTGAAGACGTTCGAGTCCCTTGCGAAGGAAGTCGCCATGCACCGCGATTTCTACTCCGCCCGCTTCGCGAAGGACGCGGACAGCGAGATGCCCGTGTTCCTCGGCACAGTACAGTGGGACCACATGTACGGAAAGCTGTGGATGGACATGCTGCCGAAGGCGCTAGGTGCGAAGGCGGATCCCGACGTGATCCGCACGCCCGAGGAGCTCGTCGCCAAGATGCGCGCGGCGAAGAGGGTCGTCCTTGTGACGACGCCGTCGTTCCTCGACCGCTTCACTGCGTACGCCGGGCAGTACGAGATTCCGAAGAACGTCGTAGAGGTCGTCACGAGCGGGGCGCTCCTGACTAAGGCGGTCTCGGATGCGGCGGAGCGGGTATTCGGCTTGGCGCCGCGCCAGATTTTCGGCTCCACCGAGACCGGAGGGGCCGCCGCCAGGCGCGTCCCAGACGAGACCTTCCATGTCTTCGCGGTGGTTCGCGCTTCGCTGCGCGACGGACGGCTCGAGGTACGCTCGCCGTTTTCGTTCCGCAGCCCCTACCTCATGGGCGACGGCGTGGAGCTTGCGCCGGACGGGCGCTCCTTCAGGCTACTTGGGCGCATGGACCGGCTCGTGAAGATAAACGAGGAGCGCGTGAACCTCGCGGAGATGGAGGAGAAGGTGCGCGCGCTCGGATTCGACGACTGCGCCATAGCGAAGATCGAGGGACGCCACGGCGACATGCTCGGTTGCCTTCTCGTCGGAGGGAAGAGGCTGGGTCCGCTCGAGCTCAGGAAGCTCATGCTGCCGGTGTTCCCGAAGGGGACTGTCCCCAAGCGCTTCCGCTACGCGGCGCATCTGCCGCGCAACGCGCAGGGGAAGGTCGTCGCGGCCGAAATCGTGAAGGCGCTCGAGCGTACGGAGATTCCGCTGCATCTTACGGGGGAAGAGCATTTCTTCCAGGGGCACTTCCCAGGCTGTCCGATCATGCCTGGCGTCGCGCAGCTCGGGTTTGCCGTGGAGAGCGCGAAGAAGGCGTACGCGATAGGCGGGGCGCTACGAGAGGCGAAGAAGCTGAAGTTTCTGCACATCATGGAGCCCGGACACGACTACGCGCTTGTCCTGTCGCGGAAGGGCGAGGGCGAAATCGCGTACGAATTCAGGGAAGGGGAGACGCTATGCTCGTCAGGAACGCTTGTGTTCTGATTGCCGCCGCCGCATTTGTCACGGAAGTGCCCGAGCCGTTCCGCTCGCGCCTCGCCTCCACGAACGAGACGTCCGGAACGTTCGTGCAGACCAAGACCACCGCGGACGGGCGCAAGTACGTGACGAAGGGCGAATACCGCATCCGTCCCGGCGTCGACTTCACGTGGAAGACCCTGGAGCCGTTCGAGACGTGCTTCACCGCGACGCCGACGAACTATGTGTACTCGAACGAGGACGAGACGGTGGAGCGCGCTCTCAGCGACCTTCCCGGGTTCTCTCGCTTCGACGGGGCGATCTCTGGCGACTTTTCGGCGTTCTTCAAGGCGTTTGACGCGATGCACGCCGAGGAGGGAGGGAAGTTCTACGTCCGCGCGAAGCCGAAGGTGTCGGAGCTTAGGCGCCTTCTGAGCCGCGTCGACCTCGAAGGCGTCCTCACGAACTGGACCCTCCGTGCGGAGTTGACGGATAAGACCGTCTTCTCGGTGGAGTTCACCGAGCGCTGACCGCGGCGGGCGATTTCACGCCGCGGTTATTTTTGGTAAAATATACGCCATATGAACGAGCAGTCTTTGGCCAACATGATACTGAAGTCCGCCGGAATCTACTCCGACGAGCAGCTTCGGCGCATTTCCGAAAACCGCGCGGCGAATCCCGGCATGAGCCTCGCCGAGGCGGCAGTCAAGTTCGGCGGCTCGAAGGAGGTCGAGTTCCTCAATGCCGTCGGAAAAGTCCTCGGACTAGAGACTGTCGATCTCGACCGGCAGCATCCGAACCCCGACGCGCTCACGCGACTTCCGGCGTCCGCCGTCTACCAGTACAACGTGCTGCCCTTCAGGGCGGACGACTCGTCGCTCACCGTCGTCACGTCCGATCCGTTCGACACGGCTGCGGCGGACGGCCTCAGGCTCGTCGTGAACTGCCCCGTCAAGACGGCGCTCGCCCCGAAGGAGGACGTCGAGAAGGCCGTAAAGAAGTACTACGGCGTCGGCGCGGACGCGATCGAGAAGATGATCGAGGACGGACGCTACTCCGTCGACGAAGACATCGGCGCGATGACGAAGATCGACGTCAACGAGATGGGCGAGGAGGCGTCGATCGTCAAGTTCGTGAACCAGATCATCGCCGAGGCGGACCGCCAGGGCGCGACCGATATCCACATCGAGCCGCAGGAGACGGAGCTCCGGATCCGCTACCGCATCGACGGCATGCTTCACAAGGTCGACGTCCCGCCGCAGCTGAACCGCCTAAAGAGCGCCATCATCTCGCGTATCAAGGTCATGGCGAACCTCGACATCGCCGAGAAGCGCCTGCCGATGGACGGACGAATCGGAATCCGCATCGCGGGGCAGGACATCGACATCCGCGTGTCGACGATGCCCGCCGCGTACGGCGAGTCCATCTCGCTGCGACTCCTCGCCAAGAGCGGCAGCTTCGTGAAGATGGACGACCTCGGGTTCAATCCGCGCGACTACTCCGTCGTGAAGAAGATCATCCACCGTCCGAACGGAATCTTCCTCGTGACCGGCCCTACGGGTTCCGGCAAGTCGACGTCGCTCTACTCGTTCCTCTCCGAGGTGAACAAGATCGACGTCCGCATCATGACGGCCGAGGACCCGATCGAATACCACATGGCCGGCATCAACCAGGTGCAGATGCAGAGCGAGATCGGCATGACGTTCGCGCGTGCGCTCAGGGCGTTCCTGCGTCAGGACCCGGACATCATCATGGTCGGCGAAATCCGCGACCGCGAGACGGCGGAGATCGCCATCAACGCGTCGCTTACCGGACACATGGTGTTCTCGACGCTGCACACGAACGACGCCGCCGGCGCGTTCCCGCGACTCATCGACATGGGTGTCGAGCCGTTCCTCATCGCGTCCGCGGTGGCGGGCGTGATGGGACAGCGCCTTTGCCGCCGCCTATGCCCCGAGTGCAAGAGGGAGGTTCCGCTCGACCGCAAGTTCTACACGCTCTCGTATCCGCCGGAGAAGGAGACGGTGTTCGAGCCCGCGGGATGCGACCTCTGCGCGCGCACCGGCTACAAGGGCCGCCGCGCTCTCTTCGAGGTGCTGGAGGTGAGCGACGAGATTCAGGAGTCGATCGTCCGCCGCGAGAACGCGACGCAGATCCGCAACATATCGCTCGAGCAGGGCATGAAGACCCTGCGCGAGGACGGATGGGCAAAGGTCTTCGCAGGCGTGACGAGCGTAACGGAGATTCTGCGCGTCACCGCGGACCAGTGATTCGGAGGGAATTCAGATGAAGATCGGATGCCACTTGAGCGCCTCGGGCGGATACCTCGCCATGGCGCAGACCGCAGTCTCGATAGGCGCGAACGTTTTCCAGTTCTTCACGCGCAACCCGCGCGGAGGCGCGGCGAAGCCGATCGACAAAAGCGACGTCGCCGCGTTCATCGAGTACGCCGGCGAGAACGCGATAGGTCCGATCCTCGCCCATGCGCCGTACACCCTCAATGCCGCCGGCGCGGAGCCGCGCGTGAGGGAGTTCGCGGAGAGCGTGATGGCGGACGACCTGGAGCGGCTCGAGCTCACGCCGGGGGCGATGTACAACTTCCATCCCGGGAGCCACGTCGGACAGGGCGCGGAGGAGGGAATTGCGCTCATCTCGGGGATGCTCTCGCGCATCCTCTCGAAGAAGCCGTATTCGACCACCGTTCTCCTCGAGACGATGTCCGGAAAGGGCAGCGAGGTCGGAAGGAACTTCGAGGAGATTCGCGCCATCATCGACGCGACGGAGTCCGCCCTAGGGTGCGGAGGCATCCTCGGCGTCTGCCTCGACACGTGCCATGTCTGGGACGGCGGATACGACATCGTGAACGACCTCGACGGAGTGCTCGCGGAGTTCGACCGCGTAGTCGGGCTCGGACGCCTGAAGGCGATACACCTCAACGACACGATGAACGTCCTCGCCGCGCACAAGGACCGCCACGAGAAGCTCGGCAAGGGCAAGCTCGGGCTTGACGCAATCGCGCGCATCGTGAACCATCCGAAGCTCCGCGACCTGCCGTTCTACCTCGAGACGCCCTGCGACCTGCAGGGCTACCGCGACGAAATCGCGCTCGTCAAGAAGCTAAGGGAGGGATAACGCAATGACTTCTACTGTATACATCGCGAAGAACGTCTACGGGGGCGACGGACTCGGAAGGCTCGGCGACGGACGCGTCATCTTCGTTCCGGGAGCCTGGGCCGGAGAGCAGGTCAAGGCCGAGATCGTCGAGGAGAAGCGCCACTACGTGAAGGCGCGCCTCGTGGAGATAGTCGAGGCGTCGCCCGACCGCATCGAGCCCGATCCCGCGAAGACGGTTCCGGGAATGGTGTACTCTGCGCTTTCCTTCGTCGGCGAGACGAAGGCCAAGGAGAGCCAGCTGCGCGAGTTCCTCGAGCGCGCGCGCATCGCGGTGCCGCAGTTCTCGGGTCCGCAGCCCGCCAAGGACGAGTCGCCATTCAACTACCGCAACAAGGTCGTGTACCACTTCGCCAAGTACGGCAATGCGTGGCGCATAGGCTACCGCACGGAGCCCTCGCACGAGATCGTCGACGTGACGGAAGATCCGCTGGCGCGTCCCGAGATCAACGCGAAGCTCGGCGAGATTCGCCGCTCCGTGACCATGCTGCTCACGACTGGGCCGATGGCGGTCCGCAAGGAGACGGAGCGCAAGGGCAACGTGACGATCCGCTGGACGCAGAAGGGCGGCGTCAAGTGGTGGATCGGCGACGCGCCGAAGGACATGGTCCTCAGGGAGACGACATGCGGACTCGACTTCGAGGTTCCCGCCGGCGGCTTCTACCAGGTCAACCCAGAGGTCGGCGAGGAACTCGTGAAGGCCGTCGTCGCGGAATACGCGAAGGGCGCGGCGGATGCGCCGCGCGTCGTCGACCTTTACTGCGGTGTCGGAGTCTTCGGGCTCTGCTGCAAGGCCCCGGCGCTCGTCGGCGTGGAGTCCGGACGCCAGGCCGTCGAGTTCGCGAAGCGCAACGCGTCCGCGCAGGGCGCAGCGGACGCGCGTTTCTTCGCGGACCAGGTCGGGCGCAGCGTGCGGCGGCTCAGGGCCGGCGCGGAGACGACGGTGATCGTCGATCCGCCGCGCGGCGGGATGGAGCCGAACGTGCCGAAGTGGCTCGCCTCGTCCGGCGCAAGGCGCATACTCTACGTCTCGTGCGATCCCGCGACGATGACGCGCGACCTCAAGACGCTCGCGCGCAGCTACGACGTGGAGTCCGTGAGGTGGTTCAACATGTTCCCGCGCACGGCGCGCTTCGAGACGCTGGTTTCTCTCAGACGCTTGCATAACTGACGGTAGCGCAGCCCATCGTCTCCAATCGGCAGCTAAAACCCCACCCCGCCCCTCCACCCCCTCCAGTTGGCGGGGTTTTCTTTTGCGGTCGCGCGGGTGTATAATTTAGGCGAATAAGCAACACGAACTCTACACTGTCATGCCTAGATAAAGGAGTGATAAAAATGAGCAAGACGATTGTGACTTCCCTGCTGCCCGCTCTCGCGGTCGCCTTTACTCTGAACCTCAATGCCGAACCGACGTGGACGACTGCCTCGTGCGCGCCGGCCGAATGGACAGCGCTCGGCAACAACCTTCTTGCCGGACAGACCGGCACAATCAGCGGCTCCATAGCCACGAGTTATTCGACGAACGATTCAAATCTGTTGACCGACGGCAATGTCCCGCAGGTAGGGATTGCTTCTGAAGTCCATGCAAAGGAAGTCGGTTTTCAGAACGGAGCGTCTGTAACGTGGACCTTCTCAACACCGAAGACGCTTGAACAGATACGCATTTCTTGCGGGTACCCAGTAGTGGGGCAGAATTACTCGGGGCAGCGCGTTTCATCTGTTGAAGTTCAACTGTTCGGATCGTCCGCTTGGTCGGCACTCAATGCAACAATCGGCGAGTATGCGGACAATGGGCAGAACGCAATCCAGTCGTTGATCCTTTCTGACGAGGCTGGTAAGCCGCTGGCCGAGGCCGTTGGTGCCCTGCGCGTGACGTTCGGGGCACCCTACGGCATTGCGGGCTACTGCGGCGAAATCGAAGCCGTTGGGTTCGCCGGGGCGACGGGCCCGGTCATAGGTTCGTTTGCAATCGCCCCTGCGAAGACCAAGGCGACGGTCTCAGGATCGATCGTGGATGTCGGCACGGACGCGACCGCATGCGACGTCTACCTTTCACTCGACGGCGGCGAGGCGACGAAAATAGCCGAAGACGTGACGGGTGCGTTCGAGTACTTGGTACAGGGCCTGACTGCGGGAACGACTTATGCCTACGAACTATCGGTCTCCAACAACGCCCCGACAGCCAGAGGAACGGTGCAGAGCGGCGATTTCACGACGCTGGCCTCCGATGCGTCGACTATGTTATGGACATCTGAAGACATCGCACCAGATGACTGGGTGGCGCTGGCGAACAATATCCTCGCCGGGAAGGTCGGCGTGAAAACCGCGGGCGCGATAGCCGGAACGAATTACGCGACTGACGATTCCAGCGTGTTGACGGACGGCAATGTGCCTAAAACAGGTGGCGCGGCCTATATCTACGGCTTCCAAAACGGATGCACGATGGAGTGGACGCTCGACAATACGATCACGCTTGAGAGTCTCCGGCTTTCGGCGGCCTATTTGGCCGGCACCTCATACTCCAAACTCGCGGTTGGCTCGGTTTCCGTGAAGACTGCGGGTTCGGACGAGTGGACTCCGCTGGACACCCCGGCCTTTTCCGACATCGCCGGCAGGAGTTCTGGCGTCCTCATCTGCGCGACCCTTTCCGAAATCGAGACGGGCGTCCTTGCGGAGAACGTTGCCGGAATCAAAATTGTGTTCGGGAATGTCAACGCGCTCGGAAGCTACGTCGGCGAGATTGAGGCCGTCGGACGGACGAATACCAAGCGCGGGCTGATCATTCTCGCCCGCTGATTGCGGTGCTGACATTGACCCTCCAGTTGGAGGGGTTTATCTTGCAGTGATGCGCGTGTATAATATGTGGCAGATAAATCCGTCAAGGAAGGAGTGCCGAACATGAAGACATCTATGCTTGTTTCGATTACAGTTGCAGCGGCTTCCGTTGCGATGGCCGATGTCGTTCTCCCCGACACGTCGACCTCAAGAAGATGGGGCTCGACGCGAGCGGCGTGAAGAAGGACGAGGCGACGCTGAGGAAAATCTACCGCGACAATGCCTGCCGCGTCTTCGGTATTTGAGGACGGGAAAGCAGGTTTCAGGTCTTCGAAATTCGAGTATACTTTCGTATAAGTGCAAGGCTGCCGCTTTTTTTGTATAATACGCCGCATATGATTCACATTTAGGCTTAGACAATTGGAGGTATAAGTGAGGAACATGAAAATGCGAGCTGTATTTGCCCTGGCGATGGGCATTTCCATTACGTGTATGGCCGCGGCCAAGTTCTTTAACGACGTTAAGATACCGATGCGCGCCTTCGGTCATCGCCTTCAATTCGGCCGCAGGAAAGGGGGACGCGCGATGAAGTCCGCACTTGCGCTCATGTCCGTCGTCGCCGCTGCGCTTGCCGCGCACGGCGGAGCCTTCCTTGAGGAGCGTCCCGGATGGGAGAAGCTCAACGCCAAGGCGGTCGAGCTCGCCCAGCGGAACATGGAGGACCTCGGCGCAGGCTGGAGGCCGCAGATGACATGCATGCCGGGCTTCGGGGTCATCTGGCAGTGGGACAGCTGCTTCATGGCGCTCTACGCCGGGCTAACGCCGAAGGGGGCCGACGGGCTCGGCAACCTCGACAACCTCTACTCGATGCAGGGCAAGGACGGCTACATCTCGATGGCCTACACCTACGCGACTCGCCAGCCCACCTGGCCGGGGCGGATCAACCCGCCGCTATACGCCTGGGTCGAATGGCTGTACGCCCGCAGGACGGGCGACCTCTCGCGTCTCCCGCGCGTATACGACGTCTGCACGAAGTACTTCAGGTGGCTCAAGGCCAACAGGACGCGTCCCTCGAACGGACTCTACTGGTTCGAGGACACTGGCTCTTCTGGCATGGACAACTCGCCGCGCTCGGGGTACTTCGCCGAGCACCAGAAGGGCAGCGACGTCTGCTTCGTCGACCTCTCGTGCCAGCAGGTGCTGCACGCGCGCTGCCTCGCGAAGATAGCGCCGCTCGTCGGCAAGGCCGGCGAGGCCGCGGCATGGGAGCGCGAGGCGGACGAGCTCGCGGAGAAGATCAACGACATCATGTGGAGCGACAGGACGGAGTTCTACCACGACGTCTATATCGAGACGAACAACAAGCTCGCGGCGAAGACCGCCGCGGCCTTCTGGGCGCTCGTCTCGGGCGTCGCGACGCCCGCGCGCGCGGCTGCGCTCGTCCGCCACCTCGAAGCCCCTGCCTCGTTCGGAACGCCGAACGGCGTGGCGTCGCTCTCGGTGGACGATCCGAACTACAGTCCGCTAGGACGCTACTGGCTCGGCGGCGTGTGGCCGCCCGTGCAGTACATGGTCGCGTGCGGCCTCCGGGCGAACGGGTACCGCGAGCTGGCGCGCGTGATCGCCGAGCGTCACCTCGACTCGATGCTCGAGGTCTTCGAGTCCAAGGAGCACGGCGGGACGATCTGGGAGTGCTATTCGCCCGAGCTTCCGCGTCCGTCGACTGACAAGGTCGGCGCGTGGGCGCGCAGGGACTTCGTCGGCTGGGGCGGGCTCGGCCCGATCGTGATGTTCGTAGAGGATGCCATCGGACTCGACGTCAACGCAATCGAAGGACGCGTCGACTGGCACCTCTCGCACGGAGGCCGGCAGGGCGTGACGGACCTCCCGTTCAACGGCGGGAAGCTTTCGCTCGAGGCGTAAGTCGACGCGGCGCAGATGAACTTCAAAGTCAAGGTCACGACGGACCGTCCGTTCCGCCTCAGGGCGATTGCGCCGGACGGAACCTACCGCGTCGTCCGCGACATAAAGCCCGGCGTAACTGTGCTCGACTCGACGAAGGGCGTCAACGAGTCCGACACGCCGCTCGAGGAGCAGGCCCTGGGGGCGGACAAGGTGACGGAGCGGATCGAGCTCCTGAAGGACGGCGACATATCCAGGCACTGGTACACGTGGCTGAAGGGCGAGGGCCGTGACTCGGATCCGAAGATGGTGTTCACGGCCGAAGGCAGTACGCTCAAGGTCTCCGGCGAGGTCATGGGGTGCGTGATTACGCGCAAGGCCTATCGCGACTACCGGCTCTCGCTCGAGTACAGGTATGTGGACAACGACGTTCAGCTCAACAAGAAGAACGCGCGCGACGGCGGGATCCTCTTCCATTCGACCGGCGAGGACGGCGTGTTCTGGGGCGTCTGGATGAGCTCCTTCGAGTGCAACATCATCCAGGGCGCGACGGGCGACCTCATCGTCGTCGGCGACGAGAAGGGCAAGCCTGGCGTCTACCGCTGCAAGGGGCGGGTCGACCCGGCGACAAAGGGGAAGGATAGCAAGCTCTGGAAGGCGGACGGCGAAGAGGTGAGCCTCGTCAACTGGGGGCGCATCCGCCGTCCCGACGTGAGCCCCGAGTGGAAGAACCTCATGAGCGACCCGCTTTCTCCGAATGAGAAACCGGTAGGCGAGTGGAACAAGGTGGAGGTCGTCTGCAGCGGCGACAGGGCGGAGTTCTACTTCAACGGCATGAAGACGGGCGAATACTGGGACCTCAACCCCTCGTCCGGCCGCATCCAGCTCCAGAGCGAGGGCTTCGGCATCGAGTACCGCAACATCGTCCTCGAGCCGCTGCGCTAGGCTTTGCTGCGGGCGTCGTTCTTGAGAAGTGCGTAGAGCGCCCCGTGGCGCGGTATCGTCCCGTCGGGGCCGTGGATCATTACGGCAGGCTCTGCCTTGAGATTTCGGCCGCGCGATTAGGGCGCTTTAGTATGGCACCAAAGGGCCATTGTTGGCTTTTCGCTCCTTTTGCTAGAATGGAAGCAAAAGAACTTTCAGCAGAAAGGCACGACGATGAAAAAACTGCTCATTGGTTTGCTCATGCTCACGGGGGCGATTACCGCTTCCGCGTTGACTGTGGATTCGACCGTATCCGACCAAGGGCTATGCGCGCGCCGAACACCCCGACCAGAAGCCGGAATCCGCCCATCGCGCCTATCTCGCCGCGCTCAATCTCGCCTACGGGCCTTTGACTCGGCGGACTACTACGTCTCCACGACGGGCAACGACTCCAACAACGGCACCTCGCGTTCGACGGCGTTCAGGACGATCGCCCATGCCGTCGAAATCGCTGGCGCGGGTCAGAAGATCTGCGTGCTGAAGGGAACATACGAAGTCGTCGCGCCGGGTACGCAGTACGCCGCCATCGCGTGCTTCTCGTCGAACGGACTCATCACCCACTGCGTGATTTCGAACAACTTCTCCTCCATGGGCCGTACGTCTCCGAACCAGAAGACCCAGAGCGGCGGCACGGAGGTCTTTCTCAAGGCCGGCACGCTGCGCGAGTCGCTCGTCGCCTACAACTAGACGAAGTCCGACAACTTCGGCTCTGCCGTGTTTGGCTGTTGCTACAACCAGAACGCCGTCTTGATTGAAAACTGCACAATCGCCGGCAACTACGCCGAAGACGACGTCGGGTGCTTCTTCCCCGTCTTCTTCAACCCGGGCAGCAATGGCGAAAACTACAATCCGCTGATCCGCAACACGCTGATCGTCGGTAACGTCGGAACCTCCGGAAGCCGGAAGCTGTTCGGTGATGCCGATGGGCCGTGGCAAACCAGCACGACGTCCGACAAGCTGACGAAAGCCTACAGGCGTTTTGTGAACTGCGCTACGGATGGAGAGCTTCCGAACGGCCTTACGATGGTCACCTCGGGCATCACGCTTACGGACGACTTCCGTCCGACGGCAGGTTCTTCGATTATCGACGCGGGCGCCGCGATGCAGTCTCCCGTGGAACTCGACCTCGCGGGCAATCCGCGCATAAACGGCAAGGCGGTGGATGTTGGCTGCTATGAATACGCGCCTCGGCGTTTAGGCATGATTATTATCTTTCGTTGAGCCCGTCGGCTCATCGCCCACGCCCGAACTCGGGAACAAGACGGTATACCAGGTAATCGTCGTGCAGGGCGTCACGTACACCTGGGATGGTTCGAGCTGGGTGTCTGCGAGCAAGCGCGGTATGATCATTATCGCCCGCTGATTGCGGTGCTGACATTGACCCTCCAGTTGGAGGGGTTTATCTTGCAGTGATGCGCGTGTATAATATGTAGCAGATAAATCCGTCAAGGAAGGAGTGCCGATCATGAAGACATCTATGCTTGTTTCGCTGATATCTGCAGCGGCTTCCGTTGCGATGGCCGATGTCGTACTTCCCGACACGTCGACGATCGCCGACATCCAGTCCGCAATCGACAGCGCGCAGCCGGGCGATGTCATCACGCTTGCGGACGGCACGTACGTGCTGGACCAGACGCTTTACGTGACGAACGGCGTGACGCTGACTGGCTCCGGCCGCGATGCGTGCATCCTGGCGGGTGATGATTCAACGCCGCTTTCGACGGCGCTTGTCGTCGACCATGCAGACGCATGCGTCAAGATGCTGACCATCTCGAACATAACGACGACCACGTGGTA
>JAEEGG010018404.1_pt1 | contig 14213 bp, 13 predicted proteins | sample 9134161 | NCBI WGS metagenome assembly JAEEGG01 (sample SAMN16246543, study PRJNA631951) | gut metagenome | biome: gut microbiome; feature: rumen; material: CR-attached | host: Bos | place: Iran: Karaj | collected 2018-10
TGGCCGGACGAACCGGCGGCGATGAATTCATGGTGTTCTTACGGGACATCGAAAAACCGGATAATGCACTGCATTTGGCTGAAAGCATCGAAAAAAAGACAAATCAACTGATACTCCATAAAGATATCCAGGCTTACGTATCCGTTTCCATTGGCATCGCCATGTTCCCGGAACACGGGAAGACTTTTAATGATCTGTACCATGCGGCGGACAAAGCCTTGTATTATGTAAAAAACCACGGACGGGCGGGCTGGAAATTGTACACGCCGGAAATGGAAATGGAATAGGAAACGCAGAATCAATTACACATTTAATAATCCACTAAGTGATTGCGGTTGAATGAAACCTGCAGCTTAGTGGATTTCTGTTTTCTTACAGTATATCTATCAGTTCCCCGGCCAGCGCTTTGTTAATGCTGCGTACGGCACAGAATTTTCCACACATACTGCAGGTGTCGCTGTGGTCGTCTTCCGGCGCCCGGCTGGCCCGGACGGCTTTGGCAGTTTCCGGATCGATTGCCTCTTTCCACTGAGCCTCCCAGTCCAGTTTGCGGCGGGCTTCTGCCATCCGGTCATCCTGTTCCCGGGCGTGAGGAATGCCTTTGGCAATGTCTGCCGCGTGTGCTGCAATCCGGCTGGCGATGATGCCCTGTTTCACATCTTCCACGTTGGGCAGGGCCAGGTGTTCTGCCGGCGTCACATAACACAAAAACGCCGCGCCTGACATAGCTGCCACGGCCCCGCCGATGGCTGCCGTAATGTGATCGTAGCCCGGAGCGATATCCGTAACCAGAGGTCCCAACACATAAAAGGGCGCGCCTTTACAGACCGTCTTCTGTACTTTCATGTTAGCCGCAATCTGATCCAGCGGCACATGACCCGGGCCTTCCACCATGACCTGCACATCCTTTTCCCAGGCCCGCTGCGTCAATTCGCCTAACCGGACCAGTTCTTCAATCTGGCATTGGTCTGTGGCGTCCGCCAGACAGCCGGGACGGCAGGCATCCCCCAGACTGATAGTCACATCATGTTCCCGGCAGATATCCAGAATTTCATCATAGTATTCATAAAACGGATTTTCCTCGCCGGTCATGCTCATCCAGGCAAAAACCAGACTGCCGCCCCGGCTCACCAGATTCATTTTACGCTTGCCGGCCCGGATCTGTTCAATGGTTTTCCGGGTAATACCGCAGTGCAGGGTTACAAAGTCCACCCCGTCCTCTGCGTGCAGGCGCACCACGTCAATGAAATCTTTGGCCGCCAGCGTGTTCAGGTCCCGCTGATAGTGAATCACCGCGTCATACACCGGTACGGTACCGATCATGGCCGGGCACTCCCGACATAATTTCTGCCGGAATGGCTGCGTGTTTCCATGGCTGGACAGGTCCATGATGGCTTCCACTCCCAGGTTCACGGCGCTCATGACTTTTTTCATTTCAATATCATAATCCTTGCAGTCCCGGCTGACGCCCAGGTTCACATTGATTTTGGTTTTCAGCATGCTGCCGATTCCATTAGGGTCAAGGCTGATATGCAACGGATTGGCAGGAATGACAATCGTACCGTTGGCCACCCGTTCCCGGATAAATTCAACAGGGCGGTCTTCTTTCGCCGCTACACTTTTCATCTCCGGTGTGATGATATTTTTTCGGGCGGCTTCCATTTGGGTGTAATACTTTTTTTCCATTTTTACTTTATCCCTTCCGCAAAAAATCAAATTATGTTTTTCCTAAAATATTTTGGCAAATAGTTTCCAGCCTTTTTTCCAAATTATTTTTGAAACAAAAAACTATCTATATTGTGTGCTCCGAAATTACAAAAAAATATTAACCATCAATTTAAACTACGTTCCACGTGAAACAAAAAGCAGGCAATGTCTTTTTTGGACGCTGCCTGCTTTTTTTGTCTGCAACTCTTTTGCAAAATTTTCTCTGACATTCCTACGTTGGCATTATCCAAATCAGGTTCCGGGTCGAACCTTCAAACGATTGCAGATTTTATTTCGCAACCGGCAGGCTCCTCTCAGCAAATAAGCTCCCCGTGTCATGGTACTATTAAATTTTATGTACTATCGTCAGAAGCTGCCGCCTCCGCCGCCGTGGCCTCCGGTACCTCCGCTGCTACCGCTGTCATTATCGCGCGACTTGGCTTTGGGTACTACGGTAGTATGGGTGTACAAATACCGGTCGTTACTGCCTATCAGATTGAAGGTATCGCGTTTCAGGTACTGTCCGGCTTCCACAGCGTTCGTTACGTTGCTCATGGAGGCTATCATACCCTTCTTCACGCCGCCGCCAATCAGGAACGAAATGATGGCTGCCACAGCTCCCGCGCCAAAACTGAATTCTTTGGACGGGTCGTAAGCCTCCCCATTCTTTTCGTAATAGGTCATCAGCTCATCAACCTTGTTTCCGTAATTGGTGAAGGCCGCCGCATATCTTCCCTTTTTCAAATCATTGATAAAAGCATCTTTTAAATCGCCCGTCACTACGTCATCAATAATCTTTGTACGCATGGTCTTGTCCGTAGTGATATGCCACTTCCGGTTGTCCATGCTGATAACCATCAGGATACTGCCCTTGGGCGCATTGGCGAAATACTGATCCTGAACGGACTGGGCGTAATCCCGGATATTCATGCCCTGAGTAGTTTTTACTGTCAAAACGGCACAACGGACGCCGTGTTTGCTTTCAATCTCCCGCAGCTTGCTCAGGAGTTTTGTTTTGTCAACCGGCTGCACCAGGGCGGCGCCGTCTACAAAACTGGGATATTGCTGCCCGGCAGCAGACGCTGTTGCCGTGAACCCGGTAGAAACAGCCACTAACAGGGAAACCAGCATGGTTACAATTGCAAAAATTTTTTTCATAATCTGCCGCCTCCCCTCATCCTAACAAGAATTTCGCAATGAAATAGACGATGGGCAACGGAATCAGGGTGGCAAGCGCCTGATATTTTGTCGCCTTACCCTTATCCCAGGGCAGGCTGCCGACAAACTTGCCGGTCTGTCCGTTCATCATAAAGGTGTAGGGCTGGTCTTTGTAACGGGTAGTCAGAATCCAGACCGGTACCAGCGCATATTTTACACTGCCTACGTCTTTCCGGATGGCACAGGATTCCACCTGGTGGCGCATGTATCCCGTTACGGTTTCCTCCAGCACGCCGGCCGCGCTGTATTCTACCCGCTTATCGGCCCGGGGCACGCTGTCTTCGGCGCTTACATCATACTTATCTGCCAGGTAGCCGGTGAGGTATGCCGTGGTAAAAGGAACCATTTCGCTGTAATCGAAAGGCTCAATACTTTCCATGTAGGCATCATCCATCTTTTCACTGCCGTCCACCGGAATCCGTTCGAACTTCATGGTGCCGACACGTTCCACGTCGTAAACGCTGGTTTCGGTAATGACCGAATCCGCTGTGTCAAACACCACATCGTTTTCTGCTTTAAAGGCTGCCGAAGCGGTAACTTCGGAATCGAAGAGCCAGAAAGGCACATACATGGGCTGAATGTCTTCCACACGGTTATTAGCCGTAAATTCATTCGGCAGCAGTCTCCGTCCTTCGTAGAATTTCTTCAGTGCTTCCACCGCTTCTTCTTTTGTCTTCTTGAACGGAATGACATAGTCCGGCTTCAGCATTCCTTTGAAACGGGACGGAATCATGGTGGGATTGCCGCAATAGCAGCATTCTGTCGCCATGGTGTTTTCATCGCAGACCAGTTCCGCACCGCAGGTAGAACAGGTAAACGATTTCAGGAAGGCGGTTTCGTCTTCTGTAAATTCGCTGCCCGCATGGGCGGTATCCCATTTTGCTTCTCTGGCCTCTTCTGCCTGAGCCGCCCGTTCTTCCTGCTTGGCAAACATTTCTTCGATGGTCTTAACCTCGAATTCCGTGCCGCAGTATTCACAGGTCACTTTGTCATGGCCGGGCAGAAAGCTTAAGGGTGCGCTACAATTAGGACACTTGTAGCTTACAGATGTATCTGCCATGTTGTCACCTCAATTCTTTTATTTTTTCTTTTCCGGTACGGGAATCACGTCACAACCCATATATTTACGCAGGACTTCCGGAACAATTACGCTTCCGTCTTCCTGCTGGTAATTTTCCAGAATCGCGGCTACGGTACGGCCTACTGCCAGACCGGAGCCGTTCAGGGTATGCACAAATTCCGGTTTGGACTTGGCGTCCCGGCGGAACCGGATGTTAGCCCGGCGGGCCTGGAAGTCCAGGAAGTTGGAGCAGGAAGAAATTTCCCGGTAGCAGTTCGCCTGAGGCAGCCATACTTCCAAATCATAAGTAGTGGCACTGGAGAAGCCCAGGTCACCGGTGCACAGCCGTACCACATGGTAGGGCAGGCCCAGCAGCTGCAACGCATGCTCCGCGTTGTTTGTCAGGCTTTCCAGTTCGTCCCAGCTCTGTTCCGGACGGGTAAATTTAACTAATTCTACCTTATTAAATTGGTGCTGACGAATCAGACCCCGGGTATCCTTGCCCGCGCTGCCGGCTTCGGCACGGAAGCAGGCACTGTAGGCACAGTAACGCAGCGGCAGATCGTCACCATTCAGGATCTCATCCCGGTGCAAGTTGGTAATAGGTACTTCCGCCGTGGGAATCAGGTACATGTCCATTCCCTGCAATTTGAACATATCTTCCGCAAATTTCGGCAGCTGGCCGGTGCCCTGCATGCTGTCGCTGTTCACGATGAAGGGCGGGAAGAATTCTGTATAGCCGTGTTCCGAGGTATGCAGATCCAGATAGAAGTTGATGACGCTGCGCTCCAGACGGGAACCCAGGCCTTTATACACCGTAAAGCGGGCGCCGGAAATCTTATGGCCCCGTTCAAAATCCAGAATGTCCAGCTTTTCGCCAAGATCCCAGTGGGACAACGGTTCAAAATCGAACTTGCGGGGTTCACCCCAGCGACGTACTTCCGGGTTGTCCGCGTCACTTTTTCCCACAGGAACATCTTCGGCCGGAATGTTGGGAATGGCCAGCATGATGGTTTTTAACCGCGCTTCAATATCCCGGAGGCGAACATCGTCCGCCGCGATCTTATCCCCGATGGCGCGGACCTCCGCCATCTTTTCTTCTGCGTTTTCCCCGGCCTTTTTCAGTTTGCCGATTTCCTTGGAAGCTGTGTTGCGTTCATTTTTCAGCGCTTCCACCTGCTGGGTGATTTCCCGGCGTTCCTTGTCCAGTGCCAGAAACTCATCCAGGTTCAGTTCGCCGTTCCTTTTGCGAACGGCTTCCATTACTTTTTCGGGATTATCCCGCACAAATTTCATATCTAACATATTGACCTATCCTCCATTATGTTGCCACAGCTCGACCGATACGATAACCCGGGCTGAACAAATAAAATTGTACAATTACCTGTTATTCCTTATGCATTCAGCGCTGCAATAATATCCGGCAGCTGTTTATCCACTTCGTCGTTGTCCAGCTGGCAGGTACCGGCATTGTGGTGACCGCCGCCGCCGTATTTCAGGCACAGTTCACCAATGTCCACATTAGAAGCTTTGTTCACAATGGACTTGCCGATCATAACGGCTGTATTTTGTTTGCGGAAACCCCAGGCCACATGCACGGAAATCTGGGTTTCCGGATACAGAGCGTAAATCATGAAACGGTTGCCCGCATGGATGACTTCCTCGTTGCGCAGATCCAGAACCACCACTTTATCATACACTTTGGCAATGCGTTTCAGCTGTGCCACAAACTGTTCTGACTGTTCAAAATACAACTCCACGCGTTCCTTTACATCCGGCAGCTCCAGAATCTCATCAATCGTATGATCCATGCAATACTGGATCAGTTCCATCATGAGATCATAATTGGAAATGCGGAACTGATGGAACCGTCCCAGACCGGTACGGGCATCCATCAGATAATGGAGCAGCACCCAGCCTTTCGGGTTGAGGATCTCGTCGATGGTAAAATCGGCGCTGTCGCCTTTGTCTACAGCTGCCATCAGCTCATCGCTGATCTTCTTAAATGTTTTTTTGCCGCCGTAATAATCGTATACCACCCGGGCCGCGCTGCGAGCATTAGGATCAATAATCAGCTTGCCGCCGGTTTCAATCGCCTTCAGCCGGTCCATTTCCGATTCGTGATGGTCAAAGGCCAGCCCCACCCGCGGATCGTAGGGCAGGTTGGTAGTTATATCACTTTTCGTCAGTTCAATCTTTCCGTCCTGTACATCCTTAGGATGTACAAACTTGATTTCGTCGACCAGATCCAGGTCGCGTAACATCATTGCACAGGCCAGCCCGTCAAAATCGCTGCGGGTTACCAGTCTTCTTTTTGCCTCCATAATGTTTCTGCCTCCTGTTAACCGGTTTTTTCTTATCCGGCATACAAATGAGCCGCTTAAAATACGGCATAGCTATACAGAGTAATTATAACAAATTGACTATAGAGCGGTCAAGAAAAAATAGGCCTTACCGTGCCGAAACACAACGCCCGACTTTTTCCAAAACGGTATACAAAACAACCTACCTATTTATATTTTAACGCAAATTAAAAAATCCATGCAAAACGCAGCTTCCGCTTTGCATGGATCCGATTTATATTTACCTCACAACATTCAGCACGACAATAGCTACCGCCACAGATCCGGTAACCGGATTCTCCGCAATGCGCCGGAGAAACGAGTGTACCGTTGCGTCCCCCACTTTTCCTTTTGTGATGGCCCGGTTTCCTTCCAGGGCACAACGCTTTATTTCACCCATAAAGTACGAATCCGGCTGATCGGCAAACTTGATATTATAAATCCGCTTGTTTTTCACGTCAACTCCCGCCGTTTTTTCAAGGAATTCCCGATAGGAACGGTTGCAGCGTAACAGCTTTACTTCGTCTCCCTGCAGTTCCAGAATCGCGGTAGGCAGGGTATTGAAATATTGCCGGAGACTTTCGCTGTCTTCCTTCGCAATATATGAAGGATCATACAGGTTAATGCGCCCGATCGCATCATAATAATCCGACTCCTGCGGATTTTCAAAGCCGATCTGCCTTCCTTTTTCATAACGCCGCAGTATTTTCTCAAAGGGCAGAGGGCAACAGTAGAAGAATCCCTGCAATTTTGTACAGCCGATTTCCCGCAGGAAATCCACCTGTTCGATGGTCTCCACCCCTTCCGTCACCGTTTCGATGCCCAGGCCGGTAGCCATCTTCATCAGCTCCGTCAGGATGATCCGGCTTCGGTCCGTATTGTCGAACTGTTTCATAAAGCGCATGTCGAATTTGATTACGTCAAAATGAATTTGCTGCAGCACATCCAGCGAGGAATACCCGCTGCCAAAGTCGTCCATCCACACCTGGAAGCCCAACTCTCGGAACCGCTCCACCTGTCCCTTCATGTATTCAAAATCACTGCCGATGATGCTTTCCGTGATCTCTATCGTTATCATTTCTCTGCCGATACCGGCCCCGTCCACCCGGCGACAGATTTCTTCCACAATATTGCAGGCATAAAAATCTGCCCGGGACAGGTTTATGGAAATAGGCACAACATACAGGCCCGCTTCAGCCTGTTTTTTCATTTTCGCCAGCGCTTGTTCCACCACATACAAGTCCAGCTTGTAAATCAGCATGGTTTCTTCCAGCACCGGAATAAAATCCGCCGGAGAAATTACGCCCCTCTCCGGATCAACCCACCGTGCCAGCGCTTCTTCATCACACACACAGCCGTTGGCCGTACGCACGATAGGCTGATAGTAAACGGTAACCCATTTTTCCGCCAGGGCCCTGTCCAGATTTTCCACAAAATAACGTTGGGCCTGTATGGTTTTCAGCATATCTTCGCTAAAATATTCATAGACGGAAATGAACTTGTTCCGGTTGGTATCACAGGCAATCTTCGCCCGGTCGCAAGCCCGGTCGATATCAATGCCTTCGATGTTGTCAAGATAAATGCCTGCTCTGACCGGCAGGGTCGCTTCGTCGTTCAGGCTCCTGCATTCATCAAAAATTATCTTGATCCTGTCTTCCAGGTTGGCCGCGTCAGTATAAACGGTAAAATGATCCGCACTGATACGGCAGCAGTTTTCATTATGGAAATAACGGGCCAGCAATTTGGCAAAAGCACGCAGCAGTTCATCCCCACCGGAAAAACCGAACCTCCGGTTAAACGATTTCATATCGCAAAGATCAAAATACAGGATAGCCGTCTGTTTCCCCTCTGCTGCCAGCGCTTTCCGCCCGGCCTCTGCCAACTCAAAAAAGTATGCCATGTTCGGCAAGCCTGTCAGAATATCATAGTGGGCGTGGTGAATCAGGCTTCCTTCCCGTAGCATCCGGTTATAAGAATCCGTTAAAGCATTGCTGTCCGTCCCGTAACCTGTCGGGGAATAGATTCCCTCGTTGGTATACCATACGATCGCCAGCCGGGCGCCGTTTTGAGTATAGGCGTGCTCGCCCTGGGCATGGATCACCAGATAATTGCCATGGTTTCGGGTCTTTGTGCGGTACACCACCTCGTAACTCCCGCCTTCCGTAGCAAAGCGGAATGCCGCATCGGCAATCCGCGCCTTGTCGTCCGGGTGCGTCGCGCGGTACATATCATTATCCATCACGTAGTAGGCGTCTTCTTTTTTGTCAAACTCAAACAACTTGCGGAAGCCTGCCGAAAGAACAAGGGTAACCACCCGTTTATCAATGAACTGGTAAACGGCAAACGGAATATGGGAATCTTCCATGGTTTGCATTAACGTTTGATCAAACTGATACTTTTCCATATTCCCTCCTGCGGACCTGCCTGCTGATGCGACCGGTTCCGGTAATAGTATGATGGGCCTCTGTTTCTGTTCTATGATTTATGTTAGCATATTTTAACATATTCTCATTTAAAATACTATAGGAGAAAATGAAATATCTTACTAAAACTGAAAATAGTGAAGAAAACGTTTTCACAAAGCCCTCCGGTTATACTTCAGCCCGCTCCCCACGCAACATTTTCTATATAGCTTTGCCCATGATTTCCCGGTACAGTGTTTCTTCCATCAAAAAATCCCCGCCGCAATTGCGACGGGGATTCTGATTGTACAGATCTTATACTGATCAGTCAGCGGTAAACGGCATTAACGCAACGTTACGTGCGCGTTTGATCGCAGTGGTCAGTTCGCGCTGATGTTTAGCGCAGCAACCGGAAATACGGCGGGGTAAAATCTTGCCGCGTTCGGTTACGAATTTGTGCAGCTTGGCAACGTCTTTATAATCGATGCTCTCCGCTTTATCTACGCAGAAGCTGCAAACTTTCCTTCTCGGTCTTCTGCCTCTTTGCATTTTCATTAGCTTAATCCTCCCTGTTGTTTAGAACGGAACTTCTTCGTCAAAGGGAACATCGCTGCCTAAACCGCCCATAGGCGATTTAGCCACGGGAGCCGCAGCTTCCGCCGCACCGGCATCCGGTCCGGGATACTGCTGGCTAAAGTTCTGGTTGCGGTTGGCGCTTTCGCTCTTGCGTTCAATAAATTCAACGTTATTGGCGATGATTTCCGTCACCCAGTGCTTGGTGCCGTCCTTGGCATCAAAGTTGCGGATCTGGAGACGCCCTTCCACTAACAGACGATGTCCTTTTGCGAGACTGTTTCCACATAATTCAGCAGCCTTACCCCATACCACTACGGGGATAAAATCTGCTTCGCGCTGGCCCTGTTGATTTAAAAAAGGTCTGTCAACTGCCAGTGTGAAAGAGCACACCACCTTCTGAGAAGGGGTATAGCGCACTTCCGGATCTTTTGTCAGTCGACCTAAAATAACTATTTTGTTCATTCAGTTACCTCCACAGACTGATAATTCCGATCAGTCTTCCTTTTTAATGATCATATGGCGCAGCACTTCGTCGGTAATTTTCATTACACGGTCAAGTTCTTTGACAGCAGCAGGTTCAGCCTTGAAATTAACGAGTACATAGTAACCTTCGGACAAATCCTGGATCAGATAAGCCAGGTGTTTTTTGCCCCAACGATCTGTCTTTTCTACTGTAGCACCATTATCGGTCAGCAGTTTTTCGAATTTGGCAATCACGCCATCGATAACCTCATCCTCAACCGGTTTAATGATGTACATGACTTCGTATGCTCTCACGAAATCACCTCCTCCTCTGGACTTTCGGCTCCCCCTGTCTGGAGAGCAGAAGAAGTAAAATATGCTCTATCACAAGCTTAATTATATTATCACCTGCTGAGAGAGTTGTCAAGTAAAAATCAACAGGTTGCAGAAATATTTCCAGACAAAGACAAACAATCTGCACAAAAACGAACCGGAGCAACAGCATTGCACCGCTCCGGTTCTGCAGAAAAACTTTTCAATTCACAGTTACAGTACAATCTGACTGAACACTTTACCGATACTGTCGTGGATGACCAGGTTGGCTCCCCGGTCTGCCGAGGTTTCGGATTTGTTTACCAGCACCAGTTTGTTGCCCTGGTAGTAGCGGATCAGCCCCGCCGCCGGGTACACCACTAACGAGGTGCCGCCGATAATCAGCATGTCCGCCTGAGAAATGTAGTTCACCGAAGCTTCCATGATGTCCATGTTCAGATTCTCTTCATATAATACTACATCCGGTTTCACCCGGCCGCCGCACTTGTCACAGACAGGAACGCCTTTGGAGTTTTTTATATAATTCACATCATAAAATTTACCGCAGTCCTCGCAATAGTTCCGCAGCACGCTGCCGTGAAGCTCCATCACGGTTTTGCTGCCTGCAGCCTGGTGCAGCCCGTCGATGTTCTGGGTGATGACCGCCGTCAGCTTGCCAGCTTTTTCCATTTCAGCCAGCTTTAAATGGGCCGCATTGGGCTTAGCATCCAAAAACAGCATGCGGTTCTTATAAAAATCAAAAAACTCTTCCGGGTAATCTTCATAGAAGGTATGGCTGACGATCATTTCCGGCGGGTACTGGTAAGTCTGGTTGTACAACCCGTCCGTGCTCCGGAAGTCCGGTATGCCGCTTTCCGTGGAAACGCCGGCGCCGCCGAAAAAAACGATACGTTTTGATTCCCGTATCATTTCATTTAATTTTGCAATCTTTTCGTCCATGTGAACACCTCCCCGCAAGATTAATTGAAAAGTATCTGCATAAATTCGTTTACATCATTGTCGGTAGTCTTGAAAACTTTTTGCCGCACCACAATTCTACACAGAAGAATTTACGTCATGTTCTTACAGCATCCTGATATATTTGTTTATCAGTTCCGCCAGATTTTCTTCGTACAATCCTTTTTCTTTTTCCACTGCTTCTTTGACAGATAGTTTTTCCTTACCTTCTTCACTGCCTAAAATCTTATCGTATGCAGTCACAAAAGCAATACCTGCTTCCTGTCCGAATGTCAGTTCTTCCAAAGCGGGAACTTTCAGCCCTGCCCGTTCCGCAATCTGTTCCAGCAGAGCACTGTCCGTCTTCGCAATGGTGCGAAGGGCCGCCAGCCAGAGCACGTGGGTCAGTTTAAAGTTTATACGCTGATTGAAATTCTTTGCCACTGCAGCCAGATCATCAAAGGCCAGGGATGTATCCGCAAAGCTCATGCGGTAGTCAAAGGCTTTGGCAATACCTGCATGGTACGCCAGGTTTTCTTCCATTTCCTTTTTGAAGGTATTGGAATTGACGCACAGGGTATCGAATTTTACCGCGGCCCGTTTCAGCTCGTTGGCCAGGAAATAGTGCTCCTGAGGTGTCAGGGCCTTATCGCAGCGGGACAAATCCACTTCAAAATCCAGATCCCAGGGCGTGTCGTCCAGATAATCCTTGTACATGTTCTGCAGGAACATAATGGCCTGGCCAAACTCCAGCACCATCCGGTGCAGCGCCTTTTCTTCAAATTTAACTTTGACATCGCCAACCTGGAACTCCGCGTCCAAATAGGATTTATCAATAGCTTCCTTAAAATCCTTGTCAAGTTCGCCAAAGCGCTTTTCCGATTCTTCCACGCTCAGTTCTTCCACAGAACGGTCGATCTTGTCGCTGCAGTCCACGCCGATGCCGCTGTATCCGTACAGCAGAGCCTTGACGATTTCTTCCTCCGTCTTCAGTCCTGCCGCGTTGGCCGCCCAACCGCCTTTATAACCGGAAGACAGTACGCTCCAGGTGGCGGCGTCCATCACCTCCAGAAAATTCCGCTGCAGCACGTTGCTCTGTTCCGGAGTAAAGTCCACCAGCACCGGTTTAATCTGTTTATGCACAAATAAATTGGGCTGCCGGCTGTTCACAATGCCCAGCCAGTCACTGAAGGCCACGCTGACGCCGTTCACCCCGCAGGAGGAGGGAGCAGCCCAGCCAACCAGCCGCCGTACCAGGGCCGCATTGTTGGGATTTAAGGGGAACAATCCTATTTTCAGTTTTTTATGCTCGTCAGCGGTTTCAAATTCCGCGCCCTTCCAGGCCTTGTTCCATTCGGATTTTTCACCGCAGACCACGGCCAGGTGCCGGCCGTTACTGCCGTCTACCAAACCTAAATAGCCGTCCGGGATTACACTGAACGAAGAACTGATCAGGTTTCCTTTCTCGCTCATGAGTTTTTCCGCAATATCGCGTTTGATTGCCATAAAATGTATCCTTCCTATTCTGCCAAGTCCCTGTTTTCAATTGTATAAGCTACTGCTTTTGCGGGCTTCGACTGTGATGATTCATACTGTTATATTTTACCATATAAAAACAAAAGCGCAAACCACTGATTTGGGAAAAAGAATTCTGTCCACTGGAGACACAACACCAAATACATGGTTTACGAATTTCTGTTTTGCCCCTGTTTATACACACTATGCACAGGGTTATCCACAGAAAACAGGTGTTTTTGCTTCAAAAAACAGGAAAAACAACAAGTTTTTCTGCCAAAACCCATTTTTCCACCGCTGTTATACACAACCTGTGGATAAGTCTTGTGCATAACTTTTATTTTATTCACACCACAACATGTAGTAAAACACCGGCAAAAAACACCGAACATCTATGTAAATGAGTATTTTTACCGTTTTGTCAAGAACTTTTTTTGTAAACTCCGCAAAATATTTTTTAAAAAGTTGTTGACTTTTTTTGCACACGGCAAAGATACGGCAAAATCGGCAGGTTTATTTTCGGGAAATTGTCAGATTTTAAGTTTGTTCCTTAAATTAACGATTGTAAAAATATTACTGCAAAATCTTCAAAAACATATCAAGCCGCGCGTTAATGTAACCCGCAAACAAGCTTTCCATTGCCGAAAGATTATGCCTGACATGATATTCGTCAAACGCATCATAGTAAGCCGCCCTGTCCGTGAATTTTATATCGATCGGCGGATAGCCGGCTTTCATCAGTTCCAGGTTTACTAACAACCTCCCGGTCCTGCCGTTCCCGTCAATAAACGGATGTATGCCCTCAAATTCAATATGAAAACGGGCCAGCTTTGTCACAATATGTTCTTCGCCTTCCGCATAGCGGCGCAGAAGTTCCTTCATCTCCGGCTCGATAAGCCAGGGCTGGGCAGGCTCATGATGCGCTCCCATGATACGGACCGGAACCTTCCGGTACACGCCGCGGTCATCCTTTTTATCCGCAAGGACCAGATAATGAATCTCCTTGATCACCCTTTCATTGAGAGGAACCTTTTCTTTCACCAGCTCGCCGACATAATCAAACGCTTCTTTATGGCCGACCGCCTCCAAGTGGTCTTTTAACGGCTTCCGGTCAACGGTAAGCCCGCGCAATACCAGGTCGGTTTCACGCAGCGTCAGCCTATTCCCTTCCATCGCATTGGAATTGTATGTGTATTCCACAACGAACTCTTCGTTTAACCGTTCCAGTTCTCCCTCTGTCAAAGGCCGACGGTTGTCCAGTTCCTTCTTCTTACGGTCAATCTGCGCCAATAAGCTTTCCTTTGACTTATATCGGCCGTCAGCAGGTTTTTCCGCGTCAGCCGGAATCTTCCAGCCCCTTCCTTCCTGCCAGGCGCCGGGAATTTTTCCTTCCGCACACAGGATCCTGACCCTTCTGTCAGAAATGCCCCACTTCTCCGCAGCCTGTTTTACCGTCATGAACATAGCTCATTCCCCCTGTCTGATAAGCAGTATAGCATTTTACCGGAATAATAGCAAGACTATCGGAATAATATTGATAAGGTACAATAAGTTGCGCAAAATTAAATAGACATGGTGTAAATCCTTTTGTAGAATTAAGTTACCACACCAAATCAACAAGGAGGATTTACCCATGTCCAACAATATTATACAGTTGAATCA
>JAEEGG010018405.1_pt1 | contig 14213 bp, 5 predicted proteins | sample 9134161 | NCBI WGS metagenome assembly JAEEGG01 (sample SAMN16246543, study PRJNA631951) | gut metagenome | biome: gut microbiome; feature: rumen; material: CR-attached | host: Bos | place: Iran: Karaj | collected 2018-10
TTGCTGCTGCCCGTTCGATAGACAAGGAATTCAGAAAGGATTGTATATGGATTCCGATTGCAGGCTATGCTGCAGCGACTGCCATTGGAGTCGAACGTGTGATAAGTGATCGTCATCACTGGTATGATGTAGCTGCAGGTTCAGCAATTGGCATAGGCTCTGCAGAGTTCACATGGTGGCTATCAGATAAACTGTTCCCTCAAAAGAAAAAACATGTTGCTGCAGGAATCTCTGGTAATACAGTAGATGTTGCTGTTACATTTTAAAGCGACTCTTAGATAGTGATATATAATAATTGAAACGATGAAGAAACATTTACTATTAGCATTTTTGATTTTCCTGCCACTAATGGCTAATGCCCAGGTTACCTATCAATGTAAAACATCTGCTGTTGTGATTAAAAATAATGGTGACATCAACAAAGTCAGATTAGTTTTACCAGTACCATCTAGCTCTAATTATCAGGATATTAATAATCTGAACTTGTCTAAAGACGAGATATTTGGTATAGATAACTCGGACAACTTGTATGCTAAAAAAGAGGGGAAGATGTCTGGGGATAATTTCGAGCTTACAGAAACATATACGGCTACATTATTTCCGATGTATATCGATATGTCTCAGTTCACCACTCTCTATCCTTATGATACAAACTCGGAAATCTATCAACGCTATACAGTCGATAAAGTACCATATATTGATACATCTAATGCGAAAATCCAAGAGATATCTTCTCGCTTATGGTCGGAAGCTAAAGAAAATATCATTGACTACGCCAGGCTTTGTTATGAGCATGTTGGGACTAACTATTCATATCAAAATCCTAATACAGGAATCCATACCATCGAAGAAATTATGAATGCAGGTGGAGGTGATTGTGGTAATCTAGCCTCGATTTTCGTCAATCTGCTGAGAGCTAAAAAAATACCAGCACGTCATATTGTTACTGTCAGACCGGATGGATCCTTTCATGTATGGGCAGATTTCTATCTCCAGAATTATGGTTGGATACCTGTGGATGTTAATATGAAACTGGATGATCCAAATGGAAATTACTTTGGTTATTGTCGTGGAGATGGTATCATTATGTCTGATGATATATGCCATAATTTGGATTTAGGAGAGAAAAAGCCTTTCTACGTCGTACTATTACAGACATATTATTGGTGGTATTGGGGGAGTGGAAGTGTAAGTGATTCATATTCAACAAAAGGAACGATTGTTAATGACTGGGTTTCTCCCAAATTGAAAAGTGTAGAAGTGTCTTCTTCTGGAGTTGAGTTGGATTGGACCTCTTTTGCAGGGGCTACTTCTTACAAAATAGAAGTATTCAATAACAGTACAGACGAAAAAGAACTTGAACAAGTTGTTTCAGGAAGTTCAACAAGAACGGTGCTGAAAAAACTATCGCCGTACACCAACTATCGTGCCAATTTCATTCCTATTAGGAAGATTGGAAATATTGAAACGACGATGGGTACAACCTATTTTAGTTTTGTTACGAAAGATCTTTCTGATGTAGAGTTGGATGAAACTGAGCCTATCACCATCGGCAAGAGTGGTAAGGCATCTTATTGTGGTGACAAGTCTTTGGACTTTAGCTATTCTGAGGAAGTGAAGGCCTATATTGCAACTGGATTTGACAAGGATGAGGGTACCATCTGGCTGACACGTGTAAAGGACGTTCCTGCAGGTGTTCCTGTTTTGATTAAAGGCGAGGCAAACAAGACTTATGATGTTCCTGTAACTGACAGTGAGAACTCTTATTATAGGAATATGTTCAAGGGTAACAGGAGCGGTGCGACTGTTCAGATTACTGAGACAGATGGTGACTTAGTGAACTACTATCTCTCAGGTGACGGCACCTTCAAGAGTGTGAATAAGTCCGCAAACATTGGTAACAACAAATGTTATCTCCAACTTCCAAGCATGTTCAAACCTGCAGAAACAGGTGCAACCCAAAAGGTGACGATCAAGGACATAGGCAAGGCTTCTTATGCTGCTCCCGTAGATTTGGACTTTACGAATGTAGAGGGCTTGAAAGCCTTTACGGCCACAGGCTATGACAAGAGTTCGAAGACCATCTGGCTGACTCGCGTGATGAAGGTCCAGAAGGGTGAGGGCTTGCTGCTGAAGGGTGATGCGAAGGATTATGAGATTCCTTCTGCCGCTGTTCAGAGTAGTTACATGAATATGTTCGTTGGCAATACGAGCGGTGCTTCTGTTCAGGTTCAGGAGAAGTCAGAGGATGGTAGTCAGACGAATTACTATCTGAAGGGTGACGGTTCGTTCGTCAGTGTGAACGGATTTGTGAACATTGGTAATAATAAGTGTTATCTGGAGTTGCCCACAGATATGGTTGCTGGAGCTGCCTCTACTCGTGGTGCTGAGGCAAACTACATCATGGAAGAGTCTGAGGTTATCAAGCTGCCTATCAGTTTCAGAAGTATCGACAATGATGGCAATGGCACAACCGCTATCCGCGAGACGAAGCAGTCAAGAGATGATGATGCATATTACACCCTCCAAGGCCAACGTGTTGAGAATCCAGGCAAAGGTCTCTACATCAAGAATGGTAAAAAGGTTATCATCAGATAATCCTTATACCTTATTATATTATAAAAATCCCGAAATGTTTGTTCGTTTCGGGATTTTTGTTTATCTTTGCCGTCAAGATTATAAATAAAAACTTAAAACATATGAAACATAAACTACTTTTCTTGCTTTTAGCAATGGTTTCCCCCTTGGCTGCATTTGCCACTGTGGGTGATGAATTTACTGTTACTTTTGACAAGATTACCATTTCATTTGCGGTGATAAGCGAAGAAGCTGGTAATAAAACATGTAAAGTGCATAAAGATCAGGGTGTTGGCGAAATTTATTCGGCACAAGTGTATACAATTGATGAAGGATGGAATGGAGAATTGACAATTCCAGATGTGGTCGATAGAAGCGAGTCGGACACCGGTTACAAGGTTGTTGAGATTAGTAATGGGGCCTTCTTGGGTTGTACAAGTTTAAAATCTCTTACTATAGGAAGTAACGTCGAGAGGATTGGCATACATACATTCTCTGGATGTGAAAATTTGGAATCTGTAACGATTGGTAATAAAGTGAGAACCATCGATGATTCTGCATTTAGGAGTACGTCATTGACATCGATTAGGATTCCTTTAAGTGTAGAATCAGTAGGAGAATATGCATTCTGCAATTGTTGTAATTTATCATCTATATATATAGAAAATGGTAATGCCGAGTGGGGGCTGTTTGTATTTAATGATTGCGATGCTTTATCCTCAATAAAAATTGAGTATCATTCACCAACGTGTAAGGCGATTATATGTCTTAATTCGCTGAAAGAACTTATCAAGGAAATCGTTATTGGAGATGAAGTTACCACGATTGATAGAGAAGCGTTCTATCGCTTTGGCATTACTGAAGTCAATATTCCAAACAGTGTAACAACGATAGGTGAATTAGCTTTTAGTGAATGTAACAACCTTAAATCTGTTACTATACCTTCTAGTGTCACAAGCGTAGGTTATTGTGCTTTCTCCGAATGCTCTTCGCTTACCTCTGTAACTGTTAATTGCAAAAATGTTGGTGATTGGTTTGGTGCCAGCAATAATCACAAGAATAATATAGAAGAATTAGTACTTGGTGAGGGTGTTGAAACAATAGAGGAGAATGCATTTAGAAATAATGAAAAATTAACAACAATAGTTCTTCCAAGTACTCTTACAGTTGTAGGAGATGAAGCATTTTCAGGTTGTTCTTCACTTACCAATGCAACTATCAATTGTAAAGAAATTGGTAATTGGCTTGCTGGACTTACAGCTTTGAAGACTGTGGTTGTTGGTGACAAAACAGAAACGATTTTACAAGCTGCTTTTGCAGATTGTCCTGTTCTTGAAAGCGTCACACTTGGTAAATCTGTCACTACTATTGGGCAATCAGCTTTCTCTGGATGTGAGGAACTGGTTTCAATTAATATTCCTCAGGGACTTATAGAAATTGGCGATTGGGCGTTTCATGGTAGTAAAATAAAATCATTTGTGGTTCCTGCAAGTATAGAAACAATTGGAGATGATGCTTTTGGTAAATGTGATGCATTAACTTCAGTAGAATTTCATTGTGCAGAAATAGGGGAGTGGTTTAGTGTACACAAAAACCTCAGTGAAATAATTATGGGAGATGAAGTTACGTCAATTGGAGATTATGCCTTCCCTTCATGCTCATCTATTGAAGAATTGATTATAGGGAAGAATGTGACAAAGATTGGAGATGGTGCGTTCTATAAATGTAGTAAATTGAAATCTTTGGTTATTCCTGAGAATGTTATTACCATTGGCGATGATGCCTTCTATAATTGTTCTAGTTTGCAGGAGGTCAAGGTTCTAAACGAGACTCCAATCACGGATATATCTGAAAATGCATTTCATGGTTCAAACTATGAAACCCAATGTATTCTAAGAGTTCCAAAAGGCTCAATATCAAAGTATACAGAAGCTGCAGTTTGGAAAGACTTTAAGTACATCCAAGAAGAAGGAGATAATCCTGGAGAACTGGAAGTGATAATTGATGGCGCTCTTTATATTCTTTCTCAAGACGGAGTCGTAACCTTTGGGGGTATTGACAAGTCGGAGGCAGTTGGAAGCTATGTTATTCCTAATATTATCACGTATAGTGGAATATTAGCGACTGTGACAGTGATTAGCCCTAACGCGTTTAAGAACTGCACGGAACTCGTTAGTTTGACCATACCAGAGAAAATTCGAGTTATCGGTGCAGAAGCTTTTAAGGGATGTTCAGGCCTAAAGGAGATTATCTGTCTGTATTCTGAACCTATCGATCTGTCTCCTTTAGGAGAGAACATTAGTCAGTTTAATGGTATCGATTTTGAAACCTGTGTACTTTATGTTCCTGCAGGTTCGAAGGAGAAGTATGAACAGGCTGACGGTTGGAAGGACTTCAAGAATATCGTGGAGATGGGAGAAACTATACCGATCACCATTGGCAAGAGCGGCAAGGCATCTTATTGTGGTAATAAATCTTTGGATTTTAGCTTCTCTGAGGAAATCAAGGCTTATATTGCTACAGGCTTTGATAAGGATGCAGAAATCATCTGGTTGACTCGTGTAAAGGATGTGCCTGCAGGTACGCCAGTATTGATCAAGGGCGATGCTGAGAAGACCTATCAGGTTCCTGTGACAGATACCAAGAACTCTTATTATACGAATATGTTCAAGGGTAATACGAGCGGTGAGACTGTTCAGGTCAATGAGACAGAGGGCGACATGGTGAACTATTACCTGTCAGGCGACGGCACGTTCAAGAGCGTGAAGGGTTACGCAAATATTGGTAATAATAAGAGCTACCTGCAGCTGCCTGGCACGTTTGCTCCCGCAGAGGCTGGTGCTACCCAGACGGTGAAGGTTGGTTCTGCTGGTAAGGCCTCTTACGCAGCTCCTGTAGACCTTGACTTTACGAACGTGGAGGGTTTGAAAGCCTTTACGGCCACTGGCTATGACAAGAGTTCGAAAACCATCTGGCTGACGCGTGTGATGAAAGTCCAGAAGGGTGAAGGCGTCTTGCTGAAGGGAGATGCTAAGGATTATCAGATTCCTTCTGCAGCTATCCAGAGTAGCTATGAGAACATGTTCGTGGGTAACACGAGTGGCGACCAGATCCAAGTTCAGGCTACTGCTGATGATGGCAGTAAGACAAACTTCTATCTGAAGAGTGACGGTACGTTTGTCAGTGTGAACGGTTACGTGAACATTGGCAATAACAAGTGTTATCTGGCATTGCCTACAGAGATGGTAGCTGCCGCCTCTACTCGTGGTTCAGAGGCTAACTACATCATGGAGGAGCCTGAGGTGATCAAACTGCCAATCAGCTTCAGAAGCCTCGACAACGATGGCGATGGTACAACCGCCATCCGTGAGACGAAGCAGTCAAGGGAGGATGGTGCCTATTACACTCTCCAGGGCCAGCGCGTCGTGAATCCAGGCAAGGGGCTCTACATCAAGAATGGTAAAAAGACCGTAATCAAGTGAGCGAAATGACAACTTTCTCGCGTTTTTAAATATTGAATTAACAAACGAGCATATTATGAAATATTTAGGACTGATTATGGCATTATTTGCTACAACGCTGGCGGCACAAGAGTATGTGGATTTGGATTTGCCGTCAGGAACGTTATGGGCAACCTATAATGTTGGTGGGTCTCAAATAGGCGATAGAACGGCAACGCAATTCAATTGGGGTAATCTTGTTGAGGAGTCTTATGGTGATCAGAAAAGATGGGAAGTCATGTATTCTTTGGGTAATACGACTCAAGGATCAGCCACCTATGACCCTGCTACAGTTGCTTGGGGAGATGATTGGTGTACGCCAACTCTTGATCAATGGTATGAATTGCTTAATTGTTGTCGATATGATTGCCATACGACTGCATATGGAGAACTTGCTGTAAGATATACACGTATGTATGATACGGATAATGATGGTTATCCAGATACTTATGATCCTGACAAATTTATCGTCTTTACATTTAATAGTTTGGTATCTGACCATTATGTGGGTGGATACTGGACAACAACACAGAATATGAATTCATGGCCTAAAGGCGAGGAAATGGATACAACATACATATGGCATAATGAAAAATATGATTTTTCTGAGACCATTGATATATATGGTACTCCGACTCATATTTATCCAGAACATGGCTATGCTTATAACTTTTATTTCAATTCAAGCAATGCGTCCTTGAATCTTACTCTTAGTCCGCCCTCTCATCAAAGAATGGTACGCGCTGTAAAGAAATCTACTGGCAATAAAAATCCTATTACCATCGGCAAGAGTGGCAAAGCGTCTTATTGTGGAGACAAGTCACTGGATTTCAGTTACTCTGATGAAGTGAAAGCATATATCGCAACAGGCTTTGATAAGGATGCAGAAATCATCTGGTTGACTCGTGTAAAGGATGTTCCTGCTGGTACGCCTGTATTGATCAAAGGCGTAGCCAACAAGACCTACGATGTGCCTGTGACAGATACCAAGAACTCTTATTATGAGAATATGTTCAAGGGTAATACAAGCGGAGAGTCAGTTCAGGTCAATGAGACTGATGGTGATTTCGTAAACTATTACCTCTCAGGTGACGGTACCTTCAAGAGTGTGAAGGGTTACGTGAACATTGGTAACAATAAGAGCTATCTCCAGCTACCAGGCACATTCAAGTCTGCAGAGACAGGTGCAACCCAGACTGTGACAATCAAGACCTCAGGTAAGACTTCTTATGCAGTTCCTGTAGACCTAGACTTTACAAATGTAGAGGGTTTGAAAGCCTTCACGGCCACAGGCTATGACAAGAGTTCGAAGACGATCTGGCTGACCCGCGTGATGAAGGTCCAGAAGGGTGAGGGTGTACTGCTGAAGGGCGATCCTAAGGATTATGAGATTCCGTCTTCTGCTATTCAGAGCAGCTACAAGAACATGTTCGTGGGCAATACGAGTGGTGTTGATATCCAAGTTCAGGAAACATCCGCTGATGGCAGTAAGACGAACTTCTATCTGAAGAGTGACGGTACGTTTGTCAGTGTAAACGGATATGTGAACATCAAGAACAACAAGTGCTACCTGGCATTACCCAGCTCGATGGTAGCAACTGCAGCTACCACCCGTAGTGGAGAGGTGAACTACCTCTTGGATGAGCCAGAGGTGATCCAGATGCCGATTGTCTTCAAGGGTATTGACAATGCTGGTGATGGCACGACAGGAATTACAGAAGTGAAAAGTGGAGAAGTGAAAGGTGAAGGATGGTTCACTCTCCAAGGCCAGCGCGTTGAGAATCCTAGCAAGGGCCTTTATATTAAGAATGGAAAAAAAATAATAATAAAATAGGAAAAGGCAGATGAATACAAGAATCTTGATGACATTAACCGCATTATTGATGTTGGTTAGTATCCATGTTGACGCGCAGACCGCTGAAAAAGCCCAGACTCGTGGAAGTACAAAAATTGGCGATGTCAATGGTGATGGCAGAGTGAGTGTTGCTGATGTTGTTTCGCTCGTAAATCTGATTTTAAAGGGAGAAGAGGAAACCACTGATGTGGAAATTGGTATCCGAATAGATCTGAGCGCCTTGAATAAACAGATTACCTCTCTTGAGCAGCGTATCACTGTTCTCGAGCAGAACAACATGGACGTTACTCAGTTAAAGAAGGACCTCGAGAGCCTGAAAAGTGATATTGCTATAGCTGTCAACGAGACCAATGTAAATACTAAGGATCTCGAGAAAGCCATCTACGATCTGGATGAAGCGATCAAGAAGGCTAGCTCTACTATGGTAACTGGCATTGTTCTCCAGGAGACTCTCGACTGTGTTGTAGGTACTATCAACCTGCCTGGCTTCAACCCCGCTTTCCTCGCTGCTTATGTTGGTGAGAACAAGACGGGTGTGCCAGAATTCCCTATTTCAGGCTCTGACTACAACGTTGATCCAAATGGTTATTACCTGAAAGCTTCAGAGCTTCCAAATGATGAGGATCAGTTCGTCGGGAATAGCGGCAAGAACTCTTACCTCATCAACGGTACTGGTAACGCTGGTACGCTTTATTTTACCATCAACCCTCGTAAGATCGATCCTTCATTGTTCCAGTTCTCCCTAATCAATTCCACTGGTGAAGAGAGCCCCATTAAGCTGAGCGATGTTCAGGAGTCTGAGCATATGGTCACTTATGGCTTCGGTAAAAATGGCAATAGTAACAATGCTGAGAACAACCAGGCTTATCTCTATGAGGCTAAGGCTACTTGCGCTCTCGAGGGTATTGAGAAGATCCACTTCGACTATACCAAGTTTGGTTACAACAACCTGTGGGATGCTGGGGCTGGGCTGACTACTGATAATCAGGGTGCAGATGCTAACGCTCAGAATATGTACGGCCGCTTCCAGTATCTGGTTAGTCAGATCAAGGCTAAGATCAATAAGACACCCCTTGAGACATCTCTGAAGATTATACAAGACTTCTACAATGGCATTTACAGTCAGCGCGGGAAATTGCAGAAGCAGGCTCTCCGAATATCTTGGGACGATGGCGAGAACGACATCATCTCTGGTTTCGATATCACAACTGCCATCATTAATCCCTTGAACTACAAACAGATGGTTCTCGCTGACAATGTGAATATGCCTTGGAGTTTCAAGAACTTTGAAAACTCATTGGGCGATCTTGCCAAAACTATTTGTACAAATGCTGCCAATGCTACAAGTGTGACGCTCAAGTCTGTTTCTATAGATGGCACTCAACCCAAGTTGACCTTTACGGCTAGTGGGGCAGATGTCGTTGTTGATATCACTGAAGAAGTTTATAATGCTATCAATAATGGAATGGAACTTTCAAGTCTTGAGAATATGGTTAACTCTATCATACAACCGTACCAGACGCTGAGAAACCCTAGTTCTTCAGACATAATGGCACGTGTAGATAATTATTTGAATAAAAGAGGTGCTAACGCTATGATGGACAAGGGAGGCAATATCGCTTGGAATGCCGTTGAGCCTATCCTTTTGTTTGAGAGTAGTAATGGTATTGGCCAATTTTATCCTGAGATGACTATTAATGGTGATGGGGCAGTTAATTTTGTCATGACCTCTCTGACAGAAGAATATATCGTTCCTGCATACAGAAAGTACATTGCCTTGATTTGCGGTGGGAAGGTTCAGCAAAGTTACTCATTCTCTGGCGACCAGAAGATCGTTCAGTTGGAGATTCCTGACGAGCCTTGTGAAATTATTTATCAGGTTTCTGACTTCTATGGAAATGTTGTTACAAAGCGCTATCCTATCAATAGGAACCAATAGTTTTTGCAGTCACTAATACATCATATTATTATGAAGAAAATAGTACTATTTTTCTTGTTTTGTTTCATATTGCCTCTTAGCGTTAGTGCAGGCTCTGGAGATGTTAATGGCGATGGCAAATTGAGTGTCGCTGATATTGTTGAAATGGTTAACTATATGTCGGGTAAACCGTCTGCAAACTTTGACAAAGCGGCAGCTGACGTTGATAATGATGGCTATATTGAAAATGATGATTTAAAAAGAATCAGAGATCTCATTTTGTCTGGAGGCGACTTAACGACAAAAGAAAAAGGATTGGCGATTACTATCGATGGTGATGAAATGGTATTTATTCCTTTTACCAATGAATTGATAATGAAAAGGAAAGCGATGTCTTTGGCTTTTAGTGGAGAAGGAATTGAAGATGTTGAGTTAAGTCTTTTTCAAGAGGGTGGTACTCAGAACCGATTGTGCTTAAAAATATCGGATTGGTTTTTATGTCAGCGTGTATTATCAACTCAAAGGACAAATAATCTACCTGACAACTCTTCTCAAAGGAAATATGCTAAGGGGAATGCCATTTTGTGTACTAATTCAGGTGATTTCCAGTGGTTGGAGGAAATACAGTTTGTTACCTCCATTGTCTTTGGCTATGATGACAAAGAAGGAGCCTCCTATAAGATTGATTTTAAGAACAATCGTAATGATAGTTGGACTAATATTTATAATGAAAGTGAAGCAAACAGGTTAGAGATAGCCTGGCAGATAAAGGACGATGTTGATGATTCTGAAAGACAAGCATTAGTTGATTTTTACAATTCTACCGGAGGCCCCAATTGGAGGAATAATTATGGTTGGGGTACAGATATCCCTGTAGAGTATTGGTATGGAGTCGGTTGTTATGATTCGGAGGGACAATCGCTCCAGCATGTAGGAGATCTGCAACTTGCCACAATGGATGGGGAACCAACTTCTCTTAAGAATTTACCCTATTTATGGCAAATAAACTTCAGCGGGAATACACTTAGAGGTTCATTAGATTTCCTTAATGGTTGTACATCGTTGAAAAATGTTATATTGGATAATAATAGTTTTAGTGGGGAGTATCCAGAAAAGCCATTGTCTGATTTGATGAATCAGTTAGGGAACATGTATGGCTTAAGTTTCTCTAATTCTGGATTCTCAAAGGCTATACCTGATTGGGCAAAAGGACATGAGAAATTCAAAGAATTCTGGCCACAGTTTTGCTATTACGAAGTTGGGAATAAGAAGTTCGATGAGGAATTCCCAGGTTTGAAACTTCCAGCACCGGATTTTATCCTTGTTGATATGGAGGGTAATGTACATAAGAGTTCAGATGAATATACTAATCACAAACTGACAATTCTATATGATTGGAGCACATGGGATGAGACGTCCCCTGTTATTAACAAGAAGTTGATTCCTGCTTACAACCAATTCAAAGATCAAGGTCTTAATGTAATTGGATTAGTAGGCTTTGAGGATGGTCCTCACTATTATCGTAGTGGATATGACACACCAGGAAGTATAACTACTTATTGTCAGACAAACAACGTTACTTGGCCAAATGTGTCTATTAGTTCCAAGGATAATGGACAAGGTGGCGTCAATCAGATTCCAGTGATGGATTTTGGTAGAAGGTATGTATCCATGGGTAATGTCATAGCAGTAGACAATAAAGGCGAAATAGTGTTCCAGTCTATGGTATATAATTATCCTAATGATATTGTTTCTGTTATAGAAAAAATGTTTGGAACTATAGATGGTGATAATGAATACTATACTTCTTCAGATTACTCTAAGGATGGTGAGGTGATAAAGCTCCAATCCGCTACTGAGGGTAATGGGGTCGATTTGGTATTCATTGGCGATGCATTTACTGATAAGGATATGGCAAGTGGTGGCAAATATGAGCAGAAAATGCAGGCAGGAATGGAACAGCTGTTCAGTTTGGAGCCTTATAAATCACTTCGTGATAGATTTAATGTTTATACTGTCAAGGCAGTATCTCCAAATGTGGAGTTTGCTTCTGATGCCAAGCATGCGATTGATGAGGATAATACGAAGGTGTTTGAGTATGCGAAGAAAGCGTTGGGTGATAATCCAGACCGCATACTTGCCTGTGTCATCTATAATACTGAGGCACAAATAAGCAGAAGCTATTGTACAATGTATGTGGAAGATGGTTCATGTGTAGCTTATCTCATGGATGATATTAGTACTGTGCTCAACCACGAATTCGGAGGTCATGGAATTGCTAAGCTCAAAGACGAATATGTTGAACCTGGTCAAGAGTTGCTTACTATACCCAATGAAGTAAAGGCTTATATGGATGAGATTTGGGCCTATGGTGCTGGTGCTAACGTAGATTATCGTAATAATCCGAGTGAAGTGAAGTGGGCACATTTGATTACTGACTCACGATATGCTAACGATGTAGGTATATATGAAGGATCTTATACATATGGTAAGGGAGCGTATCGACCTACACTCAATAGTATGATGAATGACTGCCAATCGCCATTTAATGCGCCAAGTCGTGAAGCCATTTATAAGCATGTGATGAAGTATTCTATTCCGGGGTGGGTATACGATTTTGAGTCATTTGCTACATTCGATGCTCCTATGCGCAGTTTGACTAGGGCAAACACGCGCCACCAGACGGAAACAGTCAATAATTTGCATAATAAAACTCTTCCTCCTATGATGTTTAGAGGCTCATGGCGGAATGCCGGGAAAAGTGAAATGATAGAGAAATACAAAGGAATAACGATTAATACTAAATAATATGGAAAAGAATATTAATTTATTTTTAACAGTGATACTGACCTTTATGGCAGGTTGTTTGTATGCAGATAATATTTCTATAGGAAATGTGCAGATTGTACCTGGCGGCTCGAAGGTAATTAGTATTCAGTTGAATAATCAGGTTGCTAATTACACCGCATTTCAATTTGACATGGTTCTTCCCGATGGGGTAGTGGTAAAGACTGAAGGTGATAAATTGCTTGCCAACTTAAATTTTGAACGAACCGTGGATCATCAGTTGTATGCAGCCAAAGTAAAATCAAATACTTATCGTTTCCTGGCCTTTTCAATGGCCAATGCTGAATTTTCTGGAACAGATGGAGCGTTGTTAAATGTTACCTTGGCTGCAGACAAGGACATCAGTAATATGAATGATGCTATTAAGCTACAATTGCAGGAGTTTGTTGAAGCAGATGGGTCTGCATATATGTTGGAAGATCAGTCGGCTCCTTTAATTGTTGTTAGTGATGAACTTACATCAGTTACCATCGGTAAGAGCGGCAAGGCTTCTTATTGTGGTAATAAATCTTTGGATTTTAGCTTCTCTGAGGAAATCAAGGCTTATATTGCTACAGGCTTTGATAAAGATGAGGAGATTATCTGGCTGACTCGTGTGAAGGATGTGCCTGCTGGTACACCTGTATTGATCAAGGGCGATGCCGACAAGACCTATGATGTGCCTGTGACAGATACCAAGAACTCTTATTATGAGAATATGTTCAAGGGTAACATAAGCGGTGAGACTGTTCAGGTCAATGAAACAGATGGCGATTTCGTAAACTATTACCTCTCAGGTGACGGTACCTTCAAGAGTGTGAAGGGTTACGTGAACATTGGTAACAATAAGAGCTATCTCCAGCTGCCTGGTTCATTCAAGTCTGCAGAGACAGGTGCAACCCAGACTGTGACAATCAAGACCTCAGGTAAGGCCTCTTATGCTGCTCCTGTAGACCTTGACTTTACGAACGTGGATGGTTTGAAGGCCTTCACTGCAACAGGCTATGACAAGAGTTCAAAGACGATCTGGCTGACTCGTGTGATGAAAGTTCAGAGGGGTGAGGGCGTCTTACTGAAGGGTGATACTAAGGATTACGAGATACCTTCTGCCGCAGTTCAGAGCAGTTATATGAATATGTTCGTAGGTAACACGAGTGGTGCTTCTGTTCAGGTTCAGGCGACGTCAGATGATGGCAGTCAGACAAATTTCTATCTGAAAGGTGACGGTACGTTCGTCAGTGTGAACGGTTATGTGAACATTGGTAACAACAAGTGTTATCTGGAGTTACCTACAGAGATGGTTGCTGGAGCTGCCTCTACTCGTGGTGCAGAAGCTAATTACATTTTGGAAGAGCCTGAGATGATCAAGCTGCCAATAAGCTTTAGGAGTATCGACAACGATAGTAATGGCACAACAGGCGTTAAAGAAGTGAAGAGTAAAGGAGTGAAAAGTGAAGAGTGGTTCACCCTCCAAGGCCAGCGTGTCGTAAATCCAGGTAAGGGAATCTATATCCGAAATGGTAAGAAAGTCGTAATT
>JAEEGG010018408.1_pt1 | contig 14211 bp, 13 predicted proteins | sample 9134161 | NCBI WGS metagenome assembly JAEEGG01 (sample SAMN16246543, study PRJNA631951) | gut metagenome | biome: gut microbiome; feature: rumen; material: CR-attached | host: Bos | place: Iran: Karaj | collected 2018-10
AAACGGGCACCTTCTATCTGCTCCAGATTCGTCCGATGGTCGATAACAACATGAAGCTCGACGAAGACCTCACCAAGATTCCCGACGAGGAATGTCTGCTCCGTTCGCACGCAGCCATCGGCCACGGCATCGTTTCCGACGTGCAGGACATCGTCTATGTGAAGACGTCCGAGGGCTACAGTGCCAGCCAGAACCCTGAGATTGCCGAACACATCGAGCAGATCAATCGCAAGCTGCTTGCCGAAGACCGTCATTGCATCTACATCGGCCCGGGACGTTGGGGCTCGTCCGACCCCTGGTTGGGCATTCCCGTCAAGTGGCCCAATATCTCTGCCGCACGTGTCATCGTCGAAGCAGGTCTTGACAACTTCCAGGTCGATCCCTCGCAGGGCACCCATTTCTTCCAGAACCTCACCTCGCTCGGTGTCTCCTATCTCACCATCAATGCCTTCAAGGGTGACGGCCTCTTCGACGAGGCACGTCTCAACGCCCTTCCCGCTGTCGAGGAGACCGACCTCGTCCGCCATGTCCGTCTCGACACCCCCCTCACCATCAAGGTCGATGGCATCCACCGCGAGGCTGTGGTAATTTTGTCTAACTCTTAAATTTAAAAATTGGAATATGAACTTCACGGAATTCAAGAAACAATTATTTGCCGACTTGTGGGAGGTTTTCACCGAGAACTACTATGTCAATGAGGATGACGCTCCCGAGGCTATTAATGTTAAGAACAAAATCAACTGTCTGATTGATAGCGTACAGGTTGTTGAGGATACTATCTCTGAGGAAGAAACAGAACAGCTGATAGACAGCCATGTAAAATTTATATACAGGAGAAATGATGATAATTATACTCAAGATGATTTAGCTTTCATCGGCGAGTTATTATGGTTTGATTTAGTAAATTGGGTAAACAACGATAGATATTGGTTCACACGCGAGAAAGGTAGTGTCTATGACGAAAACGTAGAAGGAAGCCTATATTCAAAGTGAATTGATGATTTGATATTTGAAAAATTTGAAAAAATTGATTTTTCCTGAAAATGTAGACACTTGTCTTCCTGTATAAATATACACATCCCGAATTAGTGGACAGCCATCCCGAATAGGCAGACACTGTCTTTTTTAGGGGTAAATGGAGGCGAAAAAGATACTATATCGATGAAAAAATCGAGAAAAAAGCCCCCTTTTTGAGCAAAATGGGGCAAAATAGAGGCTGTTTTGGGGCATTTTTGAGCCTGAAAATAGCGTTTGATTATACCTTTTGGAGGGCTTATTTGAAAAATCACTTAATAGCAAAAATCTATAAACTTTGATAATCAGCAATTTACGAAATGGTTTTTCAAAAAAAACAAATTTTTCAAATGTCAATTCATCAAATCGTGGGGGACAATAAGTTTAGGGGGATGTTTTAAACTATAAATTTTTAAATATTAAATATTATATATATTAATTATATATTAAATATTATACGCGCGAGTGCAAATCGTCGATTGACAATTTGACGTTTGAAAAATTTGAAAAAATTGATTTTTTGATTTAATCCATGGTGCCCTTTCTGGCTTGTTTGTCTCTTGAACACGAATGGCACACACTCAAGGGATGAAGACTTTCTTACCCTGATGGATATATAATCCAAGGGTAGTGGGCATACCATTGAGGCGGCGTCCGTCCAGCAAATACCAACCCTCGCCAGGAATGCCACGCGGGTTGCCCTGTGCTTCGGCTTCGTTGGTCGAAAGCTCACGGATGGACATCACTGTACTGTCCATGAAAACAAACGATGCCAGCCCGTCGGCATTGACAGACATTTGCGTGATGGGCTTCGACATCAGTTTTGTGCCATCGACATTTGTATGGTTTAACTTGGCAGCTGGTTTTGAAGTGTTGGTCAGCTCGTCGTTGGCTATCACGTCCATGCCCAGGCTGTCAACGGTGATATACGGGTAAGCCCAGCCAGCCTTTGCATTTAGAGAAGTTTTGTTGTTGGCAGGAATGATACTATATCGCTTTTCATAGGAACTGTTCGGGACTCCTGAGGTCCATGTTTCCGGATCGTAATCGACGTGGAAGACGAGGATACCACTGCCGGGAAGCTGTTCGTCCCACCCCAGCTTCTGGCGATTTTCGATGAGGTAGAATTCATTCTCCGCTCCATCGTTGCGGACAAGATAGACCTGGGGCTCATCGCAGAGGGCAGACATGTCGGTGATACTGGCCTCTTCGGTAAGTTCGACAGGTGTGAGCCACCCCATCAGCATACGTTCGTGGGCCGAATAGCCACAAGGACGAAATCCATGCTCCATGTAGCAGCCGTAATCCATCAGATCCCACTCGTCCACCACTCCAGTCCCATCGCCATAATAGAAGTCAGGGAATCCGAAACAGTGGCTGTATTCGTGGCAGATGGTGCCGAACGACGTTTTGATACCACCATAATTCACTCTTTCCTGTACACAGCAATAGCAATCGATGTAATATTCCTTGTCGTCACGGGTGATGGTGCGGTAGCTACGGTAGTCATTCGGGTCGGTTGTCTCCAGGTCCAAGTGCTGGCTGAGCCACCACTGGTGGGGCCAGATGGTAGATGATTGGGAAGTGGCATTCATCCCCTCGCCGGCATAGATAATGAGCAGCTGATCGACAAACGCGTCACCGTCCCAGTCGTATAGGCTCCAGTCGATATCCTGCGTCTGCAACACATCTACGATATCATCGACCATGTATTGCGAGTATTCGTCATGGGAACTGGTGCTGCGGTACTTTTTGGCATTATCGGGCAACTCAACAAACACGAGATCGAACTTCAGATTGAACTGTCCATAGCTCTGTGCCAAGAAATAGTCACGAACCGAGCCGACATACTGGTCCTCGGTGAAGTTCTCGGCATTGAAAATCCTGTCCCATGTGGTCAGCGCGGAATCGGGGGCTTCTGCGAAGGGCCGGTCCCGGAACGACGCCAGCACAACCAACTGATGCCGGTCGCCGATGTATGGATTCTCGTCATTCTGCAACATTGGGGAGCGGCGGGGTGCGAAATGAGGGTTCGGCGTTCCCACCCTGCAACTGCGCCGACGAATCAAACCTTCGTCTGCCGATGTGTATTCATTCGTTTGGGCATTCACATCCATCGCTGCCATCACGGCAGCTGCCACCAACAGTAAAAACTTGTTCATTCTGCTCATCGGTTTGATTGACGATTTTTGGACACAAAAACAATAAATGCTACTTTTGACGCCGTAAATTTACTGCTAATGTCGCAAATAACCAAATTTCCTACCCATCAAATGCGAAAACGCCCTCGATTTTCTTCCTCAAGTTTTAGAATATCCGATTACACAAAGCAAAATAACAGGCATAATTAGAACTGCATTCTGTGGGCCGGGACGATATTTCTCCTATTGGCGGAAGCATCGCGAGGGCCGTGAAAATGAATCGGGAGGAACGGGGCTGAGCATTGTCCTGGCCTGCGAAATGCGGTGTGTTGTTGTGTCGGGCATTCGCACGGCCTGAAGCGTGTTTCGGCATTGGGGAATGCATTCGTTCGGCTGCAGGAGTGAACATTTCCGCAAGCAGGTCGATTGTTTTCGGGAGGAATGAACCTGCCGCTGCGGGATGGGGCACTTTATCGGCCCTGAGTGTGCTGGACGAGAATCGGACATTGTATGCTCCCGGCCGAGAGAATACTTCTTCCATATGGGGCAAGCACTACGAGGGCCGTGAGCGTGTACACAGTCATCGGGGAGAGCATCATCTGGGCCGAGAGGATTCACAATTAACAATTAACAATTATCTGCTTGACTCCAAAGAAAACGAGAGGCGCACCGTGGCGCCTCTCGCATTCGTCGAAATCAAAAAATCAATTTTTTCAAATTTTTCAAATTTCAAATCGTCAAATTGTCAAAAATCATTTCTCATTTTCTCATTTCTCATTTTCTCATTTCTCATTTCTCATTTTCACGAGAAGATTTTCGGATACATCCTTTAGTCCGTAGGATTCCACTGCATGAACCAGCGCTTCTGGTCCTCGTAGGGCATATTGAAATAACGTGCCTCCTTGTCGAGAGCGCGCATCTGCTGCATCTCTTCGTCGCTCAGCTCGAAGTCGAAGACCTCGATGTTCTCCCGGATATGGGCGGGATTGGAGGAGCCGGGAATTACCGAGAAGCCCTCCTGGATATGCCAGCGGATGATGACCTGTGCGGCTGTCTTTCCGTGAGCCTTGGCAATCCGGTTGATGACGGGGTCACGCAGGATCTCGCCTTTCGAATCACGTCCGCCGAGGGGGAACCAGCACTCAATCTTGATGTCGTGCTTGGCTGCCATCTCCTGCCAATGGCGGCGCTGTGCGTAGGGATGACATTCGATCTGCACAATCTGTGGCTTGATGCGGGCCGTCTCGACGAGCGAGTTCCAGATGCTGTCGTTCACGTCGAAGTTGGAGATGCCGATGGCGCGTACCTTACCCATTTCGAGGGCCTTCTCCATCTCCTTCCAGCCTCCCACGTAGTCGCCGATCGACTGGTGGAAATAGACGAGGTCGATGTACTCCAAGCCCAGGCGGCCCAGCATACGGTCGATGGCCTTGAGCGTCTTGCCTTCGCCATACTCGTTGGGCCATAGCTTGCTGGTCACCCAAATCGAATCGCGGCTGATGCCGCTGTCCTTGATGGCCTGTCCCACGCTCTGCTCGTTCTGATAGGCATGAGCGGTGTCAATGTGGCGATAGCCGCACTTCAAGGCAGTTGCCACCGAATTGTAGGTCACTTCGCCTGCAGGGATGCTATAGACGCCGAGTCCGAACTGCGGCATCCTGACACCATTGTTCAGGGTCAGATAGGTCTGATTGTTCTGTGCTTTCATCATTGTCAGTCCAATTATTGCTAATAGGGTTAAAAAGATTCTTTTCATAGTTTCACAGTTTTATCCAAGTTGATATTCACCCGCACGGATTGCAGCAATCACGCCACCATCGATAAGCAGGTCGGTGCCTGTGATGAACTTGGCATGTTCGCCCAGCAGGAAGGCAGCAACCTCAGCAATCTCGTCGCTGGTGCCGGTGCGTTGTGCTGCCGATGCATCGATCATGCGCTGGTAGCCTTCGCCGTTGGCATTGAACTCGTCGTAGGCCAATGGGGTGACGATGACGCCTGGCGAGATGGTGTTGATGCGGGCACGACGCTGGCGCCATGTGGTGGCTGCGGCACGCTGGGCCTGAAGGTGATTCATACGCTTGGCTATCATGTAGGCAAAGCCGGAGTTCTGCATAGCCACCTCACGGATGAAGGGCACGTCCTTCAATTGCTCGGTCGGGGTGCGCACCAGCTGCACCTCCACCTCGTTGGGGATAGGATACATATAGGCTGCCTGGCTGGAGATGATGAGTCCGGCGCCGCCTGCTGCCATCACCTTGCCGAAGGCATCGACGGCATAGCCCGTGCCCAGCATATCGAGATCGACGATGTGCTCGGGATTGGCCTGGTTGGGCGAAGCGCCTGCTGTGTCGATGAAGTACATCACGGGGCCCAGTTCTGCGGCCTTCTGTGCGAAAGCCTCCACGCTCTCCTTGTGCAGGGCATTCACCACGAGGGTCTCCACATCGTAGCCACAGCGGCGGAAGTCGTCGCCTACACGCTCCAGTGCCTTCTCGCTGATGTCGCCCAAAAGGATTTTCTTACCTGCGCCGATGCGACGCACGATGGCGGTTCCCATACTACCGGCACCAAGCAGTGCCACTACCTGTTTCTCATTGTTTCTGTCGAAAATCATAGTCGTTTATATTTTTTGTTGTTAATTAGTTTTCACGGTGCAAAGGTACGACAAAAAAGGTAATCCGTTGTTACCCGAATTGCCTCGAAAGTTTCATATATTGCAGAATGTGTGATAATACATAATTTTTTTACACGAATTACCGCGAATTATCGTAAATTCGGGGTACATTCCTATCAGTACGAAGCAAAACGATGATTACATTCCAGGTCGTTGATGCGCTTCATCTCGTCGGCCGACAGTTCGAAGTCGAAGATGTCGTAGTCTTCGGCTATATGGGCTGCATTGGTCGAACCGGGGATGACAATGGTGCCGCACTGGAGGTGCCAGCGAAGGAGGACCTGATAGGCCGACTTGCCGTGTGCCTCGGCGATACTGGTGATGACCTCATGCTGCGAAAGGGTGCGAATGCCCGTGCCTCGACCACCGAGGGGGAACCATGCTTCGAGGATGGTGCCCAGCTGGGCGATGTGCGCCTTGACCGATCGGCTCTGATGATACGGATGCGTCTCGTTCTGGAGCACAGCGGGCTTGATGGTGGCAATCTTCATCATGCGGTCGAAGTCGTCCTCGTAGAAGTTCGAAAGGCCGATGCTATGGATCTTGCCGGCCTGCACGCCACGCTCCATGGCCTGATAGGCCTCTTCGTCGTAGGCTGCCGTATGGTGCAGCAGGAGCAGGTCGATGTATTCAAGGCCAAGGCGCTGCAACCGCTCGTCCACCTCATAGTCGGCGTTGTTGAACGAGGAAGTCCAAAGCTTGGAAGTGACGAAGATCTCTTCGCGACGGATGCCGAAGTCCTGCATGGCTCGACGGATGCCGCGTCCCACGCCCACCTCGTTGCCATAGATGTCGGCCGTATCGATGAGCCGCATCCCAACCTTCAAGGCATTATAGACCGACTCTTCGGCCTGCGAATTGGTGAGCAGATACGTTCCGATGCCGATGATGGGCATCTCGTAGCCACTGTTCAGCATCACGCTGCGTGCTTCGAAATCAAATGGATTAGTCATACTGAATGTAATGCTGTCTATTTCACTGGTTGGTATTTCGAGGGTGGTCCCGTCGGTCAGATGTATCTCGGCCTTCTGGCATTGCACGTTCAGGCAAACCAAACTCGCCAGGACGACTGCGGTCAGATGTTTGGCAAAAGTTCTCATTGACGAATATATTTTTTGTGGTTCCTGATGAAAAGGCCCCGCTGAACATTTGTTCGTGTTCCATCGAGTGTATAAGCCGATTCATTCGAGGTGCCGTCAAGGCTGGTCGCAGCAATTCGCGTATGAGCCTTGTCTGCTCCAAGTCTATTCAGCCAGTTTTCGACCGTGGTTTTTGAAGAGGAGTCGCGAACACTGGCTCCACTTATGCCAAGCGATTCGAGCAAGGTGGCCTTGGGATAATACTCCTTCAAGAGTGTCGTATAGCTTCCCACCCCACTGCCGCCGTGCGTACCGAAAGGTATGAGCGTCTTGCCATCCAGTTCGGGATGTGCTTCGCAAAAGGTCCGGATGAGCATGGGTGGACGACCCCACCAGATTGGGCCACCGATGAATATCGTCTCATAGTCGTCGATAGTGCCAAGGTCATTCTTATAGGCTGGACGGCGATTCTCGTTGATTTCAGTGGTGACGTAGTCGATGCAATCGCTGTATGCCGCAGGATAGGCCACTTCGGGCACAATCTCAAACACATCGACATTAGCATATTCTTTGATATAGTCCACCATAATGGCCGTATTGCCGCGCTCCACATAGCCTACCTGCCAGTTCTCGTCAGCTCGTGAGAAATAGATGACCAGCATTTTGCCATGTGCCTTTCCTTCGTCATCTGTCTGAGGAGATGCTCCCGTCATGCCATCGACCTCGTCATCATCGGTTCCGCATGCGAAAGAAAAGACAGCGGCCGTCAGCACAAGACAAAGGGAAATAATCTTTTTCATAGTTACATATCTTCGACCGTTGTGAACATGAAATTGGACTCGCGGTGCTTGATGAGCCACTTGCCATCCTGCTTCACATAGGTGTCGTGATAGCGCACGCCGCTCTGGTTGCGCTTGCCATTGCCGATGAGTGTCACGAAGCAGTAGGAGATGCCTGTGGCCGTATCGCCGTCAATCTCCACCGTCTGCTGACCGTTCAGGTGATAGACCACATCGAACTGGGCGAGATAACTGGCGAATGCATTACCGATTTGCTCCTTGCCCTTCGATACAAACACATTCTCGCCATTCTTTGAGTGCACTTCGGCATCGTCGGTGAACAAGTCCATCTGCGACTTGACATCCTTCACGTCTGCGAGGTTGGAAAACGTATCCACGAGTTTCTTCAGTGCCAGCTGGTCTTCGGTCTGTGCACTTGCTCCTATCGTGATCATCAGAGCCAACAAGATAAACAGAATCTTTTTCATAAGTAACTGTTCAAAATTATCTTTATATATTTTTTCAACACGAATTATCGTAAATTTACGTAAATTTCTTAGTATGTCTTTTTATGAACACATCTTTTAATATAATTCATGTCAATTCATGATAATTCGTGTTAAAGAAAAAGCCACATATAATTATTATTAATTTTGGTTACATACTTAATTTTCTTTTTTTTATCACGTATTAGAGAATTAGAGAAATTAATCATGTTCAAATCAGCTTGACCTAATTCGATAATTCGCTAATTCGTGATGAATTATTAGATGTATTTAGATGTTCTTGATGAACTTGGCAGGATTGCCACCCACAATGGTGTTTGGAGCCACGTCCTTGGTAACAACGGCACCGGCAGCTACTACAGCATTCTCGCCGATGGTCACACCAGGCAGGATGATGGCACCTACGCCAATCCATGCATTGCGGCAGATATGGACGGGCTTGCAGCGAAGCACCATACGGTTCTGGAAGTCGTGGTTGTCGGTAACAATGCGCACGTTGGGACCAATCATCACGCCATCGTCGATGGTGATGCCGCCAGCAGCCATACAGGTGAGCGAATGGTTGACAAACACACCTCTGCCGATCTTCATCTGACAGGCGAAATCGATCTGCAACGGGGGCATCAGATAGCTGGTCTGGTCGAGGCTGCCATTGAAGAGCGTCTCCTCGAGCGGACGAATCTGCTCGGGCATGGGTGCCGTCGTGTTGATCTTGAAACAGATGTTTGCGCAGTCGGTCATGTGCTTGATTGCCTCTGCATATTCTGGTGTCGCCATGTTGACATCGGCACCTGAGCGAAGTTGTTCGAAAATGTTCATAATGATATAATTGTTAATTGTTAATTTTTTATTGTTATTTGTTTTCGCGGTGCAAAGGTACAGCAAAAAAGGCAATCTGATGTTACCCAGATTGCCTTCATAGTTTCAAATTTTGCCGAAAGCGTTATTTCGGAGGCAGAAAACTACCTCCAATGGCATTTTTATATGTTGAAAAAGGAGGAGGCGGATTTATAATGATTCGATTTCCTCAGTAGATAAACCAGTAATCTCTGCTATGTCATCAACAGCAAAACCCTTTGCTTTCATCTTACGTGCATTCTCAATATTCGTTTTGAGTGCCGCATCGGCCGTATCCTCAAAGTCGTCGGCCAAAGACACCCATTCATTCCAGTCGGTTTCTGCAAGACAAAGCTCTACCTGCTTCTTTAATACAGGGATGTCGTTGATGGCAGTGTTATAAAGCTCCCTGTCATCGATGGTAGCATAATCGTGAACCAGAACGTGGCGCATACCTTGTACAAATTTCCACGGTATTGCTGGATGCGCTTTCTTGAAAGCTTTGGTTAACATATACGCAGCCTCACCCACCACCTCAACATTCTTCATAACAGAAAAATAGGTACGTTTGTCTCTAACAAGAGATTCGAAAGTATAACCTTCGATAAGCATCATAACATTCGTGGAATATTCGATGATGTCCTCCAACCGTCCCTTATCCCTCGCTCTTTCTCTCATAAATCAGTATTTTATCACGGTTGGCACTTTCTGCAGCGTATGGGCGAAGCGTTCCCTCAACGATCAAATCTACATCGCGACCTAACAGTTCCTGCAAGTCCATCAACATACCTCCATGAGTGAAAAGCGTGAAAGGCTTGCCAGAATAGTCGGGAACAAAAAGGATATCAACATCGCTCTTCGGCGTCTCCTCGCCTCGGGCGAAGGAACCGAAGAGCCATGCCTTCAGGACGGGCTGCGTCTTGAAGTAGTCGGCTATAGTCTGTTGTATCTGTTGGTTGCTCATAAACGTATCCTTTTAAGAATCTGGGGACAAAATTACGAAATTATTTTGAATAATGGCGCAATTTTGGCTCAAAAAAAACAAAATGGCGATTAATAAATGCCGAAAGTGTTATTTTTGACGATATTCGGAGGGAGATTTGCCCAACATCTTCTTCACATAACGCGAAAAATGGGAGATATTCTCGAAGTTCATCAGGTCGGAAATCTCGCTCAGCGTCTTGCTCGTGTCGTTGAGCAGGGAGACCAGTTCGAAAGAGGCATAGAACTGAATCCATTGCGAAGCGGGCAGTCCCGTCATCGTGCGGCACACCTGCGAGAGATACTTTGGCGTAATGCAAAGGCGGTCGGCATACCAGCCCACCTCGCGCTCCGTAAGCACTTGTTGCTGCACCAGTGTGAGAAAGCGCAGGAAGAGGCTTGCCGTAAAGTCGGAGGTCTCCATCTGCGACAGGCCATGCTGGCAGACCGTCCAAAGGTCGAAGAGGAAGATCTGCATCACTCTGCCCAGCACTTCGCGCTTGAAGGCCGACTCGGGTTGGGCCAATCGGGTACGAAAGAGGGCAAAATCGGCCTCCATCAGCCGCAATCCCTCGTCATCGAGGGGAATGGAGGGATTGATGCGGATGAAGATGAACCCCTTCGAGGCCCAGATCATCTCGGGATTGTAGTGCTGGAGAAACGTGGGCGAAGCCAATAGAAATTCGGCCTCGAAATCGTCGGAGTAGTTCACATCCTGGATGGAATTGGACATCTGCCAGATGGCCAGATTGCCCCGGTGCGAAATGAACGTGTTCTTGCCATCGGAGAAGGTCATCGTGCCCTGCTTCATCAGGATGTGAACATGATAGTCAGCGATGAAGTCGGAGGGCATCCGTCCATCGGCCGTCGTATTGATCAGATTGCAACCGTAAAGTAATTCCATTTTTTCAAAGTATTATTTGACCGAAGCGCAGCGCTGCTGATAGAAGTTGCGGAAGTCCGACCACTTGTAATAGGGGGCGCACGTGGTTGGCACGGGCAGACTCGCCTCGCAACCGTTCAGTAGGCACTTCACCAGCACATCGTCCGCTCCTCCCTTGCCACGATAGAAGATGAGCTGGATGTTCGATGCCTTGCAGGTGTTCCAGTTCTGGTAGCAGTTCTTCACCTCGTAGGGATCCTCGGGGTCCTTGTCGGCGCCATTGATGCCCATCAGGACGGTAAGGGGACCGATGCAGGTGTCGTGTCCGAAACGCAGGTCAGCCACACGCTTGACGCGACCAGAGATGACAGCATCTGCCTTGGCAATGATGTCCTCGAGAATCGGGATCATCTCGTATTGCGGACCGAAGACCCACGAATAGGAACCGAGGTTCGAAGCCTCCCAGTCGCCAACAATCTCGGCGTCGCTGACGATGCCGTCCATCAGGCCCTCGTGTCCGATGCTGGGCAGCGAGGTGTAGAGGTTGAGGAGTTCGCCACCGATGCGGCCGGCATTGCCCTTCAGGCCCTCGGTGCTGGTGAAGACGCGGGCAGTGATATCCTGGCGCAAGGTGCTCTCGTGCTTGAACTGGTCGCGATGCTGTTCGAAGCGTGGACGAACTCTCGGGAACTCACGTCGGGCAGGATTCTGTCGGTCGGTGGGCACCACGCCATCGAGCGTGAAGCGCGACGACTGTTCGCGAATCTCGAGTTTCGGATTGCACTGGACGAGTTCCTGGCAGAAGGCCGACATGCTGATCACACAACGTCCCGACAAGGAGGCAATGGCGAGCACGTCGCCACCCTTTTTGAATACCTCGGGGAAGCGGTTGTACATCGTGCGTGCAATACCCTGGTGCTGCTGCCAACCCACTTCGGTGAGTTCGCTCACACCCGTCATCAGTTCGTCCTTGATGGCCATGAAGCTGTCGCAGAACTTTTCGCCGCGCGGCGTGAGCTGATGCTGCTGGCGTGCCGTGGTGAGCAGCGTGTCGAGGTAATGGTAGAGATGGTCGCTCCAATAGTAGCGCGAGCCATGACGTGCGTAATGGCTGATGTAGAATGCCTTGTAGCCCTTGGGCGCCTTGGTAAGACGGACGTCCTCCTGCTTGTAGGGATAGTCGTTGCCATACGCCTTGCGCGGATTGGCCTTGAGCTGGTCGAGGGCAGGTGTCCCCTGGGCCACTGCAGAGAGGGCCAACAGGCTAAGGAGCAAGATAGTGAAATACTGTTTCATGGAGGTAATGTTGCTGATAAGAAACTATAGATTAAAATATTAACTCGAATTATCGCGAATGAACGAGAATCATGCGGCCTGTCTGTTTAGGCCCCCACGATGTATTTACTGTCCGGAAGCAGCGAGATGAGCCAGGTGACCAGGGCACTGCATGCGTAGGTGAGACCTCCAATGACTGGGATGGCGAGCCATACGGGAAGCATCGGATGAGCCACATCGCCACCAATAATCCAGCCCGAAATCGGGACGAGGAAGAAGATGTGCATCAGGTACATGCCGAAGGTCAGCTTGCTGATGCGCGTGATCCAGGCGGGAGCCTCCTGGATGCAGGAGAAGAGCAGGAACGCGCCGAACGTGGTGATGAGGACGTTGAGCGTACAGAACTCCCACGACCATTCAGCCATCGGGGTATCCAGCATCTGTCCGGGAACGCCTTTCCACCAGAAGCTCCATGCCGTGAACGCAGCACCGAGGAGGAAACACAGGCTGCCCACCTTGATACGCTTCGAACGCGACCAATCGAGGTGCACACGGATGTAATGCGCCAGCACCAGGTAGCCCAGATAGCCCGAGCAGTACCACAGTACGGAGAAGTTGTTCCAGAAGCATTCGCCCCACAGTTCGGGCGAGACGAAGCGATGGAGCCAAGGGATGAGTGTCGAGAAGGCGAAGATGCCGAGGAACGTCAGTTCGTCTTTTGAGCTGGCCTTTTCGAGCCAGGGCGACACCACGGGGATGATGAGGTAGATGCTGATGAGTGGGTACATAAACCACAGATGGCCCGCGATGGGCGGGAAGTTGAAAGGCACCATCTTCAGGTCGTGCAAGGCCTGTTCCTGCGTTGTGCCTCCCCAAGCCAAAGGCAGCACGGCATAGAGCAGCAGGAAGCACACAAAGGGTGGCAGGATGCGCAGGAAGCGCCGGCGATAGAACTGCCCCATGGTCATACCTTCGCGCATCGGGACGAGCAGGAAGGCCGACACGATCATGAACAGTGGCACGGAGATACGCCCGAAGAAACCATCATAGATGGACACCCACAGGCGGTTGCTCTCGTTGGCCAGCATCGTATAGGCATCGTGGTCAACGTAGAAACATTCACTCGCGTGGACGACCATCACCAGAAGGCAGGCCACCACGCGAATGTAATCGACAAATGCTATTCGCTCTTTCATATTATGCGAGCAGGGCGTCTGCGAGGGCTTCGAGCTGCGGGATGTCTGCCTCCTTCATCGACGACTTGATGGTCACCATAGGCTCGACGATCTTGACGTTCTTCATCGGTTCGAGCAGGGCCTTCATCGCCTTGCCTGCCGAAGGAGCCCAGCTGCCGTTCTCCACGATGGCAACGGTGCGGTTCTGATAGGCCTTCATCTGCAACTTCCAAAGGAAGAAGTGCATGGGTGGGAAGACGTCGGCATCGTACGACGAAGCGCAAACCACCAGTTTGCCCATACGGAAGGCATCCTCGATGGCCTCGGCCATATCGTCGCGGCAGAGGTCGGCAACAGCCACCTTGCCTGCACCCTTTGCCTGCAGGATCTCGGCAAGCTTCTCGGCCACCTTAGCAGTGTTGCCATGGATGCTGGCATGAGCCACCAGCACACCCTTGGTCTCGACGTCGTACTTGCTCCAGATATTGTAGAGACGCAGTGCCTCGGCCAGCTTCTCACCCGTGAGGATGGGGCCATGCAATGGGCAGATGGTCTCAATGTCGAACTTGCCGGCCTTCTTGAGCGCGGTGCTGACAGGAGCACCATACTTGCCGCAGATGTTGAAGTAGTAGCGGCGAGCCTCGCATGCCCAGTCGTCGGGATCGGCATCCTTCACGCCGAACTTGCCGAATGCATCGGCCGAGAAGAAGACCTTCTCCTCGGGGCACCAGGTCATGATGACCTCGGGCCAATGTACCATCGGAGCGGTGATGAACTGCAAGGTGGTCTGACCCAACGAAAGCACATCGCCTTCCTTCACGGCCTTGGTGCCAGCGGCGTCGAACTTCTCGTCGAACTGTGCAGCAA
>JAEEGG010018410.1_pt1 | contig 14208 bp, 8 predicted proteins | sample 9134161 | NCBI WGS metagenome assembly JAEEGG01 (sample SAMN16246543, study PRJNA631951) | gut metagenome | biome: gut microbiome; feature: rumen; material: CR-attached | host: Bos | place: Iran: Karaj | collected 2018-10
GGAGGGGCAGGGGTGGGGTCTGTAATGTCAGTAATGTTCTTTGCTGCCACTTCTTTGCTGCCACTTCTTTGCTGCCACTTCTTTGCTGCCACTTCTTTGCAGCCCACTCTTCGCCCCCACTCTTCGCTGAAACTTCTTCGCCCCTCTCTTCGCTGACAGGATATTACTGACATTACAGACCCCACCCCTGCCCCTCCCCTTGAAGGGAGGGGAGTGCCTCACGGAGTTCCTGCGGCGGGCAAGGCGATAGTTATTGTAGCAATTTGTTTTTCTTGTTTTTATTTGTTTTTATTGGTTTTTTCTCAGGCCGCTTCGCGGTATAAACTCACATAGTTCGCGACGCAGCTATATCACTCCATCCGCAGCACGAAAAGTCCCTTCGGGACTATATAACAAAATTGAGGCCGGCAACGGAAACGCTGTCGGCCTCAATGAATAGAATGTATATCAATTAACCCCGTTGATTACTCAGCAATAGCGATGGTCACGCGGTTCTGCTCGTTGATAGCGAAGGGTTGCTCGCGGGCACCCTTGCTGTCGGCAGTGATACGGCTCTCAGGAATGTTGTATTCGTTGATGAGCATGTTCTTCACCACAGTGACACGCTGCAGACCGAGGCGGTCGTTGATACGGTCGTTACCAGTCTGGGCGTCAGCATAACCACAGAGGGCAACCTTAGCCTTCGGGTACTTCTTCAGGTAAGCAGCAATCTCGGCCACCTTACCCTTCTCGCTTTCACGAATCTCATACTTGTTGATGACGAAGAAGATGTCGCGACGGAGCGGCTCAACAACATCGTCCACAGGAGGCTTCGGGGGATCGTTCTTGGGCTTAGTGGTGACAGGAACAGTGGGAATGGTCTCAGTTGTCGTGGGCGGAGGAGTAACCACTGCTTCCTTCTTCGTGTGAGTCTCACCCAGGTTGAAGCGCAGACCAACAAGAGCATTGAAGTACCAGTCAGCATTGCCGGCCTTCTTAGAATTGTACTTATCGCTCAGCAGGTTTGCATTACCTTCAACAAGGAGCTTCACCTTGTCGCTCAGACGGAACGAAGCTTCCAGGCCGCCACGGCCGAAGGGATTCAGCTTAGAGCCATCCCAGAGATACTCGAGATTGTAAACAGCGGGACGAGCCTGCAGCTGCTTAGCGATGTCGTTCACATCGTCATTGCCCCAGGCAATGTTGAGACCACCGCCCAAGAAGGCAGTCAGATTGAACACGCGGTTGGGGTTGTAGCCACAGATAAGATTCGACAGGTTGAACATCACGTCAACACCAGGAGCCAAGTAGCTGAACTTATAATCAGCATTGAGGGGCGGGTTGCCCAGTCCATTCCAGCCACCTTTCGACTGGAGGCCGTTGGCCTGGATACGAGCAGCGAGGACGGGAGAGAACTGATAGCCCACGCCAAGCTGGAAGTTAGGTGACAGAAGGTCGCTGAACTTAGCCTCACCGAGGGTGTACTGCAAACCGCCACCCACAGTAATAAAGACGTGCTTGTTGAACTCATACTCCGCGCCGTCGGCATCGGTGTATGTGCTCTGTGCCATGGCCGTGCCGCTCACTAAGAGCAGAGCAGCGGCAATAAACTTTTTCATGTTCATAAGCAATAATGTATTAAATTTAAAAAATCTTGAAAGTACACATCAAGTATTATAATGAACGTAGCGAGTCAATCTCTGACCTGCGCTTTTCAGTCTTAGAGTTGGCCAAAGTGATAAACCAAGCGCCATCGCGCCGCACAGGACGTATCAGGCCATTCATACGAGCAGGATTCTCCTTCGTAGCGGGATCCTCAATAATGAGTTCGTAGTTCACCTCAGAGTCAGTCTCTTTATAGAAAGTGAAGTTGGTAATGCGGTAATCATATACCTTATACATACTAAGCCAGAAACGACATTCGGGCTTCTGTGCATCAGGCAGTGGCTTCACTTCATCACCATCAAGCACATAGAGACGCGATATAGCTTCGTCAATCTGTTCATTCTTTACGAGTTCGAGGAACTCATTAGTCAGTTGTTTCACCGTTGCAGTATCGTAGGGCGACACAGTCATCTGAGGCTGAAAAGGATCATTAGATTTTGCCGGTCCTTCCTTCTTCCCCTGACATGCAGCCATCATCAAAGCCACGATAGCAACAATGAGAACAAGATATTTACTTTTCATCTCCTTTGTTCTTTCACAATTATACATAATTCGTGTGCAAATTTACAATAATTTTTTGAACTAACAGCAAGAAAACGCAAAAAAAATTAAAAAAGGTGGTAAAACATTACTATATCAGTCCTCTTTCTTCGATTCGATAGGTTTCAGCAACATTATTCCATCGGTTAAGGTGGTAGATTAAAAAAAGGATGCCAACAATTATGTTGACATCCCTTTTTTAATAATGGTCTGATTAAAACTCTATGGTTTAGATCTGACGGCCCTCATTGTGCTGACCCTGGGTCTTAACAACGTGGATCATAATCCACTCAGGCTGTGTCTCACCCCAGTCGTAGACGATGCTGATAGGCAGGTAGATGTAGAAGTCACCCACACCAGCGGCATTGTTCTCATAGAGGTAGTAGCCATTGTCAATACGGAAGGTCTGAGCAGTACGGGTCGGGGTCACAGCGCTTCCGAGACCAGCAGCAGCCATTGCATCGGGAGTGAACTTCATCTTACCGGTCACATCCGTAATGAGCGGCCAGCTTGAAGGATTGCTCATATCACCACCGTTGATGTTCGTCTTAGCGCTCTCGAAGTCAGCCTTGATGGTCGTGATTCCGTAGTAGTTCATGTAGGTCATGCCAGTCTTACCAGTGCTCTGATTGTTGTAAGTAGCATTGCCAGTTGATGAGAACTTGTGGTCACGCCAATCAACGAAGTTCACGAGGTCAGCAAGCCAGATTTCGTTACCGTCATTCTTAGCATCGTAAACGGTGTAAGTATCGTTGGCGATAGCTGAGATAGGACGCAGGTAGCGGATATCGAAGGTCTGATCACCGCGCTCTGCGATAGGCAGACAGTAGTCAATCTGATGCATGATCATGTGGGTAGTGAAGGTCATGCCAGCACCCAGCTGATCGTGACGAGCATGGTTCAGGAGGTCACGTGCATAGAAGGAGTTGACGGGATCACGATAGCCCTGGAAGATTGCAATCTCGTTGTGGGCACCCTGCAGCTTAACAACAACCTGCTTGTCGTTGAAGTTAACAGCACCATTGACCAACGGGGAAGCCTTCAGCTCACGGTCATAAGCACCATTCAGCCAGAGCACATACTGAGCACCAGTACCACCGTTGTAGACATGGCTGTTATTCCAGCTATTCTTCTTAGCGTACTTGCTTGCGTCGAACCAGACATCAGCGTCCTTACCGAAGGTGAAGCCAGCGTCAGGAGTGATGGTGAACTGGTTGAGCACGAAGGTTGAAGAAATGTCGAATACGAACTCATCGTCAGCAATAGCAGTATTCACACCCTCAACAGCGAGGTTCTGACCAAGGGTCTCAACGTTAGCGTGGATCTCGTAACGGTCAGCAACAGTCTTAGCGATTGTAGCGCTTGCCTCCTCGAACCACATCTGCTGGATACGGTTGTCCTTATTGCCGAAGTCACCTGAAGGATAAGTAACCTTACCAATCTTGACGGTAATCACGATAGGAGCAACACCCTGCAGCACACCATTGGCATTAGGCATAATCTTGATAATTGTGCCATAGTTCTTAACATTGGCGGGAGCACCATCCTTGTAGAAGGCAGCCTCAGCCTCAGCCTTTGTGAACGACCAAGCGAGCTTGTCGCCTACGTGAGCGAGAATACCCTTAGAGGTGTTATCAGCAGCATCACCATTCTTGTTAGCGAACTTCTTGTAAGGACCGGCATTGGGAGCAGCAGCGTCTGTAGCAGTTACGGGCACGAAGTCAGCCAAAGCCCAGTCAACATCCTTACCAAGAGCTTCCTTGATAGCGGCCATGAAGCCAGCCCATGAGTATGTGCCTACGAAGCCATTGTCACCAGTGAGGACAGGATCGCAATTCAGAACGAGCTCAGGAATCTCAACTTCCAGCTCAGTCTGCTTGTTCTTCATCAGCACGCTGATGTAACCGTAAGCATAGGTCTTGCCATTAGCAATCAGCTCAACGCGGATGATGGCAGCCTTGTCGTTACCAGTATTGGCAGAAACGCCCTTACCTTCCTTAATGGAGATCTTGTCACCGTCGAGGTTCCAAACGTCACCGTTGACGAGCAGCGTGTACTTGAACTCGAAGCCCTTCTTCTGAGCAACAGCGTTAGCCCAGACAGAGCAGTTGTTGTAGTGCACATCAACATACTTATTCAGCTCAAGACCATTCTTGTCGTCGAGATCGAGCTCGAATGAGTATGCACCGAGAGCATCCTCAGCCTTCACGTCGTTGAAGACGGTGCGGAGGTGATACTGCTGGTTGCCCTGAACACCATGACCCTTAGCAGCGTAAGCGTTGTTACCCAGCAACAGGTTGTTAATATAGGTCGGAGCAATGATAGCATAGTCGGAAGTGACAACACGGTTGTTGGTCAGACCAGCTGCATTATCAGTCTCAGTGTTGTTACGTGTAGCCTGCAGAGCAACAGTGGTAACCCAAGCATAAGAAGGAAGGAGTGAATAAGCAGGCTCATCCATGTAGTCATTGTCAGAGAGCCAGTGCTCATCGAAGTTGCCATCAACAAGACCCGTACGATAATACCAAGTCTCAGCGTTATTCACATTCTCGCCCTTGTCGAACTTGAACTTGATGGTGAGCACACCCTTCTCGTACTTCTCAGCGCGAACCTCCTTGAAGCCAGCCTCCTGGTAGTCAGTGTTACCACGAGTGATGACGTTCTTGGTAGCGATTTCGTCGAAGCTGTAAGTATAGTTCTTCCAGTCAACGGTAGAGGGGTTCAGCCAGTACTGTGCGGTCAGCTCGAAAGCATAGCCAGACTGCTCGTTAGAACGTATTGCAGCCTCAGTGTAGGTAGCGTCCTTACCCTGTCCAGCGAAGGTATAGGTGCTCTGAGCAGCGATAATGTCAGCGTCAATCTTCGGGAAGCCATAGAGCCAAGCGTCATCACCGTCAACATTGCTGGGACGGAACACGATGCTGGTGAGGTCCTTGTCGATGAAGAGCGTGATGTTGTTGATCTTCTCGGTCACGGCAGCGATAGCAGTGTTGAAGAAGTTGTAAACACCATTGATCTTGTTATCGAACTCACTTTCCATGTTGTCAATCTTGACATCGAGCTTGTCGAGATAGGCATAGATCTCATTGATCTTAAGCGACATGGTGCGGAGCAGCTTCACGAGCGACTGGATACCGCTTGTGGCAGTAGCGCCCATGCGTGCAAGAGCGATGTCGTCGAAATCAAGAGCACCCAGCTCGTCAGCCAGAGCGCTGAGCTCAGCAGCCATACCAGCCAGCTCGCCCTCAATTGCTGTTACGCGGTTATCGATACCGTCAACGCGGCCAGAGAGCTGATTAACACTCTGAATCGTTGCATAGACAGTCTGCATGGTTGTGGACAGAGCAGTAATCTTGTCGTTCACATCCTGAATCTTGCCATCCACATACTCCTGAGAAGCCAAGGTTCCAATGATAGTCAGGATGTTCGTGATCTTGCTGTTGAGATCTGTGTTAATGCCGTCAACCTTACCATCAAGATTGCCAACCTTAGTGTCAACGACGCCGATAGCTGCAAGCAGATCCTCATTCATCTTCACCAGCGTTACTTCGGTCAGAACACGGAGAGCTTCCTGCAGGTTCTGAACATCACTGGAAAGATCGTTGATCTGGAGCTGCAGATCCAACTTGGCCTCGCTCAGCTTGGTCAGTGCCTCTTCCTTAGCGGCAGCGATGTTAGCGTCGGTCTCAGCCTTTGTATAGGTGTTATCTTTGAACTCCTGAAGAGCCGCAGCCAGATTCTGAAGAGAAGTGTTGACAGCGGCAATCTGAGAATCCAGGTCAGCCTTCAGTTCAGCCTTGGCTTCAGCCAGCTCAGTCTTAGTGGCCAGCGTTTCGATGGTGGCGTTGATAGCTGCGATTGCTTCATCAATAGCCTTCTTGTCGGTAGCGTGAGTAGCAATAGCATTGTCAACTTTCATCTCCAATGCCTGCAACTCGGTCTTCAGAGCCATCTTAGCAATCTCAGCGCTCAGCTTGTCGTCGAGAGCAGAAATCTTGCTGTCAACATACTCGATAGTAGCATAGTTCACCAGAATCTGGTTCACGGTCTGCTGCAGAGCTGTGATAGCACCCGAATTGATAGCAATGTTATCAGCATTCGTCTGAATGTTCTGAGCATTGGTGGTAACTTTTCCGGTCAGTGTGTTGATGTTTTCTTCGGCAGCGTCCATACGAGCACCGAGCAGAGCGACAGCAGTCTTCAAAGACTCGAAGTCAGCCTTGTGGACATAGTCGTTGTAGATTTCATCCAAACGAGTCTGGATAGCCTCCACAGTAGTCTTGTCGGCCTTGGTATTCACCAAATCCTTCAAAGCGGCGATGTCACCCAAGATGGGCTGGAGAGCAGCGTTGACCTCGTCCTTTGTAGCGAGTGTAGCTATGATAGCGTCAATCTGAGAGAGCTTGCCATCGGTAGCCTCCTTGTAAGCATCGAATGCATCCTTGTTAGCTTTGATGCTGGCCTCGAGTGCATCCTTGTTGGCGTTGATAGCATTGTTCAAGGTGTTCACGTCGGCCTCGAGCTTGGCAAGAATCTCCTGCTTTGCAGTAGCAGCAGCAGCAGCAGCCTCGTTCTTAGCGACCTCCTGAGCATAAGCCTTTGCACGAGCCTCGGCAGCGTCTACACGAGCCTGAGCCTCAGTGATAGCAGCCTGCTTGGCAGCGTCAATCTGACCCTCCAAGTTGGTCTTGGCATCATTGATAGCTTTCTGCAAATCACTCTTTGCAGTAGCCAGATCTGCCTGTGCCTTGTCGGCAGCAGCCTGTGCCGTAGCAGCATTCTGAAGAGCCTGTGTTGCGTCAGCCTGAGCCTTTGCGTTAGCAGTCTTCAGCGCGTCTACCTGGGACTGCAACTGATTAATCAACGCGGTGTTGGCGTTGATGTCATCATCGTAGTCCTTACAAGACGAAAATACGCCCATGGTAACCACGACGAGGGCTGCCATAAGCAATTTACTGATGAATCTTTTTTTCATACTTGTTTTAAATTAATAAATGATTAAAAACTAAAATATTTTATTTTTCTCCTTACTTCTGTTCACATTTTTCCCATCGTGTTTCGCACACAATGCCACAAATTTGGTGCAAATATAGACATAAATCCGAAATCCTGCAAATAATTTTGAACATTTTTTCTGAAAAATGCTTTAAAATTAGCGTTTGCAGGCGATTTTACACTTATTTGTGGCCGAAAGCGTCGATTTTTTTCGTTTTTTCTTCATCTTTCACCTTCTTTTTTACGATTTGGGTGCAAAGGTAGTGGATTTCCATTAAACGAACAAATTTTTATTGATTTTTTTTTGCGTGCCTTATATATTTATATAATGTATGCGTGGGAAGAGGAGGGTATCAGAACTCAGCGCTCTTCGGTGTTCGTGGGAATGGGATGACGTCGCGGATGTTCTGCATACCGGTGACGAAGAGGATGAGCCTCTCGAATCCGAGGCCGAATCCAGCATGTGGGCACGACCCCCAACGGCGTGTGTCAAGATACCACCAGAGCTTGTCGGTCTCCATGCCACGTGCATTGATTTCTGCCATGAGCTTGTCGTAGCTTTCTTCACGTACAGAGCCGCCGATGATTTCGCCAATCTGCGGGAAGAGCACGTCGGTGCCCTGCATGGTGGGTCCAGGAGCCTGCTGTCCGCGGTAGCCAGTGGAACCATTCTCCACGGAAGAACCGTCGGACGCAATATTCTGCTTCATGTAGAAGGCCTTGATGGCTGAGGGATAGTCGGTCATGATGACAGGCTTCTTGAAATGATGCTCCACGAGGTAGCGCTCATGTTCGGAAGCGAGGTCGTCGCCCCAGTTGCAGGGGAACTCAAACTTGTGTCCATCCTTGATGGCCTGCTGGAGGATATTGATGCCTTCGGTGTAGGTCAGTCGGACGAAATCGGCCTTCACCGTGCTTTCGAGCCGCTCGATGAGGGTTTTGTCAATCATCTGGTTGAGGAAGGCGAGGTCGTCCTTGCAGTTGTCGAGCGCCCAGCGTACACAGTATTTGATAAAGTCCTCCTCGAGGTTCATCAGCTCTTCCTGATCCATGAAGGCCACCTCTGGCTCAATCATCCAGAACTCAGCGAGGTGTCGCGGCGTGTTGCTGTTCTCAGCGCGGAAGGTAGGTCCGAAGGTATAGATGGCCCCAAGAGCAGTAGCTCCCAGCTCGCCTTCGAGCTGTCCGCTGACGGTGAGGCTGGTCTGTTCGCCGAAGAAGTCGTCGTCGTAGATTATCTTTCCGTTCTCGTCCTTCTTCAGGTCGTAGAGGTTCTTCGTGGTGACCTGGAACATGTTGCCTGCTCCCTCGCAGTCGCTGGCAGTGATGAGCGGCGTGTGGAAGTAGTAGAATCCGTGCTCATGGAAGTAGGTATGTATGGCCATGGCCATGTTGTGACGTATGCGCATGACCGCTCCGAAGGTGTTGGTGCGGAGTCGCATGTGAGCGTTCTTGCGCATGGTCTCGAAGCTCTGTCCCTTCTTCTGCATGGGGTAGGTGTTGTCGCAGAGTCCATAGATGGTGATGGACGTGGCCTGTATTTCCGAGGTCTGTCCTGCGCCCTGGCTCTCCACGAGTGTGCCCTCGGCGCAGATGCAAGCACCGGTGGTGACATCCTTGAGTGTCAGGGCTGCCGAGCCTTCCTGTGCTGCCGATCCTGAGACAGCCACGGTTTCCGGGTTGACGACAATCTGGACGGTCTTGATGGTAGAACCGTCGTTGAGGGCTATGAAGTCAACGTTCTTGTTGCCTCGGTGCGAGCGCACCCAGCCTTTGACGCAGACTTCTTTGCCGTATTCAGTGCTTTGGAGCACGTCGATGATTTTGGTTCTTTTCATGGTGGGGTTATTGTAGGTGGGGTAGGTAAGGTAGGTGAGGTAGGTGAGGTAGGTGGGGTAGGTGAGGTAGGTGAGGTAGGTAAGGTAGGTAAGGTAGGTGAGGTAGGCATTACTCGTAGGCGCCCATGCGGAGACGGTCTACCTCCTCCTCGGTGAGGTAGCGCCAGTCGCCACGACGGAGGTTCTTCTTGGTAAGGCCGGCAAACTGTACACGGTCGAGCTTGGTGACCTTATATCCAAGTGCCTCGAAGATACGACGTACAATGCGGTTCTTGCCAGAGTGAATCTCGATGCCCACCTGCTTCTTGTCAGTGGGGCTGGCATACTGAACGTCGTCAGCCTTGATCTCACCGTCATCGAGGGTGATGCCCTCCGCAATCTGCTGCAGGTCATGAGCGGTGACGTTGCGGTCGAGGTAGACGTGGTAGATCTTTTTCTTCAGATACTTGGGATGCGTCAGCTTCGAGGCGAGATCTCCATCGTTGGTGAGCAGGAGCACGCCGGTGGTGTTGCGGTCGAGGCGTCCCACGGGATAGATGCGCTCAGAGCAGGCATCCTTCACGAGATCCATGACTGTCTTGCGCTGCTGCGGGTCATCGCTGGTAGTGACATAGTCCTTAGGCTTGTTGAGAAGTACATAGACCTTCTTCTCGATGCTGACGGGCTGATCGTGGAAACGCACCTCGTCTGTACGCAGCACCTTCGTGCCCAGCTCGGTGATAACTTGACCATTGACCGTGACGACGCCAGCCTGGATGAACTCATCGGCCTCTCGACGGCTGCATACGCCAGCATTGGCAAGGAACTTGTTCAGACGCACCGGCTCGTTGGGGTCGAAGTGCTGTTCCTTGTACTCTATGCGCTTCTTCAGCGAATACTTGGCATTGGGGTCATAGGGTTTGCGTGTGGCATTAAAGGGCTTGTGTGCACCATGCTGTCCATAGGGACGCGGTTGGTAGCCCCCCTGCTGACCGTCCTGATTGTAGCGGGGACGGGGCTGATAGCCACCCTGCTGCCCGTCCTGATGAAAGCGGGGGCGAGGCTGATAGCCACTCTGGCGGTCATCGCTTTTGAAGTGTGGGTGGCTGTCCTGATTGTAGCGGGGACGGGGCTGATAGCCTCCCTGCTGACCGTCCTGATTAAAACGAGGACGTGGCTGGTAGCCTGGCTGACGGTCGTCCTGGTTGTAGCGAGGGCGCTGCTGATAGCCTCCCTGCTGACCATCCTGGTTAAACCGGGGACGGGGCTGATAGCCACTATTATTATTATAAGATGTACGCGGGCGATAGGGACGCTGCTGTGCGTTGCTCTGCAGAGAGGCGCCAAAGCCTTCGGGGCGGAATCCGCCCTCATCGTCGGCATTGCGACGGCTGAAGGTCTGCCGCTCAAAGCCACCTGTGACGGGGCGGGTGCTGTTACTGATGCGTGGGCGGGGTGAGCGTCCTGCGGGTCTGAACTCTTTCTGATAGCCTTCACGGCTGTTGTTCTTCTGCTCATCGCTGAGCTTTTCCTGAATGTTGTCTTGTTCCATGATGTGTTAATATTAGAGCCTCGCGGCTTGTTTTTCTTTTTGGGGAGCTGCCACACTGTGGCAGCATAGGGGACAAGCGGGGTGCTTTTTTGTTTGTTGATTTTTTAGATGCCTGTATAGTTTTGCGGGGTGATCTGTGAGAGCTCCTGGCGGACGGCATCACTGACATGAAGGGTCTGGATGAAGTCGGCTATGGAGGCCGCCGTGATACGCTCATTGGTGCGGGTGAGCTGCTTCAGCGTTTCGTAGGGGTTGGGATAGCCCTCGCGTCGGAGGATGGTCTGAATGGCCTCTGCGACGACGGGCCAGGTGTTGTCGAGGTCATCGGCCAGCTTCTGCTCGTTGAGGATGAGTTTTCGCAGTCCCTTGAGTGTGCTCTGGAAGGCGATGACGCTGTGCCCGAGAGGCACGCCGACGTTGCGTAGCACGGTGCTGTCGGTGAGGTCGCGCTGCAGTCGGCTGACGGGCAGCTTCTGAGCAAGGAAGGCGAGGATGGCATTGGCCATGCCGAGGTTGCCTTCAGAGTTCTCGTAGTCGATGGGGTTGACCTTATGCGGCATGGCGCTGGACCCCACCTCGCCAGCCTTGATCTTCTGCTTGAAGTAATCCATCGAGATGTACATCCAGAAGTCGCGGTCGAGGTCGATGACAATAGTATTAATGCGGCGGAGGGCATCGAAGAGAGCAGCCAGGTGGTCGTAGTTGGATATCTGCGTGGTGTACTGCTCGCGCTCCAGTCCTAGCTTCTCGCTGAGGAACTGCTCTGCGAACAGCGGCCAGTCGATGCCGGGATAGGCCACATGGTGGGCGTTGAAATTGCCGGTGGCACCGCCGAACTTCGCTGTGAAAGGCACATCGCGCAGGGTGCGCAGCTGCTCCTCCAGGCGGTAGACATAGACCATCACTTCCTTTCCGAGGCGTGTGGGCGATGCGGGCTGTCCGTGAGTACGGGCCAGCATAGGCACGTTGCGCCACTCCTGAGCATAGTCGTTGAGCTGCTCGATGAGCTCCTCAAGCAGGGGGATATAGACATTGTTGATGGCTTCCTTGAGGGAGAGGGGCACCGCCGTGTTGTTGATGTCCTGCGAGGTGAGGCCGAAGTGGACGAAGTTCTTGAGCTGCGTCAGCGTGTCAGCATCAGAGGACATGAGGGCATCCATCTTCTCCTTGATGAAATACTCAACGGCCTTGACATCGTGGTTGGTGATGGCTTCGATGTCTTTCACCCGCTGGGCATCCTCCACGGTGAAGTTCTGATAGATGTCGCGGAGCTTCGGGAAGACCTCTGCAGACACGTCGGCCAGCTGCGGCAGCGGCAACTCACAAAGAGCGATGAAGTATTCGATTTCCACACGCACTCGATAACGTATAAGTGCGAACTCAGAAAAATAGTCTGACAAGGACGATGTCTTTTCACGATAACGGCCGTCAATAGGCGTGACGGCTGTGAGTGCGGATAGTTCCATACGGTTTTTACCTTCTTAAAAAAAATGTTGCGTTGACCACGCAACAATCTGAACGTTCAACTGATACCTTTTGTGAAAGTGGTGGTCGTTGACGGATTCGAACCGCCGACCCTCTGCTTGTAAGGCAGATGCTCTAAACCAACTGAGCTAAACGACCAATATTTCCGAGAGCGAACTGACAAACGACGCTCGGCTTTCCCGCTATCGTTTGAAAAGCGGGTGCAAAGGTAAGAAGAAAAGTCGGTACGGCCAAATTTTTGTTGCTTTTTTTTCTGTCATCTGTAAAAAAACTGCATGTACAAGAAAAAAAGGTAACGTATATTTGGCCGTATCACGCTTTTTTCGTAGTTTTGCAGCTGTTTTACGGATACACAACAGGCAATGAGACGACCGTTACTTTTACTTGCTGTGATGCTGGGGCTGTCAGCCATAGCCCAGGCACAAGAATCATTGTCATTATCGAGTGCGCAAGAAGAGCGCGCGATAGATGCTTCGCCCACCCTTTTGAAACCTTTCAGTCACCTTGACTTGTCACTGACAACAGGCTCCACCGGCCTGGGCTTCGACGTGTCGATGCCCATCAACAAGGTGTTTGCCCTGCGTGCCGGCTATGCGTTCATGCCGCATTTCACCCACATGATGCACTTCGGCGTGGAGGTGGGCGACGACCCCGCAGACAGCCAGCGGAAGTTTAACAAGCTGGCCGGACTCTTAGAGAGTCTGACGGGCAACAAGGTGGACAACGTGGTAGACGTGGAGGGCCAGCCGACCTACTGGAACTGGAAACTGATGGTGGACATAACGCCCCTGCGCAACAAGCACTGGCACCTGACGGCAGGCGTCTATTACGGCAGCCGCGAAGTGGCCAAAGCTGTCAATGCCATCGAGGACATGCCGTCGCTGATGGCCGTGGGCATCTACAACAGCATGTACAACCGTGCGTATAACGGCGAACCGATGGTGGTGGTAGGCGAAACGAAGCTCTACCAACCCGAGCTGCAGCAGAAGCTGCTTGACTATGGTAAGATGAGCATCATCATGGGCAACTACAAGCACGACGTGCTGTATGAGGAAGATGTGGTAGCCCCCGAAGGCGGCCTCATCACTCCCGACGGCCAGTTCTACATGCCAGGTGACATTATCCATGCCAAAGGTGATGTCAAGTATCCCATAGGTTCGACCTACCGCATTGTACCCGACGAAAACTCGATGGTGAAGGCATGGGCCTATGCCAACCGCTTCAAGCCCTATTTGGGCATCGGTTACGGTGGCCGTCTGCTGAAGAACGATGACAGCTGGCATGTGTCTTTCGACTGCGGTGCGATGTTCTGGGGAGGTGTGCCAAAGATTGTGACACACGACGGCACGGATTTGATAAACGATGTGATGAACGTCAGGGGCAAGGTGGGAGACTATGTAGATCTCATCAAGTCATTTCAGGTGTTCCCGGTGCTGAACCTGCGTATCACGAAGCGCATTTTCTAAGCTTCCAAACAGCATAAAAAAGCGAGCTGTGCGGTTGCATGGCTGAAGGCAAGCCTTTTTGTCAGGTTTTCAGCCTGCATGTGTTTGTAAATCACTCTGTTTTATCCATTTAAAAAAGTCCGTAATTTTTCTTTACATTTCGGACTGTCAGTCCGAAGGCTTCGGACAGTTTGTCCGAAGGCTTCGGACGGAGTGTCCGAAGCCTTCGGACTTTTTTATGGAGCATCCGTTTGTTAGCAAGGGCAGCCTATGCCGGCATATCTCGCCACCGTGCTCCAACCAAAAGGCGACAGGAGATAGGCAGGGGCCTGGGTTCCGCTAAGCGGACTTAGAAAAAACAAATAAAAACCAGAAAAACAAATAAAAACAATTTGGGACAATAGCTACCGCTCAATGCGCAGCCATCCCCTCCCTTCAAGGGGAGGGGTTCTTGCCTTGCAAGCGTCCTTCGGCCGAGCGAGGGGTGGGGTCTGTAACTTTTTCGATGCCTCAGATTCGCTGCCTTGCGCGCCGCGTAGCTCAATGCGCAGCCATCCCCTCCCCTTGTCCTCACGGGGTTCCTGCGGCGGGCAAAGCGCAGCCATCCCCTCCCTTCAAGGGGAGGGGTTAGGGGTGGGGTCTGTAACTTTTTCGCAGCCTCAGATTCGCGGAAACTTCTTCGCGGAAACTTCTTCGCTGAAACTTCTTCGACGAAACTTCTTCGCTGATA
>JAEEGG010018412.1_pt1 | contig 14208 bp, 12 predicted proteins | sample 9134161 | NCBI WGS metagenome assembly JAEEGG01 (sample SAMN16246543, study PRJNA631951) | gut metagenome | biome: gut microbiome; feature: rumen; material: CR-attached | host: Bos | place: Iran: Karaj | collected 2018-10
CCATCTTTTCCAGCAGTTGCTCTGCCACATCTATATCTGAAACGCAGTATTTATCAGGCAAATCGTTAGTATAGTATCTATCCACGTAGTAATTGGGATTATCAGCAGGGCTCATTATGCAGGCAACCCCATCTTCCAATTCGTGCATGTCGATACCTCGCTTCAACAGTTGGGCTGCCCATATACGCCCCACACACTTTAGCAAATCTACAAAGATAGCAAAGCAGTAAAGCATAGAATATCCACTGACTGTTCTGTTATACATGATATTGTCTGCCACATCACGTAGCCATTTCCCATCACGCTCGCGCTTGTCAGCCTCCACTATATGGTTTATATCACGCAATGATTGAACCATCACATCTGAATATATCCTTTGCGAGAAGCCCCTTACTCTCTTCATCGTGTCAATCGCCATCTGGCGACATTGGTCTTCATTTTTTCCTTGTAGCATCTCAGCCACAGCATTACGCATTTTAGCAAAGACTCCGAGAGTTAACTCCTTTACCCTCTGCCGAATCAAGAACTCTGTCCACAGGATATCCTCTCCCTTAAATAACGTGCCAGTGGCATTATGCTCCGTGAGAATTATCTGCATGCACTTGGTGGCAAGCCCACTAATGCCATACATCTCAATCACCTCGTGATAAATAACCCTATCCGTCCGTCCCTCTGGATGCCAGCGAAGTATGTCTTGCTTGTAGGCATAGGTAAGATATAATTCATTGAACTGCACTATCGCATTTGATAATTCTGGCGGCATTTCAGCCAAGAGTGGTCTCATATCTAACTGATATTGCAGTTCTTTTAGCAAATGCTCACGTTTTCCAAGTGCCTCACGTGGTATTTCATCTTTTTCCCATACCTTCTGCAGGTTCCATTTATTTTTCTCATAGAATTGTTTCACACAATACTCTTGGTAGTCTGAGAACAACTCCTCCACGCTATTGGCATATAAATTGTCAGCAAGATATTTCACTATGCCCCCATTCTGTTTATGTAAAGCCTGTCTAATTCGCTTGTTTTTCTTGATAAGTTCAGGTAAAGTTTTATTCATCATTTATATTATTTCTTTAAAATTTAATATATAACCATAGTATTATCCATCTACTAGTCCACAAAGTTACAAAAAATTTTGCAGAAACAAAAATTATTGTTACTTTTGCAGAGTGTAAAAACACATTATACGATTTATCAAATTATAACTAAACTAATACGAAAAATGACAAACAAAAACTCTACCGATTCAACAAACGAACAAAGGTTCACGTTGCAAAATATCAAGGATACCTTGTTGGAATCTTTTGATAGCAATTACGCAAAAAAAATAATCACTATAACTGGTAATGTATCTAAGGAGCAATATACTTACCTAACAGATTCCTTTGGAAATAAACTTAGATTATATTTTCCTGACGAAAATAGTTATGCTATTTTTGATGATAATGATACTATCACTGTCGATGGCTTTCTCAATTATCAGAGTGATGACAAACAGAATAATGACAGATATATGCATAATAGTTGTCTTGAATTCTGGTTCAGAGTGAATAAAATTAAGAAGGTAAATAAAAGCCAAGAATCTAAGATTCGTTGTCTGGAAAGAGAACTAGCAAATAAGCCATGTAAGCCTACAACACCAACAGAATTTCTCTCTGAATTACTATATAAGAATAAGAAACCAAAATTATATATATTATGTACAGACACTGTTAAGAGTGATATATTACAAGGACTATCAGCCTGCAAAGAGCAATATATTCTTGAGTTTGAACAAGCCCCATTAAGTAGGGCATCAGATGCTGATAAATTAACAGAGAAGTTAAAAGAATTGGACAAGATGAGATATGATGCTGTTGTAGTAGCAAGAGGAGGAAATGAGAGCTTTGATATTTTCCTTGAACACAATGTTTACAGCACTATTATTAATATGAAGTCCTACATTCTTGCAGGAATAGGACACGCAATACTGAATGGAGAGTTTCTAAAGATATTTGACCACGTAGAATTAACTCCAAACGAATTTGGACATTACTTACAAGACCTTGTTAAAAGCGTAGAAGAAAAAAGAAAACAAGAGTTGTACCTTAATATTCTCTATGCGCTTGCTGGCTTAGGAGCACTCGTGGCTGCATATTTTCTTTTTTAATTATACACCTTAAACTTCGCATTGTTACATAGAAACAAATATTAAAGCATATGAATAATACATTAAGAATTTTAGTACTGACGCTGTTGCTAACATGTACATTGACTTCATTTTCTCAGATTCGCTCTGATTATAAAGATGGAATGAACATTCCAGTTTTTATAAATCTCAAGCAATTAGCACCTAAATATATCAAGAATATAACCATAGAGAAACCATTTCAGGATGGATTCTATACAATTGTTGCCCAACTAGACAATTACAGAGAGCAAACGTGTTTTCTACGATTGATGACTTTTGAAGTAAAACAAATCATGTCACAATTATGGGGTAAAAGTACATTGTCGCAAAAGAAAGCTCTAATGAAAAACATTCTCATTTCTTACGGTTGTAAACCTAATAAAAATGGAGCTTTTAAATTTTATGGTTCAAGATGGCATGATGCATCAATTGAAGACATTAAAGATGAGCACTACATCTATTCAGAATACTTTGATCAATATATAACAAAAGAGGACACAAAGGATCCTTTCTTTGGAAAACAATTCGTAGAAGGAGAGGATTTTGCTTATCTACTGCCTGACACTCTAGGAATTAGTCATATAAAATTGCTCAATTATTTTCAAGACAATTACAATGAAGGCATATTAATTCAATTAAAAAACAGAGAGAAAAACACCTACTATTATAGGACTTTTTCTGAGTACGAAAGCAAAGATATGGAATATCTATTGAAAGGTAATTATCCTAGAAAGGATAAATCCTACTTTTTATGTTCTCAACTTATTGATTATGAGATTGACTCAGTAGATTCCGAATCCTCAAAATGGGATAAGTATATTAGTTACAATATAAACGGAGAACAACTATATAACAAAGTTACCCGTACTGTCCCTACAACTAAAGCACCACAAAAAACCAATGACTATAGAGCACAGAGAAGGAGTATGCTTTTGGAATTCCTTCGTTCTCAAATACTTAGTGAGAAAGAACAGGAATGGTACAATAAACATTATACCAAAGAACAATTGGATGCTATGACAAGATTAGGACTAGGTCTGGGCTTAGGAGACGGAGCATATCGTTGCAAATCATGTGGTTCTACATTTTCTAATCAAGCAGATTTACGTGCACATGAAAATGCATATCATGACTATTAACTCTATATCTTAAACATAATTCTTCTGCCCCCTATAGCCTATGATTGTGGTTATAGAGGGCAGTTATTTTCTCCCTATCCCCCCTCACATATCACCCTCGCCATTTCATTGAGCGAGAGGCACTGGGAGCGGCGGATGGTGAGCTGCTCGTTAGTAATACCCCCTATAGCCATAATAACAGGCTATAGGGAGATATATTATTACAAATATTTGGAAGCAAATGCAGAGGGAGTGAGAATCTCTATTTTAGAGCTATCGGCTTTACTAAAGTCACGTATGTTTATTGTAACTAAAACATCACATTTAGCTTGGAGAGCACTTTGATATTGGAAACTATCCTCTATATCATCAAAGGCGATATCGTTTGTTCCTGCTACAGCATTTTTGTGACTAAGCCCCACCACGTTTACCATTGACAATATGGTATTGAGAGTTTCACGTAGGCGTTTAGTTTGCTCTGGTCTGTATATTTCTAAGCGTTTAAGTTCTACCCTGAGAATATACGCAAGTGTATATACACCTCCTACTGACACCACACCATCTATCCTTTTGTCTTCAATCGCACTGAGAATCTGGCTGACGCTCTTATACTGCTTTCGTCTCTCAAAATATTCGAGAAATATGTTTGTATCAAGAAAAACCTTCATCTGACTACCTTAATTATATTTTATATTTCTCTGTAAGATAGTCTTCTATCAGTTCTTCTTCCGTATGTCCTTTTGCAAACATACCACACAAGGACTCATGACGATAACTGCGTTTGTTTTTCGCTTTTGGTTGCCATGAATCAACAAGCTGCTGAGCATATTTCGTAAGCTGCTGCTGAAGTCTGTCTGTACTGAATGACTTCGGCACATTGACTGATACGTTTATTGTCGTTGTATTCATAATATACAAGTTTTTGAAGTTCTTCTGCCTGCAAAATTAGAAATTATTTTTGAAAGAACAAAAGAAGAAAATAGGTTTTTGGCTTAAGTTATATAAAAAAGGAACGAGAAATTTGGAAATGTAAGTTTTTTTAGGTATTTTTGCAAAATCATTCGTTAATTAAAAACATCACGTTGCTTATGAAACTGCACGAAATTACAGAAGAAGAGATACTGCGCAGAGCTAATGAGGTGTTCTCTGCCATGGAGAATCGCTCCACTGAGGAGGAGATGAAGCTGGTGAAGAAGGCTTTCATGTGTGCCAAGGAGGCTCACCACGAGCAACGACGCAAGACGGGCGAACCATACATAATACACCCGATAGCAGTGGCGCTGATAGTGGCGAAGGAGCTGCAACTGGGTGCTGCACCCGTGTGTGCGGCTTTCCTGCACGACGTGGTGGAGGACACACCGACGACGATAGAGGACATAGAGAATATGTTCGGTCAGGACGTGGCGTTCCTGGTGCGCGTGGTGACGAAGCAGAAGAAGCAGAGCTACGCCATGTCGAAGCAGCTGGACAACTTTAAGCAGATGCTGGACTCCATGCACTACGACATCAGGGCTATACTGATAAAGCTGGCCGACCGCCTGCATAACATGCGCACGCTGGACTCTATGCGCCCCGACAAGCAGATGAAGATAGCCGGCGAGACCGACTTCTTCTACGCTCCGCTGGCCGGCCGCCTTGGCCTGTATCACGTCAAGACCGAGCTTGAGAATCTATCCTTCCATTTCCGCTGCCCCCGCGAGTTCGAGAATCTGGAGCATCTGCTGGAGGAGGACCGCATCCGCACGGCCGATTCCCTCAAGGAGTTCACCGACAAGATAAACGACATCTTCAAGACCGTCGGCATCCCGGCACGCACGCAGATCCGCTACCGCAGGCCCTACAGCATATGGCGCACCATGCGCGAGGAGGGCTGTGATTTCGCCCACGTGGATTTCAAGCATTTCGTGCGGGTGATCTACACCCCCATGACGGAATGGAAACGTTCCATCTCGCCGGAAAAGGACACAACGCTCTTCATATATTCCTGCCTCACCAGCCGCTTCAAGGAGCGTCCCGGAAGCGTCTCCAACTATATCGACAATCCCAAGGACAACGGTTACCAGAGCTTCCACGTGCAGCTTCTGAACGACAAGGGTTCGTGGGAGGAGCTGCACATCGCATCCGAGCGCATGCACCGCAACGCCCGCCTGGGATGCATCGTGGAGCGCGACGAAAGCTGGCTGGAGCGGTTCAAGGAGGTTCTCCAGAACATCGCCCAGAGCGGCGACGGCTACGTTTTCATGGACAGCGTGAGTTCGTCGCTGTACAACGAAGATATCCTGGCGTTCACGCCAAACGGCAAGGGCATCATCCTTCCCAAGGGAGCCACTGCGCTGGACTTCGCCTTCGAGGTTCATACCGAGATCGGCGAGCATGCAAAGTTCGCACGTATCAACGGGGCCCTGAGCCCGATCAAGACCGTGCTGCACCGCGGCGACTGCGTGGAGATAGGCACCTCCGAGGATGTGGTTGCAAAGCCCGAGTGGCTGTCGTACGCCAAGACCTACAAGGCCCGCCGGAGGCTTCACGACGTGCTTCGCAATTCCGCCGACGAGGGAGTGAAACTGTGCCCAGAGTGCACTCCGCTGCCGGGTGAGGAGGTCATCGGATTCAAGGACGCCGACGGCGTGATCACCGTCCACAGCCGCCACTGCCCGATCGCCATCAAAATGGCCTCCGAGAACGGCAGCAGCATAGTTTCGGTGAACTTCGAGCCCAAGGAAGGGCGCACATATCCAGTTACCATCCGTATCGTGGCGATCGACCGCTACCACTTGCTGCGCGACATCATCGACTGCTTCGTGGAACGCCAGCATCTCTCCATGAATAAGCTCACGACCACCACCGAGGACGAAATCGTGGAGTGCATCATCGACTTCCCGGTCCATTCCGTGGACGAACTGAGCATTACCATGGACAGCATCGCCGCCATACCCAGCGTGGACGAGGTGCAGCGCATCAAATAGAGGCGATAGTCTCCAGACAGAATTCCAGAGTTTCTACCAGCGAACCCACGGCGTCGGCAAGCGCCTGCGGGCATCCGAGCGTTGCCTGAAGGACGGCGGAGGCCAGGGCTCCGATTATTATCAGTTCCGTCAGCGGAAGGGCTATCAGGTTGGTTATCAGGAAGTAAAGCGGCAGGCTGCGGAAGTGCCACCAGGCCACTGGGGCGGTGAACAGCTGGCACGATATCGACAGCGCCGCGCATTTCCAGACGTATCGCACCGGGTCGGCTCTGCCGGTTCCGGGGTACCAGCGTTCGAGCCGCGGATACAGCAGGGTGATGCCCAGCATTGCCAGGTACGACAGCTGGAATCCCACCGAAGCGATGGTCTCCGGCCGCAGTGCCAGTTGCAGCGTGAGCGCTGTGCAGAAGGTGCCCAGGGGTGAGTGCGCCCGTCCGCTCAGCGCTCTCCCGGTCTCGTTTATCACGATGAAAAGGAAGGCGCGTACGATGGAGGGGGAGGCGCCGGTGGCGAGGGTGTAGAAGCCGCAAAGCGCTATGGTGGCGGCGCTCCGCAGCAGGAGAACGGCGGGGGAGTTGCCCATCGGTTTGAGTATCCTGCCGATGCAGGCGTAGATGACGCCGAGGTGCAGGCCGGAAAGGGCGAGGATGGGCGAGGCGCCGCTTTTCCGGAGGGCCGCTACCGTGTCGCGGGGGAGTCCGCCGCGGCGCCCGGTCAGCAGAGCTTCGATTATGGCGCCGCTGTGCTCTCCCCGGAAGGGGATGCTCTCCAGCAGCTTAGTGAGTGCGTCGATTGCGTGTGTGGGAGGTTTGAGCGGGGGAGCGGGGCAGAGGGCCCGCGAGCACCAGCAGAAGGCTCCGAGAAAGAAGAAAAGGAGCGTTATCTGGGGCGTGCAGCGCTTGCGGGATGCGGCGCACATGCAGATGAGGGCCGCCGTGGCCGCGCTGCCCACCAGCGCGCCGGCGAACGGCTGCCTTGCCAGCGCCGCCGCGCACACTCCTGCAACGAAGGGAAAAGATATGGAGACAATTCCGCTTTTGTTTTCCATAGTTTCTCGTTTAAGTGCTGCAATATAGTCAATAATTTTGTTAAATTTGTACACTTATTGACACTATTATGATAATCCTGGTAATCAATTGCGGCAGCTCTTCTGTGAAGTATCAGCTTCTGGACATGAAGAGCGATGATGTGTATGATATTCTTGCCAAGGGCCTGGTCGAAAAGATAGGCCTTCCCGAAGGCACCATAACCCACAGACCCACAGGCAAGGAAGGCTTTGTGCGCGACCTGCCCATCCCCGACCACACCCTGGGAATGAAGCTTGTCCTCGACGCCCTCGTAGACCCGGTTTACGGCGTCATGAAGTCGTTCGACGACATCGAGGCGGTGGGCCACCGCATCGTGCAGGGAGCCGATTTCTTCAGCGGCAGCGCCCTCGTCGACGACGACGTGCTGGAGAAGATCGGAATCTGCTGCGACTTCGCACCCCTTCACAATCCCGCCCATCTGCTGGGTATCCACGCCGTCAGCGCAGTGCTGCCCGACGTGCCGCAGGTGGTCACCTTCGACACCGCCTTCCATCAGACCATGGAGCCGTACGCATATATGTACGCCCTGCCGTATGAGTATTACGAGAAGTATCACGTGCGCCGCTACGGAGCCCACGGCACCAGCCATCAGTATGTGTCGCAGCGCGGCGCAAAGCTGGCCGGACTCGAGCTGGAGCACTCCAAGATCATTACCTGCCACATCGGCAACGGCAGTTCCGTCACCGCCATCAAGGACGGCAAGTGCATCGACACCTCCATGGGATTCACCCCGCTCGAGGGCATGATCATGGGCACCCGCTGCGGTATCATCGACGCCAACATAGTTCCGTACCTCATGAAGAAGGAGGGCCTCACGCCCGACCAGATGACGGAAATCATGAACAAGAAGAGCGGCTTCCTGGGCATCAGCGGCGTGAGTTCCGACGCCCGCGACATGGACACCCTCGCCAAGCAGGGCGACCGCAAGGCCAAGATAGTGCTCAAGAAGCTCACGTTCGACATAGTCAAGCTGGTTGGCGCCTACATCGCCGAGATGAACGGCGTCGACCTGATCGTCTTCACCGCCGGCATCGGCGAGCACAACCCGCGCCTGCGCCGCCGCGTGTGCGAGCAGCTGGGCTACATGGGCGTAAAGGTGGATGTCGACGCCAACGAGGCCGCCAAAACCGAGACCATCATCTCCGCTCCGGATTCCACCGTGAAGGTGGCCCTCATCCCTACCGACGAGGAGCTGGTAATCGCCCGCGACACAATGAGAATAGTATCAACGATAGAAGAATAGATTCCTATGATCAAGAATTTCAACGACGTATTCGAAACCCTGAAGGCCAAGGGCATCTGCAAGCGCATGGTGGTGGCCTGGGGTGTTGACGAGCATTCCATCGAGGCCGCTTACAAGGCCGCGGAAATGGGTTTCGTTAAGGTGACTCTGGTTGGCGACGCGGCCAAGATCGAGGCCGTGTGCTCCGAGCACGGGCTGGATATGGGCAAGTTCACGGTGGTTGACAATCCCGTGGAAATCAAGGCCGTGGCCCAGGCTGTGCAGATGGTTCATGACGGCGAGGGCGACGTGCTCATGAAGGGCCTCTGCTCCACCGACAAGTTCCTCCGCGCAGTCCTGAACAAGGAGACGGGCCTGCTGCCTCCCAAGGGCCTGCTCTCGCACGTGAGCGTGATTGAGAATCCCAATTATCCCAAGCTGATTTTCTTCAGCGATATGGCCGTAGTGCCCCTGCCGGATTTCCGCCAGAAGGTGAAGATTTCCGGATTCCTGCTGGGCGTTGCCAAGTCGTTCGGTATCGAGAAGCCGAAGATCGCGTTCATTGCCGCATCCGAGCAGATGCTGGATTCGATGCCCGCTTGCATTGAGGGCGCCATGCTTGCCAAGATGTGCGACCGCGGGCAGATCCCCGGCTGCATCGGCGATGGCCCTCTGGCTCTCGACGTGGCCATCGATCCCGAGTCTGTCCAGATCAAGAAGCTCAAGAGCGAGGTTGCCGGCGACGCCGACTGCCTCCTGTTCCCGAACATCGAGTCCGCCAACGTGTTCTGGAAGACGAACAGCAAACTCTGCGTTGGAGTCCGCCAGGCAGGCATGCTGGTCGGCACTACCGCCCCCTGCATCCTGGCCTCCCGTGCCGACAGCGTCGACACCAAGCTCAACTCCATCGCCGAGGCGGTGATGTTCGTAAGTAAATAATTGTCATGCATTCAAGAGAAGAAAAGATAGCCGCCTTCGGGCGGCTTCTTGATGTAATGGACGCGCTGCGCGAGAAGTGTCCGTGGAACGCCGAGCAGACGATGGAGAGTATCCGGAGGCTGACGGAGGAGGAGGTGTACGAGCTGAGCGACGCCATCATGAAGGGGGAGAGCGCGGCCGTGAGCAAGGAGATCGGCGACCTGCTGTACCATATGGTGTTCTATGCCCGCATCGGACAGGAGCAGGGCGCGTTCGACATCGCCGACTGCTTGGACAAGGTATGCGAGAAGATGATTTTCCGTCACCCTCATGTATTCGGGCCGGAGGCTGGTAAAACCACGTCTGCCAAGGAGATAGCCGATACCTGGGAGCTGGTTAAGGCGCGTGAGAAGGGCGGCAACAAGACCGTGATGGAGGGTATCCCCGACGCCATGCCGGCGATGCTCAAGGCGCTTGCCATGCAGGAGAAGGCACGCGGCTGCGGATTCGACTGGGAGAAGCGTGAAGACGTGTGGGACAAGGTTGCCGAGGAACTCCGCGAAGTCCGCGAGGCAGATGCCGCGCATCAGGCCGGGGAATTCGGCGATTTGATATTCGCGGTGCTGAATGCGGCGCGGCTGTACGGCGTGGATGCCGAGGCGGCGCTGAGCGCCACCTGCAGCAAGTTCCGCCGCCGCTTCAACTACGTCGAAGCCGGCATCCGCGCCCAGGGCCGCACCCTCGCCGACGCCACCCTCGCCGACATGGATGCCCTTTGGGACGAAGCCAAGGCCAAAGGGCTATAGAGTCAGATTAATTATTTATTGTTTTTCAATAATTATTTATTATCTTTGCATAAAATTGCTAAAGATATGAAAACCATTGTCCGTCTCTTTGCAGTCGCAGTTCTCGCCTCTGCTGCTCTGGCTTGCAGCATCAACAAGCCGGTTGCCATTCCCGATAACCTCCTTGGTACCTGGAGCGGAGAAATCGAACAATTCGGCCTGGCCCTCACTCTCCATCTTGGAGATACATGCACGGTAGATTCTCCCGATCAGGGCGCCTACGGATTGAAGGCAGATGTAAAGGATGTCAGTGAAGAGTCGATCAAAGTCAAATTCCCTGAATTCCATGCCTCTCTTGAGGCCTCCGTGCAGGGGGATTCCCTCATCGGCACGTTCAAGCAGATGGGCATCAAGTCTCCCATCAGCATGGCCCGCGGCGAGATCGAGCGCAAGCGCCCCCAGACCCCCGTTCCCCCGTTCCCGTATGAGACGGAAGACGTCAGCTTCCATAACGTAGACATCAGCCTTGCCGGCACTCTCTGCCTGCCCGGGAACGCGGATGCCACGGCGGTGGTGATGGTCAGCGGCAGCGGCCAGCAGGATCGCGACGAGACCCTCATGGAGCATAAGCCTTTCGCCGTGCTGGCAGACGCACTCGCCCGCGCCGGCATCGCATCCCTGCGGTACGACGATCGCGGCTGCGGCGGCTCCGGCGGCGTCTTTGCCGATGCCACCACAGCGGATTTCGCCACCGATGCAGCAGCGGCCGTTCGCTTCCTGAAGCAGCGCGGATACGGCAAGGTCGGCCTTGTCGGCCATAGCGAGGGCGGCACCATCGCCTTCATGCTGGCAGGAGCCGAGGAGCCCGGCGACGGCACGCCCGATTTCATCGTCAGCCTTGCCGGCATGGCCGACAGGGGCGACAGCACGCTTCTGCGTCAGACGATAAAGATGCTCGAGCTTAACGGCGCTCCTGAGTCAGTTGCCAAATTTGCGGCAAAGACTACTTATAAGAAGACGGTCAAGATGGGAGGCAAATGGATGGAGGCTTTCGTGGCCCTCGACCCTGCACCGTACATCTCCCGCATCCAGTGCCCCGTGCTTGCGCTCAACGGCTCGAAAGACAGCCAGGTCATTCCTGAGTACAACCTCAGCAAGGTCGAGGCCCTGTGCCCGGCCGCTGACTGCCGCCTCTATCCGGATCTGAACCACCTCTTCCAGCACTGCACCACCGGCCTCAGCACCGAGTACTCCAAGATCGAAGAAACCTTCTCGGAAGAAGTCATCTCCGACATAGTCGCCTGGATAAGGGAACGTTAGGGAAAGGTAGTCAGCTACATTTCAGCTTCGGCAAAGAAGCTGAAATGTACGCGGCCGTAGCAGCGTTCTTTGACGAAGTGGGGGTGCTCCTTGAAGGAGTACTCGCCGCCGTGCTCGAGGATGAAGTAGCAGCCGGGGTGGAGGATGCCGGCGCCCAGGACCTTGTCCGGGATGCCGTCCAGGCCCTCCAGGGCGTAGGGCGGATCGGCGAAGACTATGTCGAATTTCTCGCGGCAGATGGGGAGGAAGTCGAAGACGTTGGCATGGACGGCGGTGACCTCCGGCAGGCCGAGCCTGGCGGCTTCGCGTTTGATGAACGCCGCGTTGTCGCGCGACATTTCTACACAGTATACGCGCGCGGCCCCGCGTGAGGCGAACTCGTAAGAAACTGCTCCGGTGCCGCCGAAAAGGTCCAGCACTTTCAGGTCTTCGAATTCGTATTCGTTTCCAAGAATGTTGAAAAGACCCTCACGGGCGAAGTCGGTGGTCGGCCTCGCCTTATAACCCATCGGGGGATATATCGTCTTGCCTTTGAGGCGTCCGCCGATAATTCTCATCTTTTGACGCTGCGTCCCCGGAGCCACTGTCCGAAGACCCGAAAAAATGGGGGAAAAGGGTCTCCGGACAGTGGCTCCGGGGACTTGCTGTCTACCGTCCGCTTTCCACCGCCTTGAAATAGCGGTACAGGGCCATTTCCTGGTCGGCCGTAAGGGGGGTGCGGAAACGGATGGTCGTTACCTCGGGATTGAGCTGCAGCGACTTCATGGCCAGCAGTATGTAGTACTGGGCGGTAACGAAGTCGGGCGCTGCGAAGGAATTGGCCAGCAGCAGGCTCCTGCCCTGTGCTATGGCCAGCGACAGCTCGCCGCCATCCCATGAGCACATAAGCTTGTTGTACTCGGGGCACGACGGCAGATCCAGCAGGACAGAAAAAATCTCCGGAGGGGCGGAGGCCTCTCCGGAGTATATCAATACGGCACCGTAGCCGGGAATCTGCTTGTGTGCAACACTCTCGCCGTCACCGATCTGTGCAACCGCAGCCAGCGCTTCACGCGCGGTCGCCGGGTCGAAGAAGTTGACGGGAACGAGTGTGAACACGCTTCCTACTCCCAGTTACCGGCGTTGTTGTTAGGCGCCGTCACGCTGCCCACCTGAAGCCCCTCGTACTTGTTGGAGTTCTCCCTGTCCGCATCGAGGTTGATCCTAAGCTGGTTGTCCATACCCTTGAGGAGGGCCTTGTAAGGCATCTTTGCCTCGAAGAGAGGAACGTCCACGCCGGAAACCTTCTTTACGATGGCGTCCATGATAACCTCCTGTCCACCCGAGAACGGGATATACTTGAGAGAGTCGATGCAGAAATCCTCACGGCTCCTGAAGAGGGTATCCTTTACGGCAAGGGGAGTTGAGACCGAGAACACCAGCGGCTCGCCCTGACGGAAGAGTTCGAGGAGCTGCTCATTGGTAATCTTGCGGTTCTTCTTCTTGATGAGGGCGGTGTTGGCCACTGCCACGGAGTCATCCTGTGAACCGATCTGCATCACGACCTCCATCTTTCCGGTCTCATAGAAGAGCTTGAGGGAGTCGATGTCGGAGGTGAAACGGCCGGTTACGCCCTTGTAGGCGACTTCCAGGGTCCTGATATCCTTGAGCCTCTGGATGGCAACCTGCTCACGGGCTTCCTTCTCCTTGTTGAAGTTGACAGGCTTCATCACGCTCTTGTAGATGAGATACACGAGAAGTAGGGCCAGGAGGGCCAGCAGGAGCTCGACGATGATTTTGATCGCTTTCTTCATTATTATGGCTAGTTAATATTTCAAAAGTTCTGACAAAGTTATGAAAACGATTTATGAAATGCAATATTATTTGTAATTTTGCATTCCGAATCTTCATGCAGATGACAGGAATCTCCGCAACATCCGTTTCGTCCCTGGATTCCCTGATAGAAGGATGCACCAGGGCGGTGGTAACGGCACATGAACATCCCGACGGCGACGCCGTGGGGAGCACCTTTGCCATGATGCGGTACCTGAGGGACGTGAGGGGTTTGGATGCCACCGTAGTCCTTGCAGACGATATTCCTGAAAGCCTGAAGTTCATAGTCCCGGAAGAGGACCGGGAGCAGGTGCTTTCCGGGAAGGACTCCATAAACTCCGGCATCCTGGAGATAGCCTCGGCCGACCTGGTCGTCCTCATGGACGCCAACGGGTTTTCGCGCACCGGGGCAATCGCCGGCGCGCTCAGGGAGTCCACCGCCCGCAAAGTACTGGTGGACCACCATGTGGGGCCTGAAAGCGGAGACTTTGACATAGTCTTCTCCACATCGGAAACATCCTCCACATCGGAGCTCCTGTACTGGCTTATGATGGAGATGCCGGAGACCTCGGGCGATGCCGCCCTCCTGCCCCCTGCCGCCGCCTTTGCGATGATGGCCGGGATGACCACCGACACCAACAATTTCGCCAATTCCGTATTCCCCTCCACCCTTGAGATGGCCTCAGCGCTGATCGGCGCCGGGGTCGACAGGGAGTATCTCCTGGAGATGCTCTACAACCGCTACCGCGAGAACCGGCTGAGGGCGATGGGCTGGCTCCTCGGGGAGAACATGCACATCACCCCGGAAG
>JAEEGG010018413.1_pt1 | contig 14207 bp, 8 predicted proteins | sample 9134161 | NCBI WGS metagenome assembly JAEEGG01 (sample SAMN16246543, study PRJNA631951) | gut metagenome | biome: gut microbiome; feature: rumen; material: CR-attached | host: Bos | place: Iran: Karaj | collected 2018-10
AGTAGATCACGGCGATGATGATAATAATCGGGAAAAGCACAAACAGGATGAAGAGCGTGCCCAGGACGATTATTATACCCGTGAAGGCTTTTCCGTCCATAGAGCCGAACATCTGTTCCATAAAGCCATCCACGTCGTCATCAGCATAGACGCTGACATGCCGGCTGTTTGAATAGGCGTCGATGGAATCACCAGCAACGGCTGTAGTGTCAGAAAAGGCTTCGATTGCGTCTCGATTGTTTTTAGTAGAGTCCACCTGCTCCGTACGGGGCGTATGGCGGTGCTTCTGTGCTGCAGCGTCAGCATTCATGCTGAGCGAGAGCACCATGGCGATTACGAATAAATACTTCTTCATATCTTTTTCTCCTTTTTGTTTTTTACTTTTTTACCCGCTTACTTTTGGGTTTCTTTGTCTGTTTGACGCAACAAATCATAAATTAGTTGCAAAGATAATGGTTTTTCCCATATTTTTTATAATTTTGTCCCCCAAATGATGCAATTACCCGAAGAATTTATCCGAGAAGCCAGGCTGCTGATGGGTGAAGAGCGCTTTAACGGCTTTATGGAGGCTTTCAACGAGGAGGCCCCCACCAGCATCCGCCTGAACCCCAAGTTCAACCTTGGAGCCAGACCTCAACATGCCGTTCCCTGGTGCGAGGAAGGATTCTATCTGGAAGGACGACCGCCGTTCACCTTCGATCCCCTCTTCCACGCCGGCTGTTATTATGTACAGGAAGCCGCTTCGATGTTTGTGTGTCATGTGCTCAGGCAGTTCGTTCTGGAGCCTGTCGCCATGCTCGACCTCTGTGCGGCTCCTGGTGGGAAATCGACGGCTGCCCGCAGTATTCTGCCTGAAGGGAGTCTGTTGGTCAGCAATGAGCCCATCACCTCTCGGGCACAGATTCTTCTGGAGAATATCACGAAATGGGGCTGGCCTGACTGTATCGTCACCAACAACTATCCGCGCGATTATCGAAAGGCAAAGGCGATGTTCGATGTCATTCTGTGTGATGTACCCTGTTCTGGTGAAGGCATGTTCCGTAAGGATCCTGCCACCATCAGCGAATGGAGTCTGCAGAATGTGGAGAAGTGCTGGCGTTTGCAACGTGAGATTGTGGCCGATGCCTGGGAATGTCTCAAGCCTGGTGGTCTTCTGATCTATAGCACCTGTACCTTTAATACGAAGGAGAATGAAGAGAATGTGCGATGGATCATGGATACCTACGAGGCAGAAGTACTGGAGATTCCCACGCAACCCGAATGGGGAATTACAGGTTCGTTGCTCCCAGACTTCAACGCCCCCGTCTATCGCTTCATCCCTGGCATCACGAAGAGTGAAGGGCTGTTCCTTTGCGCGCTGCGCAAGAAAGGGGAATGCGAACACTCGCCCAAGAACTATCAGTTATCAACTATCAACTCTAAACTAAAAGTTCTCTCTCCAGATTTACCAGAGGGCGACCATCCTCGAATAGATCTCTCCTATCCTGACGCCCTGAAATATCTCCGTGGCGAGGCTTTGACACTGCCTGCCGACACCCCTCGCGGCATCGTCACCGTCACTTATAAGGGTATTCCTCTGGGACCCGTCAAGAATATCGGCAATCGCGCCAACAACCTCTATCCGAAGCCTTGGCGCATCAAGACCACCCATCTCCCATCAGAAGAAATAAAAATCATAGATATACAATGAAACAGTATTTAGACATCCTCAATCGTATCCTGACAGAAGGCACTGAGAAAGGTGACCGTACAGGTACAGGAACCATCAGCATCTTCGGCACCCAGAGCCGTTACAACCTCGACGACGGATTCCCTTTGCTCACCACCAAGAAACTCCATCTGAAGTCGATCATCTACGAACTGTTGTGGTTCCTGAAAGGCGACACGAACGTGAAATACCTGCAGGAGCATGGTGTACGCATCTGGAACGAGTGGGCTGACGAAAACGGAGAACTCGGACCCGTCTATGGTCATCAGTGGCGCTCATGGCCCGACTACAAAGGTGGCACCATCGACCAAATTCAATACGTGCTGGATCAGTTGAAGAACAATCCCAACTCCCGTCGTATGATCGTATCAGCCTGGAATGTAGCCGAGGTCAACGAGATGGCATTGCCTCCCTGTCACACCATCTTCCAGTTCTACGTGGCTGGCGACCGTCTGTCGCTGCAACTCTACCAGCGTTCGGCTGACACCTTCCTGGGCGTGCCGTTTAACATTGCTTCCTATGCCCTGCTGTTGCAGATGATGGCACAGGTGACCGGTTATAAGGCTGGTGACTTCATTCACACCACTGGCGACACCCACCTCTATCTGAACCATATCGAACAGGCCAAGTTGCAACTCACCCGCGAGCCGCGTCCGCTGCCTCGTATGATTCTCAATCCGGATGTCAAGTCACTCTTCGACTTCCAATACGAGGACTTCCAACTTGAAGGTTATGATCCCCATCCACACATCAAAGCGGAGGTAAGCGTATGATTAGTATTATCGCAGCGGTGGCGAAGAATCGCGCCATCGGATTTCAGAATAAGTTGATCTATTGGTTGCCTAATGACCTGAAGCGCTTCAAGGCGCTCACCACTGGGCATACGATCATCATGGGGCGCAATACCTTCCTGTCACTGCCGAAGGGTGCCCTACCCAACCGTCGTAACATCGTCCTCAGTCGTAGTACGAAAGCGTTTCCTGGCTGCGACGTGTATCCGTCACTCGAAGATGCCCTCGCGCATTGTCGTCAGGATGAGGATATATATATAATAGGTGGCGCCAGTGTCTATCAACAGGCCCTGCCATTGGCTGACCGTCTCTGTCTGACGGAGATCGACGATACCCCTGCGGAAGCCGACACCTTCTTCCCTGCCTACGATGACTGGCAGGAAGAAAGTCGTGAGAACCACGAGACTGACGAGCGTCACGCCTATCCTTATGCCTTCGTAGATTACATCAAGAAAGCTTAAATATGAAGCAAATACTATCAACCATAGCCGCCATCTGTTGCATGGCGACTGCCTTTGCCGATACTGTTCCCTTTGGTAACGGACAACTGACTGTCACTGCCATTGCCCGTAATGCCGTCCGCATCCAGTATCAGGAGGGCGAAGTCAAGCAAGAACTCCCTGAATGGATCTACGTCAACAACGTCCCTGTGAAAGAGGCCGATGTAAAAGTTGATGTCGATCCCCAACAGCAGAAGTTGTCTGTCAAGGATGCTGCTGGACGCGTGGTCTTCACGGCAACCAGGCATCAGTTCTGTAAGGGCAAGGCCACTCTGGCATTCAGTTCCCCTCAAGATGAATGTCTGTTCGGACTCGGCCAGTTTCAGGACGGCTTTTCGAATGTGCGTGGCCTCTCGCGACGCCTCACCCAGGTGAACACGCAGATCTCCATCCCTATGCTGTTGTCGAGCAAAGGCTATGGTATCCTGTGGAACAACTATGGTTTGACGGAATTCAACCCAGCCGACCAAAGCGTCAGATTAGAAAAACGTGAAGGGGCTGGTGCCCAGGAAGTGGTGGATGTCACCTCCACAGAAGGTGGCAAGCAAGAGGTGCGCGAACGTCATATCTTCGAAGGCACCATCTCTATCGCTGAGGAAGGCGACTATGCCCTGTTGCTCGATGTGGGGCAGAAGATGGCACGTCGCCATAACCTCTGCATCGACGGACAGACCGTTATCGAGATGCAGAACCTGTGGCTACCCCCTACTGCCTCACAAATCGTACATCTGAACCCAGGCCAGCATCAGCTCACGGCCGAACTCACCAAGGACGACCAACCGACTCTCTATTATCAGAAGGTAAACGATGAGACCGTCTTCAGTTCGCCTGTGGCTGAGCGTGTGGATTACACCGTCTTTACAGGCACACCCGATGAGATCATCGCCACCTATCGCGAACTCACAGGTAAGGCTCCCAAGATGCCTTCATGGGCTTTGGGCTATATCCACTGCCGTGAGCGTTTCCACTCCTCCGATGAGATCCTGACCACTGCCAACCGCTTCAAACAAGAGCATCTGCCTATCAGCATGATCGTGCAGGACTGGCAATACTGGGGTAACACAGGTTGGAACTCCATGCAGTTTGATGCCGACAACTACCCTGATCCCAAAGCCCTCACCGACAGTCTGCACCGGATGGACATCCGTCTGATGCTGAGTGTATGGTCAAAGATCGACAAACGTTCGGTGGTGGGACAGCAGATGGAGCGTGACGGCTTCTATATCCCTGAAACCGACTGGATAGACTTCTTCAATCCTGAGGCTGCAGCAGCCTATTGGAAGAACTTTAAGGAACGTCTGCTGCCCCTTGGCATCGATGCCTGGTGGCAGGATGCCACAGAGCCAGAGAACGATGACCTCGAAGGGCGTCCCGTCAACAAAGGGCTTTGGAGCGGAGAGCAGGTACGTAACGTCTATCCCCTACTCGTCTGTCAGACCGTTCACGACGGTCTTGTGGCAGCTGGTCGTGAGCCGATGATCCTCACCCGTTGCGGATTTCCTGGTATCCAGCGCTATAATGCAGCCCTCTGGTCAGGCGATGTAGGTAACGACTGGGAAACTTTCCGTCGACAGTTGACGGCAGGACTGGGTATCCAGGCGGCAGGTATCCCCTGGTGGACCTATGATGCAGGTGGTTTCTTCCGTCCGCAGGATCAATACACCAATCAGGATTATATTGAGCGGATGCTCCGTTGGATTGAGACCAGCGTCTATCTGCCACTGATGCGCGTACATGGTTACATGAGCAATACGGAGCCCTGGAACTATGGTGCTGAAGCCCAGCAGATCATCGCCGACTGTCTGAAAGAGCGTGAACGTCTGCAACCTTATATCGACTCATGCGCCACAGCCGTTTCCGAGAAGGGTTACACGCTGATGCGCCCGCTGGTGTTCGACTTTGCCGACGACCCAGAGGCTTTGCAACAGAAATATGAGTATATGTTTGGCCCAAAGTATCTGATCAGTCCTGTGACAGAACCCAACGTGACGGAATGGAAGACCTACCTCCCCAAGAATGAAGGCGGCTGGACCGACTATCGCACGGGCATCCACTACAACGGCGGTCAGACTGTCACTACCCCCATCACCAAAGCCTACATCCCAGTCTTCATTAGAGAAATGCTACGGTGATACGGTGATACGGCGATACGGCGTGGATCCAGTGGGAATACTGCAATCTGCCAGATTGAACTATTCTTCGAGGGAGATTGAACTATTCTCTCTCCTAGCGCGCAACCTTATAGAAAAAGCGGCTGAAACAAGCCCAATTTTGAGATCACAAGAATCATATAAGGACAACACAAACAACAGCAAATTATTAGATATCATTTATTTACAAAATAAGGACTAAAAATAATTGGATACAAAACCAAGAAATGTTTGGTTGGCGTTGATTATTTGATTATCTTTGCAGTGCATTTAGGGGGGAATGCACTGCAAAGATTAATCAACTCAGATGAACATCACACTGCGGGAATGGGATGGTGATACCGGCGGCGGTCAGGGATTCGTAAATCACCTCCTTGGCACGATCCACGTAGCCGATACGCTCAGCCACCAGCACATACTGCTTCACATTGATATCCACAGCGCTGTCACTCATATTGCCAACTACCACATAGACGCCACGTTTGGGATCCACGATCTCGCGGCCGTACTGATCTTTGGTACGCATCTTCTGCATCCCCTCCACCAGCACCTTGCGTACCTGCGTGATGTCGGTTCCATAGGCCACACCAACAGTGATGACGGTAAGTTCGTAGGAGTTGTTGCGGGTCAGGTTGTTGAAGTTCTTGCCAAAGAGCGATGAGTTGAGGAACGACATTTCTGTGCCTTCGATGGTCTCGGCCTGTACGCACTGATAGTTGATGGCGGTCACTTTACCACGTACGCCTTCGCACTCAATCCAATCGCCTACACGCAGTCGTCCACCCATCAACTGAATGCCGTAGATAAAGTTGTTAATGACATCCTTCAGCGCAAGACCGATACCTGCCGACAAGCCTCCCGCTATCAGTCCCAGTGAACCTGTAGGGATCTGCCATACGGAAATGACGACTACAGCGAATATCATCCAAATAAGTACGCTGATGATGCTGTTGCCCAACGACAGGTTAATTTCATTCGGACGAATGGATGTACGGTTATGTTTGCGCATAAATGCAAAGTAACGGACATATTGCCAGATGGCGTGGACGGCCCGACTGATGTAACGCAAGACATAGAAGAGTATCAGCAGATAGATAATACTCTTTACTGAGACGCTTAATGTCTCAACACCATTCATGTCGGAGAGATGGATAAACGGCTCCTCGTAGAATTTTACGAACAGATCGTCAAAGTCGAAAATGCTTAACGACAGACGCACGCACAACGGCAAGGAGAGCAGCACGATGGTGGGGATAGCCACCTGACGAATGAGGTCGTAGAACCAGGTGGCACCAAACAACAGCGACTCACGGTCTTCGCCCGACACGTAAGTAATGCGATTGCGCATGTTGTCAATCCGCTTGTCGAGCCAGCGTTCTTTGTATCGGCTCATCAAGTCCAAGATGCAGACCACTGTCAGCCAGACTGCCAACAGGAAATACCACCACACCAGAATGAGCAGAGCCACAAAGGTATAGCCCAGGAACGCGAATACGAAGGCAACAAGATAGACGGCTAATGCCCCCCAGCCCAACGTGAGGTCGATGGATGTAGCCTTACCGCTGACCCAGATACAACAACATAACTGCCAGATAGCAATCAGCAGCAGGACGGGCGGGAACAGGAGCACCATCAGTTTGTCGGGCATGAAGGTGATGCGGCAGGAGATAATCATCAGCACCACTAAGAAAGTGGCGGAATAGAGCAAGAATCCCTGCCGGAACTGGTCGGGCTTTACACGAAGCAGCAACGAGCCTGTAATGGCAATGAGCAGCCACAGGAAGGTGTTGATGTGCTCCACACCCAAATTGATATATTCATCACCATACAAGGAGAAGCCAAACACCAGGAAGTACACGATGGTACCCATCAGTATCGAGATGATAGACAGTTTCTTTTTAGGAACATAACGCTTCAACCTGGTATAGCGGTAGAGCAGCCAAAGGATCAGGAAGGTCAGGAGCCAGAAGAAAGCCAGTACGACCACTTGCATAACACAGACAATCACCAACAATGTATTTTCCGCTTTACTGGAAAGATGCTGGAAGAACTTAGTATCATCCTCTTCTTCAGAAGCATTTTCATCAAGATCGCTTTCATTAATACCGTCACTCAATTCTTTGAGACTATACTGCCCACGCAAGTCCACCTTGGTCTTGTTCCAATAATAGCCGGGATTCGCCAGAATTTCCAAAAACGGTGTCTGTCCGTCCACAAAGATATAGCGTTCGAGCGCCCGATAACGCGTCTCTGCATAGTCATAGGTCTCCTTCAAGCGCAGGTATGCTTCCTGATAGTGCATGCTGTCAGCAATCAAGGTAGCCCGGTTGTCGGCATTCATCTTCAGGATTTCCGAGACAAAGTAGATACAGGAGTCACGAAGCACCACGCCCGTCGAGTCCAAGACAAAGGGGGCAGAGAGCGAATCCTTAAAGGCAATCCTAATGACCTCTTTTTCCAACGAAGATATGGAATCCGAGAGATGGACATCGAGTGAATCGTTGTGGTACATCAGACTATCTGGTACGACTTCCAACTCTATTTCCTTCTTCATCGGCGGCAGTCGGCGCAAGGCCTCAATGAGTCGGGCATTGCGGTCAATCTCGTAGTTCAGATTGTTGACGATGTGATCGTACGGCCGTCGGTCTTTGCTGAAGTCCTTGTAGTTGGCAGTCACTTTCTTCAAGGCATAGGCCAAATCGAACGTCATTTCCTGTTCCTGCGTGTAGAGCAGGATGGATAGTTCATTCGACTCGGTAATGACGTCGATCATCCGTTGGTGTTGGCGTTCAAAATCTTCGTTGAAGCGCTGCTGTGCATCTGAACGTTGTTGGTAGGCTGCTTGCAACTCCGTACACAGGTCTTTTAACGTATTAGTCAACGACTTTCCGCTCACCACAGCCATGAGCGGGAGAGCGCACACACATAGTGCGAGGACTATCGTCAGCAGATATTTCTTCATTTAATCCTGGAAATAGACGCGCTTCACACGATTCGAAACACCCGTCAGTACCTCGTAGGGGATGGTGCCGAGTACATCGCTGAGTTCTGTGACGGGCAGATGCTCACCGAAGATCTCCACCTGATCGCCCTCAACGCAAGGAATGTCTGTCACGTCGATCATCGCCACATCCATGCAGATATTACCAACGTACTCCGCTTTCTGACCGTTCACCAGACAATAGCAACGGCGGTTGCCAAGTCCACGGTTCAGTCCGTCGGCATAGCCGATAGGAATAGCAGCAATCACGGAGTCGCGCTCGATCTTACCCTTACGGCTATAGCCTACCGTCTCACCAGCAGGCACATGGCGCATCTGAAGAATGGTGGTCTTCAGCGTAGAGACGGTAGAGAGCATCCGGTTGTTACGCGGATCAACGCCATAGAGACCAATGCCGAGACGGCACATGTCCATCTGACGCTCCGGGAAGTGCTCGATACCTGCCGAGTTGTCCATGTGACGGAGGATCTTGTGAGAGAAGGCTGCCTGCAACTGCTGACTACCCTCCTCGAAGAGTGCAAACTGACGAGCAGAGAACGCATCGAAGTCGTCGCTGTCGGACCCCACGAAATGGCTGAATACCGAGCGCGGTATGATGGCTGTCTGATGCTTCAGCCGGTCGATCAGCTTAAAGATATCATCCACAGGATCGAAGCCCAGACGATGCATGCCCGTATCAAACTTTATGTGCACAGGCCAGCCCGTGATACCCTCCTTACGAGCCGCCTTGACAAGGGCATCCAACAGACGGAAGGAATAAACCTCAGGCTCCAGATCGTAGTCGAACATGGTCTTGAAGGCTGTCACCTCAGGATTCATTATCATGATGTTGGCCGTGATACCGGCCTTACGAAGCGTCACACCCTCATCGGCCACAGCCACAGCGAGGTAATCGACACGCTGATCCTGCAAGGTCTTGGCGATCTCCACAGCACCAGCGCCATAGGCATCGGCCTTGATCATGCACACCATCTTCGTCTCAGGCTTCAGGAACGAGCGGAAATAGTTCAGGTTGTCCACCACCGCATTCAGATTCACCTCCAGGATCGTCTCATGCACCTTCTGCTCCAACTGCTCAGTGATGAGATCGAAGCCGAACGGACGGGCACCCTTCAACAGAATCAGTTCGTTGTGCAAAGCAGTAAAGGCATCGCTCGACAGGAAATGGGGCACGCTGGCAAAGAACTGCTTATCGGCAATCTGAATCTTATCAGCCTGCGCCATCAATTCTGGTCCGATACCGATGAACTTCTCAATGCCGCGCTTTACAGCCAAGTCGCTCACCTGGGCATAGAGCGCTTCAGGCGTAGTACCTGTCTGGAACATATCCGAGAGGATCAAGGTCTTCTTCAGCATCCGTTTCGACTCACGACGGTTCATGAAGTCGAGGGCGATATCAAGCGAGTTGATATCACTGTTATAGGAGTCGTTGATCAGCAGACATCCACGCTGACCTTCCTTCACCTCCAGGCGCATGGCCACAGGTTCGAGCTTCGGCATACGGTCAGCCAACTGCCCTGGTGTCAGTCCGAGGCGCAAAGCCACCACCGCACAGGTAATCGTATCCTCGATAGAAGCCTCATCGATAAACGGAATAGAATAGGTATTCTCCTCCTGTTGCCAGATATATGTAATACGGGTAGTTTGTCCTTTATTTTCAATATTCTTCACGAAGAAGGAAGCCTGCTCATCGCACTGCGACCAAGCAATCTTCTCACCTTGGTACTGCATACGACGGATACAACGGCTCACGATATCGTTGTCTGAGCAATACACCATCGCCTCCGTGTCGTGCATCAGTTCGAGTTTCTCCAGGCACTTCTCCTCCATCGAACGAAAGTTCTCCTGATGGGCGGCACCTAACGAGGTGAGCACGCCGATGGTGGGCTGGATGATATCACGCAGGGCCATCATCTCACCAGGCTGACTGATACCTGCCTCGAAGATACCGATCTCCGTGCGTTCGTTAAGCAGCCATACGGACAGAGGCACACCGATCTGGGAGTTATAACTACGCGGCGAGCGTACAATCTTCTGCGAAGGGAGCAGCAACTGATAGAGCCACTCCTTGACCATCGTCTTACCATTCGAACCCGTGATACCCACGATGGGCACATTAAACTCATCACGATGGCGCTCGGCCAGTCGCTGCAAGGCTGCCAATGGCGAAGGAACAATCAGGAAGTTGGCATCTGGCATGTGCTCCGTACCTGATGTACAAAACTCCAAAATGCCTTTGGCCTCCACCACAAAGTTTCGGACACCACGACGATAGAGGTCTTCAATATATTTATGGCCGTCATTACGGGCTGATTTCAAGGCAAAGAATAAGGTCTCCTCTGGGAAACAGAGTGAACGACTGTCAGTCAACAGCCAACCGATCTGGGCATCAACTTCACCGATGCGACGCGCTCCAATGAGCGTAGTGATCTTTTCAATCGAATATTTCATCTCTACAATTGTTTTGTTTTAGACTGCAAAGTTAGGGTATTTTTTCTGCAATTCACCCACTTTTAACATAGTTTTATCTATCAACGCCCGATATTCCTCGGATTCAGGGTTGAAGGGTTTGTGATTCAACACGGCTTTCAGGGGTGCCCACTCCTTCAGGAACTGCTTGGCCTCATCACTCAGGTAAGCCTCGGACAGGCGCTCCCAGATATACGACACAGCCTGGTCAGAGGGGTGCAGCATATCTTCATTATAGAAACGGTAGTCGCGCAGTTCGTCGTTCACAATCTCATAGGCAGGGAAATAGTTTTCATTCAATCTCTCCACTGCTAAGAGAAGGGTGGCTTTAGACAGTTGGGAGCCATGATAGCCGTATTTGCGATAACGGATGGGACTGACGGTCAGGACGACATGCATCTCAGGATTCTGGGCATGAAGCATATCGACGGTCTGTTGCAGATAGTCGGCACATGCATCGACAGAGAGTTCTTCTTCCTGAAAGAGCGTCTGCGGCCGCTTCTGACAGTTATCGACGATCTCGCCCGTATCCTTCAGACGATACACATGATTGGTGCCTAATGTGAGGAAAGCCGTCTTGACTGACTTCAGATCTGCAGAATCTGCCACCAGTCGTTGTACGGTATGCAGGACCGATGCAGGATTATACATAACGCCATAGGGATTGACCACAGCCCTGAACTTCTCTTCCAGAAAACGCTGACCGATGGCATCGGCAAAACAAGACCCCACGAAAAGCAATGATTCGCAGGCATCAATCTGAAAGCCAGGTGAAGGCACCTCAACAACCGTACGGAATTCCATAGCCATCTACTTCTTGGAATTACGCTGGCGCACAGCCTCAAACAAGAGGATGGCCGCACTGACACTCACATTCAGGGAATCAAGCTGTCCCAGCATGGGAATACGAATGTGCGCATCAGCAGCCTGACGCCACACCTCAGTAAGACCCGTTGACTCCGTACCCATCACGATGGCTGTACCTCGCAGCATATCCGTGTCGTAGTAGAGACTGGAGTCCTGCAACTGTGCCGTGAGGATCTGAATACCATGTGCCTTCAGGAAGGTAATACACGCCTCAGAGGAACAGGCCACACACGGCACACTGAAGATCGCCCCGATACTGGAGCGGATCAGATTGGGATTATAGAGGTCTGTCAACGGATCGCAGATGATCACGGCATCGGCCTTTGCCGCATCGGCACTACGGAGTACAGCCCCAAGATTACCGGGTTTCTCCACACGTTCCAACACCATGATGAGCGGTGCAGCGCCCAGTTGCAGATCCTCAAGCGAGCGGGATTTCTCCCGCACGACAGCCATCACCCCTTCCGTACTGCCACGATAGGCCATTTTCTCATAGACCTGAGGGGAGACTTTATAAATTATTCCTAGCCGATCAAGCATATCTAGCCGATCTAGCATATCTAGCACAAAAGTCTCTACCACCTCATAGCCTGCTTCTACGCAATGCATCAGTTCGCGACGACCCTCCACCACAAAAAGGCCTTCCTTGCGTCGCAAGGCCGACTTTTGCTGAAGTGCCACCACATGTTTTACCTTCGCATTCTGCGTGCTTGTAATAATCGATTCTTCCATAATTTGCTGCAAAATTATAAAAAATCTGCGAAGATGCCTTGAGAAAGCCCAAAAATTTGTAACTTTGCACACAGAATTAGAAAACTTGCAAGTTATGACATTATTAAAGAAATGCCTGCCTGATGTTTTGGCAGTGCTGTTGTTTGCCGTCCTGGCCTTTGCTTATTTCTTCCCTGCCGACATCGAGGGGCGCATCCTCTATCGCCACGATGCCTCTGCAGGACGCGGTGCCGGTCAGGAGGGTATCGAATATCTGCAGAAGACGGGTGAGCGCAGCCGTTGGACAAACGCCCTCTTTGGGGGCATGCCTACTTATCAGATGGCACCATCGTATGGTTCTACGAATCTGTTGACGAAGGCTGTCGATGCCTATCATCTGTGGTTGCCGGAAAACGTATGGTTCGTCTTTGCCTATCTGCTCGGCTTCTATATCCTGCTACGTGCCTTCGATTTCCGTCAGCATCTGGCAGCATTAGGTTCCATCATCTGGGCCTTCTCCACCTATTTCCTCATTATCATCGCAGCCGGACATATCTGGAAGGTGTGGGCACTGGCCTATCTGCCGCCAATGATCGCAGGACTGGTGTTAGCCTATAAGGGGCGCTATCTGTGGGGCTTATTGCTCACGGCGATCTTCACAGCCTTTGAGATCAATGCCAACCACGTGCAGATGACCTATTATTATCTGTTCATCATCCTGTTCCTGATTATCGCGTGGTTCGTGGAAGCCATCCAACAGAAACAACTGGTGCGCTTTGCCAAGGCCACAGGCGTATGTATCGCTGGTGCCGCCATCGGAGTGTGTATCAACCTGTCGAACCTCTATCACACCTGGCAGTATAGTCAGGAGTCGATGCGCGGCAAGAGTGAGTTGGTGAAAAAGAACAGTCAGAACCAGACCAGTAGCGGTCTGGAGCGCGACTATATTACCCAATGGAGCTATGGCATCGATGAAACCTGGACGCTGTTGATACCCAATACCAAGGGTGGTGCATCGGTGCCACTCAGCGAGAGTAAGACGGCGATGGACAAGGCCGATCCCAACTACGAGAGTATCTACCAGCAGATCGGACAGTATTGGGGCGAACAGCCTGGCACATCAGGGCCTGTGTATGTAGGTGCGTTTGTGATGATGCTCTTCATCCTCGGTCTCTTCATTGTGAAGGGGCCTGTGAAATGGGCTTTGCTCGCGGCTACCATCTTGTCGATCCTCCTCTCATGGGGTAAGAACTTCATGGGCTTCACAGACTTCTTCCTCGACTACGTGCCGATGTATGCGAAGTTCCGCACGGTGGCGTCGATCCTGGTGATTGCAGAGTTCACCATCCCCTTGCTGGCGATGCTGGCACTGAAGGAAGTGATGAGTGGCGAAGTGAAAAAGGAGAAGTTGAAGGTGCCTCTGATTGTGAGTTTTGTCCTGACGGGAGGCGTCGCCATGTTGTTCTCGCTGATGCCGTCGTTCTTCTTCGACAGTTTCATCTCTTCCAGCGAGATGCGCGCCTTGCAGACACTTCCTCCAGAGCATATCCAACCGCTGATTTCGAACCTGACAGAGATGCGCGAAGCGGTCTTCACGGCCGATTGTCTGCGTTCGTTCTATATCATCTTAGTGGGAACGGGGCTGCTCCTGGCTTTCCTGTGGGGCAAATTGAAGAAGGAATATACCATCGGCATCATCCTCGTGCTCTGTCTCGTTGATCTGTGGACGGTGAACAAGCGCTACCTGAACGATGATATGTTTGTGCCGAAGAGTGAGCGCGAAGCACCACAGGAGAAGAGTCAGACGGATGAGCTCATCCTGCGAGACACATCACTGGACTACCGTGTGCTGAATCTTGCCTCGAACACCTTTAATGAAAACGAGACCAGTTATTATCATAAGAGCATCGGCGGTTATCACGCTGCCAAACTGCGTCGCTATCAGGAGATGATCGAGACGTATATCAACCCTGAGATGCAACAACTGTTCGGCGCTGTGTCGGAGGCTGG
>JAEEGG010018414.1_pt1 | contig 14207 bp, 11 predicted proteins | sample 9134161 | NCBI WGS metagenome assembly JAEEGG01 (sample SAMN16246543, study PRJNA631951) | gut metagenome | biome: gut microbiome; feature: rumen; material: CR-attached | host: Bos | place: Iran: Karaj | collected 2018-10
TCTCTTTGGCCAGATAACAAGGAAACTGCCTGAAGAAAACGGTAACTCAAACATACAAAAACGTACGGGCCACATAAAAGTTTTTATGTGGCCCGTACGTTCAATTATGTGCCTTATTATATAACCGGGCACAAATATACTATTCCCACTCTATAGTTGAAGGTGGCTTAGATGAGATGTCGTAGCAAACACGGTTGACACCCTTGACATTATTAATGATGTCATTCGACACTTCTGCCAGAAACTCATAAGGAAGATGGGCCCAGTCTGCAGTCATTGCGTCTGTGCTTGTCACAGCCCGCAGAGCCACGGTACGTTCATAAGTACGCTCGTCACCCATTACACCAACGCTTTTCACAGGAAGAAGAATGACGCCGGCTTGCCAGACTTTGTCGTAAAGACCCCACTTGTGAAGTCCACGGATATAGATATCGTCGGCATCTTGTAGGATTCGCACCTTCTCACGAGTAATATCGCCGAGAATACGTACGGCCAGTCCAGGGCCAGGAAAAGGATGGCGCTTGATAAGATGCTCAGGCATGCCAAGTTCTCGGCCTACGCGGCGCACTTCATCCTTGAAAAGCCATTTAAGTGGCTCGCAGAGTTTCAAATTCATCTTTTCTGGCAATCCACCTACATTATGGTGACTCTTTATAGTCTTTCCTGTAATGTTTAAACTCTCGATGCGGTCAGGATAGATGGTCCCTTGAGCGAGCCAACGGGCGTCAGTAATTTTTAAAGCCTCTGCTTCGAATACATCAATAAACCCGGCACCGATAATCTTGCGTTTACGCTCCGGTTCAGCGACTCCAGCGAGTTCTGAGAAGAACTTGTCACTCGCATCAACGCCTATAACATTCAGACCTAAGCCTTCATAATCGTGCAACACGTTTTGAAATTCATTCTTACGCAAGAGTCCGTGGTCGACAAAGATACATGTGAGGTTCTTTCCTATTGCCCGGTTAAGCAACGTCGCACATACGCTGGAATCAACGCCACCACTAAGACCCAATATCACTTTATCGTCTCCCAATTGTTCCTTTAATTCCTTCACAGTGCTCTCTACGAACGCCGAAGGGCTCCAATCCTGACGACTGCCACAAATATCCACGACAAAATTGCGAAGTAACTGTGTACCTTGTGCGGTATGGTAAACTTCAGGATGGAACTGCACACCATAGACCGGCTTGTCCTGCGCCTGATAAGCGGCATACTCCACATCTTCTGTGGATGCGATGCGACGGAATCCCTGAGGCAAAGCCGTAATCGTATCTCCGTGACTCATCCAAACCTGTGAACGCGATTCAAATCCTTTGAACAAGGGACTGTCTGGCTCAAAAGTTTCCAGACGAGCACGACCGTATTCCCTTTTACCGCATGGCTCCACGTTACCTCCCATTGTGTAACTCATATATTGGGCACCATAGCAAATACCTAAGACCGGGAGATGACTAAATTGCGTCAAGTCGACCTTAAATGCAGTCGGGTCATAAACACTATAGGGAGAGCCGCTGAGAATTACACCTATCACAGACTCATCTCCGACAGGAAATTTGTTAAACGGAAGAATCTCGCAGAACGTATTGAGTTCACGCACACGACGACCGATAAGTTGCGTGGTTTGTGAACCGAAGTCTAAAATTATGACCTTTTGTCGCATACTATAATTGATATTTTGCGAGCAAAGTTACAAAAAACAGAGAGCAAATTGAACATAGATAAACGAAAATGCGTACTTTTGGAGTAAGAAACTTGAATGATGAGCAGAATACCCGATTTAAAAACATTGGCATTGCGCGATACGGCATTTGCAGACCTGATGCAAAAGCGTATATACAGCATCCTCTTAGTCGCAACCCGCTATGATTCGTTTATACTTGAGGATGACGGGCGCGTAGACGAACAAATCTACAACGAATATAACGCATTAAGTTTAAGTTCTCCGCCACGCATCACACAAGTGCTGACAACTGAAGAGGCTATGGACTTGTTGCGATATCGCCACTTTGACCTGATTATCTGTATGCCCAATATGGATCACAAGGACACGTTCCAAGAGGCAGAACACATCAAGAAAAAATACCCTTCAATCCCTATGGTCGTGCTTACGCCCTTTTCAAAAGAGGTCAGCAAGCGTGTGGCAACGGCTGACATGAGTGTCATTGATTATATATTCAGCTGGCTGGGCAATACAGAGCTTTTGATTGCCATCATCAAGCTACTTGAAGACAAAATGAACGCGCCAGTGGATACGACAAGCGCCGGAGTCCAGATTATATTGCTTGTGGAAGACAGTATCCGCTTTTATTCATCTGCCTTAACCCATCTGTATACATTCGTATTGGAACAAAGCCAGGAATTCTCAAAGGAAGCACTCAACAATCACCTTATGCATCTTCGTATGAGGGGACGTCCGAAGATTTTACTCGCCCGCGATTACGAAGAAGCCATGGCTACTTTCGAACAATACAAAGACCATATTCTTGGTATCGTATCTGACATGAGCATCAATCGGAATGGCAAAAAAGATCCTTTAGCTGGCTTCCGATTTGGCCAACATGTTCGTGAAACAGGCAGGACTATTCCTTTTATATTAGAATCATCAGATACGACAAATGCGGTATACGCTGAAAAACTAGGCGCTGCCTTCATTGAAAAATCCTCCAAGAATTTCCCACAAGAATTACGGCGTGAAATATCTGCCCGTTTCGGCTTTGGCGACTTTGTCATTATCAATCCTGAAACTGGGAATGAAATTATGAGAATCAAGGACCTGAAAGATTTGCAGCACAAAATATACGAAATACCTGACACATCTCTCGTTTATCACTTGTCTCATGACCATTTCTCCCGTTTTTTCTACAGCAGAGCCATGTTCCCTCCGGCTGAAATCTTGAAAAAAATTGACGTAAGCGACTACGAGAACCTCAAAGAGGCCAGAGACTTGATTTTCCATTTGATTGTGCGATACAGAAAAATGAAAAACTTAGGCACAATCGCCATATATCAGCGTGACCGCTTTGATGAATACAGCAACTTTGCCCGAATGGGAAACGGGTCGCTTGGCGGAAAAGGCAGAGGCCTTGCTTTTATGGCTGGAATGATTAAGCGTTATCCTACACTTGACACGGAACGAATGAACGTGAATATTCCGCGAACTGTAGTCATCTGCACCGACATTTTCGACCAGTTTATGGAAAATAACGACCTTTACCCGGTCGCTTTGCAGGACGTGGATGACGACACAATTCTCCAAGCGTTTCTTAAAGCGGAATTGCCCGAAGAGATACAGAAGAACATTGCTGCTTTGACTGACGTAATCAGCGGTCCAATTGCTGTACGCTCATCCAGTTTGCTTGAAGATTCACACTATCAGCCTTTCGCCGGCGTTTACTCCACTTACATGGTTCCGCCAATTGAGAACAAAACAGAACACCGGCATGCTGTTTCAAATGCAATCAAGGCCGTGTATGCTTCCACGTTCTATAAAGAGAGCAAGACGTATATGCTGGCTACGTCAAACTTGATAGATCAGGAAAAGATGGCTGTGGTGCTACAGGAAGCCGTTGGAAGCGAGCACAACGGGCGTTTCTATCCGAACATGTCCGGCGTTGCCCGTTCCATAAACTTTTATCCGATTGGCGATGAGCAGGCTGAAGACGGCACATGCAGTCTTGCTCTTGGTTTAGGCAAATATATCGTGGACGGAGGCCGCTCTCTGCATTTTTCTCCCAGACATCCTCACAGCGTTCTTCAGATGAGTACAATGGATATGGCTTTGCGTGAAACACAAACCCATTTTTACGGTTTGGACCTAGGACATACAGAGAAGCCATGTACGGTTAACGATGGATTTAATCTGCTTAAGCTGGGCGTAAAAGAGGCAGAAGAAGACGGTACACTCAAGTATATCGCTTCCACATACGACCCGTATGACCAAACTATCCGAGACGGATTGTATCCAGGCGGACGTAAGATTATTTCTTTCGTAAATGTTCTTCAGCACAATGTTTTTCCGCTGGCAGATACCCTAGACCAATTGCTCGGTATCGGACAAAAAGAAATGGGTCGTCCAGTTGAGATTGAATTTGCCGTTAATTTTGATACGTCAAACGAACATGCGACTTTCTATCTGCTACAAATCCGTCCCATTGTTGACTCCAAGGAAGTCATGGATGAAGATTTAAGCGTTATAAATAAGGAAGACACGATACTGTGTTCTACCAGTGTGCTCGGACATGGGATAATGACCGACATTCATGACGTGTTATATGTTAAGAGTAACCAGTTCAGTAATACCAACAACCAGAATATCGCATACGAAATTGAGAAAATCAACCGCAAGTTCTTTGATGAAGGCCGCAACTACATTCTTATCGGTCCAGGACGCTGGGGAAGCAGCGACAGCTTCCTTGGAATTCCCGTCAAGTGGGCTAATATAAGCAATGCGGGCGTTATAACAGAGTGCGGGTTGAAGAATTATCAAATTGAACCAAGCCAAGGGACTCACTTTTTCCAGAATATGACGAGCTTTGGCGTAGGTTATTTCACCGTAAACCCATATCGCGGTGACGGATGGTTTGATGAAGACTTCCTGAACCAACATGCGGCCACGTGGGAGAGCCAATTTTTGCGCCTTGTTCATTTTGAGAAACCACTAATCGTGAAAATGGACGGGCGGAAGAGTCTTGGCGTTGTCATGAAACCTGATGTAGAATGACAACAAGGACCCACCACCATTCATCTCAAATGTAACGTTTCGTATCTCAAATATAGAATCTCGCAAGATGGACAAAAAAAATTATAAGTCGGATTTTCGCGAAACCTTTATTGTAGATAAACCGGACCATTTGCTTAACTATTTAATCGAGAATTCAAAAACGCTGAGCAAAAACAAACTTAAGTTGTGCTTACAGAAGAAATGCATTCTCGTTAACGGGCATGCCGTCACGCAATTCGACTATCCGTTGAAGAAAGGTATGCATGTTGACATCTTGAAGCATCAGCGCGACCCGCTTGCGGGAAATTCTTTCGTAAAAATCGTATATGAGGACCAATGGCTCGTAGTTATTGAAAAACAAGCCGGGATTGTTTCCATGCAAAGTGGTTTTACGGGGTTGTGTGTCAAAACTTTGCTCGACGATTACTTTCAAAAAATGAGACGAGGTTGCAATGCCCACGTCGTACACCGCCTTGACAGGGAGACATCCGGATTAATGATTTTCGCAAAAACAACAGAGGTTCAACAATTGTTTGACAAACACTGGCGCGAATTGGTCTTTGACAGAAGATACGTAGCTGTTGTCAGTGGAATAATGGAGGAAAAACAAGGCACCATCGACTCTTGGCTGAAGGATAACAAAGCTTTCCACACCTATAGCAGCCCTACCGACAACGGAGGCAAACGTGCCATAACGCATTATTGGACTTTAGACAGCAAAGGCAATTATTCACTCGTCGAACTGAAGCTTGAAACCGGACGGAAGAACCAAATTCGCGTTCACATGCAAGTTATAGGACACCCAGTCGTAGGTGACCGGAAATACGGCCGCCCTGACGACAATCCAATCAATCGTCTCGGGCTGCATGCTTTTCTCTTGGTTTTCAAACACCCGATTACGGGGAAAATGATGCAATTTGAGACACCCTTTCCCCCTGCTTTCACGAAACTGTTCGCAGTTGGGAATAACTAATGCAGAGACGTAAGAATCCAAAACAGGTTCTTACGTTTTTATGTCAGGCCTGACCACACGAAAGCTATAATCAGTATTGCCGCGTATGTTGCTACGATGGCCCAGGAAAGCAATTTCATCTCACAAATAGGATACCCTTTGATTGTACATGCGCCTTGTGATGCACGGAAAGGACGTGGTTCAAAGTATTTCTCGTATAACCAATACATAAGATGACCCCAGAGCACCCCAAAGCAGAGTCCGACAACAATATCTCCGAAGAAATGAACGCCTAGATAGACACGCGTGTAACAATTCAGGAGAACCCAACTCATAAATAGGAGAGTAACGATTTTATGACGGAAAATCTTGCAAAAGAATATGGCTATTGTCAATGTATTCGAAGCATGCGCCGAAAAGAATCCGTAACGCCCGCCACGATAATTGTTAACGACATCAATTAAATCGGCTAAAAGGGGATCATGAGTGGGACGGAAACGTCTGAACATAGGTTTGAACAGAGCACAAGAAGTCTGGTCTGAAATAATAAGGCACAAGGCTATAAACAAAAGCACTATAAGCAAATTTCTGAACGACGTGTGCTTATATATAATCCACAAACACAGCAGACCAACAGGTATCCACGTAACCGTAGCCGTTGCCTGTAGCATTACATAGTCCATAAATGACGAGTCCGAGCCATTTAGGAATAATGTAATCTGTCGGTCCAGTGATAATATCTCATCCATCGTCAGCATGATCAGTTATCGTTTCGGCAACATTAAATTCTCTCCATGCTGTCCTTGTGAATCCAACCCGTTTTACCGTCTGAAATCACAATTTTAGCCCACTCTCTCATGCTATTGTCTAATACCGTTACTTTTGTTCCCTCGTGCAGTTTAAACAACGTTGACCCGCTTTCCGATGGAGAGCTCTTAATCTCCGACACATTCATTACTATGGCCGTCGTGCCGCCCATGGCATCTTTCTTCTGAAAGTAAGCGAAGACGTTCCCCATGATAACAAACAACAGAAGCACCATGGCCCCGAAGAAACCGATTTTACGCAGCAACATACGCGACGAAAAACGGTACAAAAGAAACATCAGACACATTAAGACAAATGCACCGATGGCTATACGGCCCCAACTATCGGACGTATACCGATTAATCACCGACTTAAAGCCATTTACGAAGAAATTATCCGGCGATTCAATTTTGTCAATCGTTTTTCCGCGTGCTAATGACAAATTAAAACGAATGTCACCGTCACTTGGAGACAACTTGGCGGCTCGTTCATAGTTCAGTATCGCATGACCTAAATCGTGCATCCGATAATAAGCATTTCCCAAGTTATATAATACCTCCGCACTCTCACCTTCTTTGCACAATTTCTCATATAGATTGGCTGCAGCTTCATATTGTTGTGCCGCATACAGACTGTCAGCCGTCGCTTTCAATTCTTGGGGAAGCAATTCATGAGATGCAGCCGCAGCAAAGCCACTTGTGCATACAAACATCGCAACTATAATAACGAATCTATGCAGTGTCATTTTTTATTCTTCTTAGATACTGATTCAACTTGGATTATCATCGCAATAGCTTGCTGATAGAGCGACATAGGAGACTCATTCTGTGCCTTATCCTTGGAATAACGGTACATTTCACAGGAATCGAGCAAATCTAAATAAGTCTCGATTTTGTCAAGAGGAATCTGACGCTCTTCAGCACGATTACGTACCGTTTCTTTACTGAATTCCGCCAAAGGAATGTTGAGTTTGTCAGCCAAATAACCCATTAAGGCACGATGAGTCTCTTCATAGAATGCATCAGTACGGTTTTCCGACATCAATTTTTTGGCTTGCTTCATACGATTCATCGATAAGCGGCTCGCACCTTTGATTCGCTGGCCGACAACATCACCACGGTTCTTGTCACGTCGGTAGAGTGCAATATAAGAAGCCACAGCCAACAGTGCAATCAGAGCATAGTACAGCCAATATCCGGGCTTGTTCCACAAATAGTCGGCACGCTGTTTCAGTTTTGCCTCTCCCGTCTTTATATATCTGATATCGCTGTTTGCCAATACGGCTTGCTGACGATCAGTATAAGCATTGCGTTCACCTTTGGCCACATCCAATTCAACAGGTTGTGTTGAAACGGCCTTATATGTGCTTGACGCAGGGTCAAAATAGACTAAGCGCACTGGAGGTAAGGTATAATGTCCCTTTTTCCTTGGAACGGCGGTATAATCAATCACCATATTTCCGCTCATACCTGATGTCGTGACTTTTGAATTGGCGGTTTGTTTCGGTTCGTACGTTTCAAATTCTGCTGGGAACGACACTTGAGGTGCTTTAATCAAATCCACATTTCCCGTTCCCGTAATTACCACTTGCAAGGTCAAACTTTCGTTCTCTTTCGGTTGTTTTGACTTCAGCACAGACAGGATTTTGAAGCTACCAACTGCACCGGAAAAGTCCGCAGGTTTGTTTGGCAACGGTTTAACCTGTATATCCAGCTGAGGGGCTACGATTACCTTTTTCACTTTATAGGAACTGGTGCCGTTAAAAAAGGCTTCGATGGGGTCAACATCGAGATCAGGCATCTCAACTTCACCCTCGAATTTAATACTAGGGATTGTCAATTTACCAACTTGTTGTGGATACATTATATATTGGCACCAAACCGTCGTATAATAGTTTTGGCCTTTATAAGTGTCAATAGAAAACTGTTTCTGATTTGGCAAAGGAACTTCTTTAACCATGAATCCTTTCAAATCAGGCATTTTCCCGCCGAGTTGAACCAAATTTACTCTCGAATATACGCGATATGTAAGCAACACGGGCTCTTGTTCGTAAACCGAAGTCTTGTTTCCTGTCACCGTAATAAATAGATCGCCCGCACTAATTTTGTTGTCGCCACTGCTGACTACGGCCTGGCGGCGAACAGACGGTTTTCCCTGCTGTGTTTGTCCTGTACCCGCGTTTCCGGCAGCGACAACTTTCACCTGAACTGCATTTGACGTGTAATTATGTCCGTTGACACTCACCGTCATTCGGGGTAAGGAAAAAGTACCTGTCTTCAAGGCGCTCAGAGTGTAGCCATAGGTCATAGAACTTGAAGTTGTCTGCTTGCCATTTATGATTTGCACACTATAACTTGAGGACTTGCTCGGTCCATATAGGATTTCGAAGCCATCAATCGCCTTTGGCATGGATATGTTGTCAACTTGGCGGCTGTTTACTTGGTATTCCACACGGAACTGCTCCCCTTCGGCAACTACAGAAGGGGCTGTGGCCGTCACTTTGACCTGTGCAAAAGACAACAGCACGGACATAGCGAGGCATGCACTCATTGTGAAACGTATTATCTTATTTGTCATACTACCAATTCTTCTCTGCGTTTTTTCTCCGCGGGTGTTGCTTATGCTGATTCAGTTTCTGTTGTGTCCTATTTTCTTGCATCATCGCCGCACGTAGCATTTGGTCGGCATTATCTTTGGACATCTGGCTCTTTTGTTCCTGCTGCTTCTGTTCATCCGGCTTTTGCTGCTGTTGTTGCTGCTTGTTGTTATTCTTTTGGTCCTTGTTGTCATTCTGACTCTGCTGATTCTGGTTCTGAGGTTGGTTTTTCAGCTGATGTTGACAAAGAGCCAAATTATAACGTGTACGATCGTCGACGGGATAATTGCGAAGCGAGTTCTTATAACAGTCAATGGCCGGCCCGAACTGCTTTTGCGATTGCAGTATAACGCCCATGTTGTGATACATAGCCGCTTTGTAGAACGGATTCTTCTCTTGCGCCACGGCTTTCTCGTATTCTTTCATGGCTTCCTTGGGCTTACGCTGAGCCAAATAGGTGTTGCCGAGATTATAACGGGCTCTTGAGTTTGTTGAATCCAATTCCAATGTCTTCTGATAGTATTCAATCGCCTTGTCATAGGCTTTCGATTCATAATAACGGTTTGCACGGCGCATGAATTGCGTTTCAGCCGACTGGGCAAACATGTCGGTTGCATTGACAATGCACATAAATACAGCGACAGTTACGATTGAGAGGAAGTGTCTCCCACCCGCCTTTGTGAATATCCCACATAGCTTCGCGTATCTCAAATATCGGATTATCCAAGTCCGACATCGTTCGGCGTATCTCGTATTTACACTCTCCGTACTCATTTCCTGTTGAAAATTTTAATGCGAGAAAACCACGGATTCCGCTTCTCCAGAATCAATGTATCAAACACCAGAAGCAGCAAAGCGAGCCAGGCGAACCACATGAACTGTTCGTTGTATTCTGAATAGGACGTGGCGCCCAGATTCTGCTTCTCCAATTTATTAATCTCGTAGAGCAGTTGGTCTTGAGCCACGCTGGAATTGTCCACATGAATGTACGCGCCTTTTCCTAGCGATGCAAGCTGCTCACACATGGATGTATTTACCATTGTAACCACCTCATTGCCGCTGTTGTCCTTCAAGAAGCCTCCGTTATAGGGAATCTTGGCCCCTTTCTCGCTTCCAATGCCAAGCATGTAAAGGTGCATGCCGGCTTTAGCCACTTCAGCAGCCATCGACTCGGCTTCGCCTTCGTGATCTTCGCCATCAGTTAAAACCATTACCGCTCTTGTCACACCTTCCTGCGTGGTAAAGCTGTTCATCGCCAACCTGATGGCTTCACCAATGTTTGTACCCTGCGTTCCAACCATTTCAGGAGATATGGCATCAAGGAACATTTTTGCGGAAACAAAGTCACTGGTAATCGGAAGCTGGATAAATGCATCACCGGCAAAGACTATAAGTCCTATCTTGTCGTTGCTCATTTTATCAGCCATTCTGGATATTAGCATCTTGGCTTTCTCGAGACGATTGGGCGACACATCTTCAGCCAACATTGAATTGGACACATCGAGAGCCACCATCACTTCTATTCCACGCCTTTCTTCCGACACCGTTTTCAGACCCATTTGCGGACGGGCCAAAGTTATAATCAACACTATCAAAGCCAGCAGACATAATATGAATTTTACCAATACGCGCCAGCGGCTTAAATCTGGCATCAACGCCTTTAGCAAGGGCAAATCGCCCAACTTTTTCAGACGTCTCCTACGTTGGAAACGCCATACGACATATAGTAGCACCAGTATCGGGATTACTACTAATATATATAGGTATTGCGGGCTTTCAAATCGGAACATGTCTCTTACGGTAACTTTTTAAGAATTACTAAACGCAACAACAATTCAAGCAGCAGGGAAAGGAGAGCCAGCAAAGCAAATATCTGGTACGACTCATAGCGCTTGCTGTATTGCTTAACCTGAAATTTCGTCTTTTCCAACTGACCTATGTCCTCATATATTTGGCTCAGCTCCTTATTACTGGTAGCACGGTAGAATTTACCTCCAGTTTTGTTCGCGATTCCCGTTAGTGTTTGCGTGTCAATCTCAACTGGAATCTGCGCTCTATAATATCCGCCGCCCGGTAAAGGCATTGGGTATGGCGCAGTGCCGTTTGTACCCACACCAATCGTATATACGCGGATATTATTTATTTTTGCGATTTCCGCTGCCGTTAATGGCGAGATGTCACCTTTATTATTGGAGCCGTCAGTGAGCAGTATAACTACTTTACTCTTCGCTTTGCTCTCTTTCAAACGCGAGATGGCGTTTGCCAGACCCATGCCTATCGCCGTTCCGTCCTCTATAAGACCTTCTGCAGGCAAGTCACAACTTACTCCCTGAAACAAATTCAACAGCGAAACATGGTCCGTCGTCAATGGACACTGTGTAAACGCTTCCGCAGCAAACACCGTAAGACCTATATTGTCGTTGGGACTATTCGAGATGAACTTCGACGCCACTTCCTTTGCTGCAGTAATACGATTGGGCCGTAAGTCCTCGCTCAACATACTTGTTGAAATGTCAATCGCCAACATGATGTCTATTCCATTCACTTCAGTATGTTTCCAATGGTTACTTGTCTGCGGTCTCGCCAACACGAAAACAAGCATCACAAATGTAAATAGACGGAGAAGGAATGGCAAATGTATCAAATAAGTTTTCCTGCTCTTCGGAATGTATTTATAAGCCTGAGTATCGGACACACGCATCGTTGGCTCCTTTCGTTTTCGCAGAAAAACATACCAGAAAACGTAAGGAAGCAATAAAAACAGAAGAAGAAAACATGTACCGTTAGCAAATGTCATAATCTACAACTTGTTTATATCGCATAGTAAATACTACGACCAATAATCACCATAATTAACAGGCACAAGGCAATTAGCACATACAACATGATATGCAGCAAAAGCCTTGTCCGGGAATTTCTCTTCACTTCAGGAGCCACAACAGGCTTTGGTTTGGGTGTCTCTGTGCTCTCTATTTTTGTCGATTGCACAAATTGTAGTGCACGTAATAAATTATTATCGTTTTCACTCAATTGTGTCTGCAATTTAGCAAACTTTGCCAAATCGGCCGTCTGAAATAATTCACGCAATTCATCGACTGAGGCTGTGTCAACTTGTTTTTGAAGTGCAGTAATAATTTCACCGGAGGTCATTTCTCGGGCACTGAATCCATAACGACGTTGAATATACGTACGAAGTACATCGGTCAGTTGAGTGTAATAGGTTTTCGTGTCTTCTTGAATCTCTTTACGAGAATTTATCTTGTTTATTTCCTTAATCGCCCATTGACCTGGAGGAACGGCAGGTCGGATTACGAAACGACGAAGTATGGGACGGTTATTATATAATTGGACACTGACATACAGAATGACAAATAATAGTAACAATAATAATAGAGACAGAAGAAACAATCCTTTCCAATCGGACCATTTAAATGGGACTTCGGCATTCTCTTTAGGGCCATAAAATTTATCCAAATGCAATGTATCAATTTCTATAGTCTCTACTTTTAACGCCAAATTCTTAGATTGATATACCTTATCGTCGACATGCACTTGGAATGGCGGTATATAATATAATGATGAATCAAATGACGTAACTGTATATTCCTTGATAATAGTAGACATATCCGACTTTTCTGAAGAAATAATCTCTTCTTTTATTACCTCAATGCCTGGTATAAGAATCTTATCTGGATATTCAGGAAATAATACCTGCTGTTCTTTGCCTGATGTTACTTTCAGCTGGATATGTGCTTGTTCTCCGATAAAAATAGCCGCAGAATCAATCGTGGCAGTCACGGTTACTTGAGCCGAAACCTGAATAATGATGAAGACAAACAGTAGATATGTAATTATTCGTTTCATTTACGATTTTCTTTTTGAGAAAAGTGCCATTAATGCTTTGACATAGTCTTGGTCAGTTCGAACAGAAATCATATCAACATGATTTCGATTTGCCGAATCTTGAAGTTTTGCCTGTTGATGTCGCCAGTGATTCCGATGAGCCGCCCTAACCTTGGAGCTAGATGTGTCGATGTATTGCTCATGACCCGTTTCCGCATCACATACTTTGAGTAATCCGACATCAGGTAGTTCTGCCATGAATCGGTCATAAAGTTGAATCCAAACAACATCATGTTTACGGCTCGCAATAAGCATTGCTTTCGAATAGTCATCCTTTGTTATAAAATCACTAATAAGGAACGCCGCGCACCGCTTGTGTTGAGTATTTACCAAAAACTCGATAACTTCGCCTATACTTGTTCTACTACTCTCCGGCTCAAAATTTAGCAATTCGTGAATAATATATAGTATGTGCTTTCTCCCCTTTTTAGGTGGAATATATTTTTCAATTTTGTCAGAAAATAGTACAACACCAATTTTATCGTTGTTTTGGATGGCCGAAAAGGCCAATGTGGCAGCTATTTCAGTTGCCATTTCTTTTTTGAACGTTGTTTTAGTTCCAAAGTTAAGGCTACCGGAAACGTCCATCAACAACATAACCGTAAGTTCGCGCTCTTCCTCATAAACTTTAACGTATGGCCTATTATATCGGGCGGTTACATTCCAATCGATGTCTCTTATGTCGTCACCCGGCTGGTACTCGCGCACTTCGGAAAAGGACATACCACGGCCTTTGAAGGCTGAATGGTATTCGCCTGCAAAGATATTGTTTGACAGAGCCCGTGTCTTTATTTCTATCTGCCGGACTCTTTTCAGTAACTCTTTGGTATCCACTATGGCACCTGAACTTTGTTCAACACTTCGTTGATAATGTCGTCGCTGGTAATGTTATTGGCTTCAGCTTCATAAGTTAAGCCGATACGATGTCGCAGAACATCGTGTGCAATTGCACGAACGTCCTCAGGAACTACGTATCCGCGATGCTTAATGAAAGCATAAGAACGGGCAGACAAGGCTAAATTGATTGAAGCACGAGGTGAGGCGCCGAAACTTATGTCTTGGGAAAGGTCACTCAAGTTATAGCGGTCTGGATATCGGGTGGCAAAGACTAAATCAGCGATATAGCGTTCGATTTTTTCGTCTATATATATTTGCTTAATCACATTACGTGCTTCTATGATGTCATTCGTGCTTACAACAGGCTTCATATCTTGCGATTTACCGCTGAT
>JAEEGG010018417.1_pt1 | contig 14202 bp, 10 predicted proteins | sample 9134161 | NCBI WGS metagenome assembly JAEEGG01 (sample SAMN16246543, study PRJNA631951) | gut metagenome | biome: gut microbiome; feature: rumen; material: CR-attached | host: Bos | place: Iran: Karaj | collected 2018-10
GTTCGTCGTGGGCTTGTAGGTTTTAATCGGCATTTGCGTGTCTCCTTATGCGAGCTCGATCGTGCCCTCGGCGAGGGTGACGATGGCTTTTTTCCAGTTGGAACGGCGACCGCGGACGGGGTTCTTTCCGACGCGTTTGAGCTTGCCGGTGTAGTTCATGATGTTGACGGACTTGACCTTGACGCCTTCGTAGATGTCTTCGACGGCGGCGGCGATCTCGGTCTTCGTGGCGCAGGAGCAGACCTTGAAGGAATACTGGTTGGCGCCCTTGAGAAGCGTGCACTTCTCAGTCATCATGATGTGCTTGATGATGTCGTAGGAAGATTTCATTTGGTCACCTTCTCAATGCGCTTGACGATCACATCCATGGCATCCTTGCTGCAAACGAGCATGTCCGCCCAGAGGACCTGGTAGGTGTTGACCGCGGAAGCCTTCATGAGGCAGACGGCGGGGAGATTGCTGGTGGCGAGGATGGAGTTTTCCTCGTAGTCGGCAACGACGCAAAGGATTTTGCCGGTGGCCTTCAGGGCGTTGAAAGCGGCGACCGCTTCCTTCGTCTTCGGGCTTTCGAACTTGACGTCGTCGACGACGATGACGCCGGAGTTCTTCACGGATTCGGAGAACGAACGCTGGAGCGCGAGTCTGCGGACCTTGGCGTTGATCTTGGTCGCGAAGCTGCGGGGGGTGGGGCCGAACGCCACACCGCCGTGACGCCAGGAGGCGTTACGGGAGGATCCGCTGCGGGCACGGCCGAGGCCTTTCTGCTTGAAGGGCTTGCGGCCGCCGCCGGAAACCTGGCCGCGGGTCTTGGTGGAGGCGGTGCCTGCACGGCACGCGTTGAGGAAGGACACGACGGTGTCTTTGACCGCCTGGGAGCCCTTCTCCAGTTCGAGGGCGGTATCGGGGAGCTCGTAGACTCCGACCTTTTCGCCCTTCATATTGAGAATATCGAGATTCATAACGTGTCACCTTGTAAGTTTGGGATTATTTCTTGATCGCTTTTCTGACGAGTACGGTGCCGCCGTTGGGTCCGGGGATCGCCCCACTTACAAAGATCAGATTTTCCGCGGAATCGACTTTGACAACGCGCAGGTTCTGCACAGTGCGCTTCACGCTGCCGTGCTGACCGGGCATTTTCTTGCCTTTGATGATGTTGCCGGGGGATTCACGGCATCCGATGGAGCCGGGCTTTCTGTGCCAGCCGCCGCCGTGTCCGTCACGACCGCCTTTGAAATGATGGCGGACCATGACGCCCTGATAGCCGCGTCCTTTGGTCACGCCGGTGACGTCGAGATATTCACCTTCTTCGAAGATGCCGGCGCCGATCTCGGCTCCGATCTCGAACTTGGAATCGTCGGTAATGCGGAATTCCTTCATGATGGACGGAGTGTTGACTCCGGCCTTTGCGGCCTGGCCGGCAACTGCCTTGCCTGCATTTTTCGCTTTCCGGGAACCAAATCCGAAAAGCACGGCGGAATAGCCGTCGCGTTCCACATTTTTCACGTCGATCACGACGCACGGGCCAGCCTGAACGACCGTCACAGGGGTCAGCACACCCTTGTCGTCGTAAAGCTGAGTCATCCCGACTTTCTTTCCGATCAAACCTTTCATGTTGTTCTCCTTTCAGGCACATGTCCTCAATCGGAAAAGGACCTTGGTGCCGGATTGCCGGCCGATGCCCGAACCGTTCGGACCCGGCCTGTTCAGCGGCCGCGGATCAGCCGCCGATCTTAATGGAAATATCCACGCCGGCGGGGAGACTGAGCTTCTTCAGCTCGTCGACCGTCTTGGCGGTAGGATCGATGATGTCCATCAGCCGCTTGTGCGTGCGGATCTCAAACTGCTCCATGGACTTCTTGTCCACGTGAGGAGAGCGGTTGACGGTGAAACGTTCCACCCGGGTCGGCAGCGGGATCGGACCGGCGACGCGGGATCCGGTGCGGCGGGCGGTGTTGAGGATTTCCGCGACCGACTGGTCGAGGATGCGGTGTTCGTAGGCCTGAAGCTTAATGCGGAACTTCTGGACCTGACGGGGAGCGGGCTTTGTGCTCATTTCTGTGATTTCTCCACGATTTTATCTTGAATAAAAGTTGGTACGCGTTCGAAATGGTTGGGCTCCATCGTGTAGGAGGCGCGGCCGCGCGTCAGGGAGCGGATGGCCGTGGCATACCCGAAGAGCTCGGAAAGCGGGGTGTTGGCGATGATCTGGACGGTGCTTTCGCGGGTGTCGACCTGGATGACCGCGCCGCGGCGGGAGCTGATGTCGCCGATGATGTCGCCCATGTTTTCTTCCGGAGTGGTGACCTCCACCTTCATGATCGGTTCGAGGAGGCAGAGGCCGCCCTTGCGCGCGGCATCCTTCAGTCCCATGGAAGCGGCGATCTTGAACGCCATTTCCGAGGAGTCGACCGGGTGGAACGAGCCGTCGACGATATCCACATGGAAATCGGTGAGCGGGTAGCCTGCGAGCACGCCGGTGGACGCGGCTTCGCGGATGCCCTGTTCGATCGGCTTGATGAATTCTTTCGGGATGGCGCCGCCGACGACCTTGTTTTCGATCGTGATGCCGTGGCCGCGTTCCATCGGGGTGACGTTCAGCACGCAGTGGCCGTACTGGCCGTGGCCGCCGGTCTGGCGGACGAACTTGGAGTCGGCCGTAGCCGGATTGAGGATGGCTTCGCGGTAGGCGACCTCAGGCTGGCCGGAGTTGGCTTCCACCTTGAACTCGCGGATCAGACGGTCCATGATGATCTCGAGGTGAAGTTCGCCCATGCCGGAGATGATGGTCTGGCCGGTTTCGCCGTTGCTGTTGATGGTGAAGGTCGGGTCTTCGTCGGAGAGGGCGGCGAGCGCGGCGAAAAGTTTGTCGCGGGCGGCGGAGCTCTTCGGTTCGACTGCGATGGAGATGACGGGATCCGGGAACGTCATGGATTCCAGGACGATCTGGTTTCCTTCGTCGCAGATGGTGTCGCCGGTCGTGCAGTTCTTGAGGCCGACGCAGGCGGCGATGTCGCCGCAGTAGATCACGTCGCGTTCCTCACGGGAATTGGCGTGCATCTGGAGCAGACGTCCGAGACGTTCGCGGCGGCGGGTACGGGGATTGATGACCGTCGCGCCTTTTTCCGCCATGCCGGAGTAGATGCGGATGAACGCAAGCTTGCCGACGTACGGGTCGTTCATGATCTTGAAGACCAGCGCGGAGAACGGCTGGTCGTCGCCGCAGTGACGGGAGATGGGCGCTTCGGTGTCGGGATCGGTGCCCTTGGTTTCCCAGATGTCGACCGGGGACGGCAGATAATCGACGACCGCGTTGAGGAGGAGCTGGACGCCCTTGTCCTTGAACGCGGTGCCGCAGAGCGCGGGAACGAGCTTGCCGGCGACGACGGCGTTGCGGAGGGAAGCCTTGATCTGCTCCTTTTCCGGGGTCTTGCCTTCAAGGTAGAGCTCCATGATTGCATCGTCGACTTCGGCGAGACACTCGATCAGGTAATCGAACGCTTCCTTGGCCTTCTCCTGATATTCCGCGGGAATGTCGTATTCGACGACCTGCGCGCCGTCCGAGCCCTCGTAGCGGTAAGCCTTCTGGTCGATGACCTGTACGTTGCCGCTGAAATTGGCTTCGGAACCGATGGGAAGGGAGATCGGCACGACGGTCGCGCCGAGCTTCTTGCGCATTTCATCGACGACACGATAGAAATCCGCGCCGGTACGGTCCATCTTATTGACGAACGCGAGAATCGGCACATGATATTTCTTGGCCTGACGCCACACGGTTTCGGTCTGGGGCTGGACGCCGCCGACCGCGCAGAAAACCGCGACGGCGCCGTCGAGCACACGGAGGGAACGTTCGACTTCGGCGGTGAAGTCGACGTGGCCGGGAGTGTCGATGAGGTTGATGCGATGCTTCAGCCAGAAGCAGGTGGTGGCGGCGGACGTAATGGTGATGCCGCGTTCCTGTTCCTGGACCATCCAGTCCATCGTAGCGGCGCCTTCATGGACCTCGCCCATCTTGTGGCTCTTGCCGGTGTAGTAGAGGATACGCTCGGAAAGCGTGGTCTTGCCGGCGTCGATATGCGCCATGATCCCGATGTTGCGGGTGAAGGCGAGAGGAGTCTTTCGGCCGGGGGCCTCGTGGTAATCCTGATTGAGAGTGTGTGCAGCAGTCGTCATAGGGTAGTACTTGGGAACGTCGAATGATTACCAGCGGTAGTGCGCGAATGCCTTGTTGGCCTGGGCCATCTTGTGGGTATCATCTTTTTTCTTCACGGAGGAGCCGGTGTTGTCGAAAGCATCGAGGAGTTCCGTGGCGAGGGCGATCATCATGGGTTTGCCCTTCTTGGCCTGGGAATAGGTCGTGATCCAGCGGATGGCGAGAGCGACCTGGCGTTCCGGCGCGACGTCGATGGGCACCTGGTAGTTGGCGCCGCCGACGCGACGGGATTTGACTTCGACTTTGGGCTTGACGTTTTCGACGGCCTGGATGAAGACTTCGAGGGGTTCCATGTCCTTCTTCTGGGTCGCGATGTAGTCGAACGCACCGTAAACGATCTTCTGGGCGATGGACTTCTTGCCGCACTTCATCAGGGTGTTGATGAGGCGGGCGACGAGTTCGCTGTTGTATTTGACGTCCGGGATGAGTTCCCGTTTCGTGGTTCTGCGTCTTCTCATGGTGTATGCGTTACCTTATCGTGGATTATTTCTTCTTGTCGTCTTTCGCACGCTTCGCGCCGTACTTGGAACGGCCCTGGCGGCGTCCGTCGACGCCCATGCTGTCGAGTGCGCCGCGCACGACGTGGTAGCGGACGCCCGGGAGGTCACGGACACGGCCGCCCTTCACGAGGACGACGCTGTGTTCCTGGAGGTTGTGGCCTTCGCCGCCGATGTAGGCGGTGACTTCGAGTCCGTTGGTCAGACGGACACGGGCGATTTTACGCATAGCGGAGTTCGGCTTTTTCGGGGTTCTCGTCGTAACCTGAAGGCAAACGCCGCGTCTCTGCGGGCATTTGGTAAGAGCTTTGGATTTGCTCTTGCAGGGTTTCGGGCTGCGACCGGCTCTGACCAACTGGTTGATTGTCGGCATGTTTGTTTTCCACCTGTATTCTGGTTAATTGCTGATTGTGCGCAAAAATTCAAGCATATAATATACCTTCGTTTCCGCGGTTTATCAAATCAATTTTTCCAGTTTTTCGTTATTTTTTTTGATTTTTGCTCGTTTTGCAGGGTTCATTCCCCGTCGTCTTCGTCCGTGAGGGAGTCGTCGCTGAACTCGTCGTCGGAGAGTTCCGTCTCGTCGAAGATGATGTCCTCGGCCGGGAAATCCAGCGCGTCGGCATCGTCGAGATCGCCGAATTCCGCCTGTTCCTCGTCGGTAGGCTGATATTCGTCGTCGTCGCCGAAGTCGATCTTGGTGATATCGAGTTCGGGAACGGCTTCGTCTTCCTTCTGCTCGTCAAGCGGCGTCTCGGGCGGCAACTCTTCGCCCAGGAGCTTCACTTTCAGATTCTGAAGGTCGACGGCTCCGGTTCCCGCGGGAATCAGATGTCCGGTGATCACGTTTTCCTTGAATCCGCGCAGCACGTCTTCGCGTCCGAGCGTGGCGGCGTCGGTCAGGATGCGCGTGGTATCCTGGAAGGACGCGGCGGAGATGAAGCTGTCGGTTTCGAGGGAGGCTTTGGTGATGCCGAGCAGGACGGGTTCGGCCTCGGCGGGTCTGCCGCCCGCGGCGGCGACGCGCTTGTTCTCGCGGTCGAATTCGTAACGGTCGACCAGTTCGCCCGCCAGGAAACGGGTATCGCCCTGGCCGGAGGAACCGTCCTCGCACTTGTCGACGATGCGGACTTTCTGCATCATCTGGCGGATGATGATCTCGATGTGCTTGTCGTTGATTTCGACGCCCTGGGACCGGTACACGTTCTGGACTTCGTTCACGAGGTAGCGCTGGAGTTCCTGCGCGCCGCAGATGCGGAGCAGGTCCTGCGGGATCACGGCGCCCGTGGTGAGCTTCTGGCCCTTCTTGACGTATTCGCCGTTGCTCACGATCAGGTGCTTGTTGTTCGGGATATGGTGTTCCGAAGTCTCTTCGGTGTCGGGATTGGTCACGTACACCACGCGGCCTTTTTTGGTCTTGTACGCGGCGATGTCCTTCTTGCCGTCCTGAAGCGACGTGAAGAAGTAGCCGTCGATCTGCGAGATCTCGGCGATGTCCTTCGGCGTACGGGCCTCGAACAGTTCGGCGACACGCGGCAGACCGCCGGTGATGTCTTTGTTTCTCTGCTGCTGGTACGGGATACGGGCGAGCGTGGTGCCGGGGCTGACGCGCTGGCCTTTCTTGACCATGAGCAGGGTGCCGGCGGCCAGCGGATATTCGCGGATATCCTCGAGCGTCTGCGGATTCTTGATGACGATGCGCGGGCTGAGGTCGTCGTTGTGCTCCAGCACGGTCAGCTGTTCCATGCTGCCGCGGCGCTGGTCGCGCTTGTAGGTCACGCCGTCGAGCAGGTCCAGAAGATCGACGACGCCGCCGTCTTCCGCGATGATCGGCATGTTGGAGGGGTCCCACTTGGCAAGCTGCTGGTTGGCCTCGACCACGTCGCCTTCTCGGCAGAACAGGATGGCGCCGATTTCGACCGAGTAGCGTTCGACCGGCGTTTCCTTCATCGCGTCCTTCCAGTAATCGTAGTTCGGATTGTAGATGGTGCCGATGATGGCGGCTTCCTGCTTGGCGCGTTCGCGGGCGTTCTGCTCGGCTTCCTTGACCAGGTCTTCGTCGTACACGACGATGAACCCGTTCTTGTTGATGACCAGCATTTCGCCCTTCTCGTTCGTGACGGTGTTGATGCCTTCGAAGCTGATCTTGCCGGACTTGCGGGCCTTGATGTCGGACTGCTTGGACACGGCGGACGCGACGCCGCCGATGTGGAACGTACGCATGGTGAGCTGCGTGCCGGGTTCGCCGATGGACTGTGCGGCGATGATGCCGAGGGCGTCGCCCACTTCCGCGTCGCGGTCGGTGGCGAGGTTCTTGCCGTAGCACTTCACGCAGACGCCGTGTTCGACCTCGCAGGTCAGCACGGAGCGGATGAGCACGCGCGGATGGCCGAGCGCTTCGACGCGCTTGGCGATTTCGGGAGTGAATTCCTCGCCGGCGGCGATGATGAGTTCGCCGGAGTTGGCGGTATCGCGGATGTCCTGGGCGCTGTAGCGTCCGACCAGGCGGTCGGCGAGCGAGAGCAACGGCTTTTCGTCGTCGCCCTTGATGGCGCTGATCCAGATGCCCTTCATCGTGCCGCAGTCTTCGCAGCGGCAGATGATGTCCTGCGCGACGTCGACGAGCTTACGGGTCATGTAGCCGGAGTCGGCGGTCTTCAGGGCGGTGTCGGCCAGACCTTTGCGTGCGCCGTGCGTGGAGATGAAGTATTCGAGCACCGTAAGACCCTCGCGGAAGTTGGAGAGAATCGGGCGTTCGATGATTTCGCCGTTCGGCTTGGCCATCAGGCCGCGCATACCGGCGAGCTGACGGATCTGGTCCTTGCTGCCTCGCGCGCCGGAATCGAGCATGGCGTAAACCGGGTTGATGCGCTTCTTGTTCTCCTCCTCGCACGCGGCGAAGAGATCCTTGGCGACGTCGTTCGTGACCTTCGTCCAGACTTCGACGATGCGGTCGTGTTTTTCGCCTTCGGTACGGGCGCCGGCTTCGAACTCGTCCTGGATCTTCTTGATCTCCTTGCGGGCGGCCTCGATGAGGGAAGCCTTGTTCTCCGGGAACGGAACGTCGGCGACGGAGATGGAGAAACCGGCGACGGTGGCGTATTCGTAGCCCAGGTTTTTGAGCTTATCGAGCAGGATGATGGCGCGGTCGTGTCCGACGTGCTCGTACGCCTCGGCGATGAGCTTGCCGATCTCCTTCTTCGTGGCCTGGGAATTGTAGAATCCGAGGGACTTGTCCCAGATGCCGTTGAAGATGCAGCGGCCCGGGGTCGTGATGATGAACTTGGAATCCTTGTCGCCGCGCGGGGTCTCGACTCCGTAGTCGGGGTTCGGGATCTTCACGGCGTCGTGGATCTTGATGTGTCCGGTGTCGAGTGCGAACAGCACTTCGTGGATGTCGCGGAAAAGGCGCGCGCTGCCGGGCGGAGTCATCGGGGGACGGGTCAGGTAATACACGCCGAGCGTGATGTCCTGCGTCGGGGTCGTGATCGGCTTGCCGCTGGCGGGCGAGAAGATGTTGTTCGTGGACAGCATCAGGAGTTTGCACTCGAGCTGGGCGGCGGCGGACAGCGGCACGTGGACGGCCATCTGGTCGCCGTCGAAGTCGGCGTTGTAACCGGTGCAGACGAGCGGATGCAGGCGGATGGCGGAACCTTCGATCAGGATCGGGTCGAACGCCTGGATGGAGAGACGGTGCAGCGTCGGAGCACGGTTGAGCATCACGGGGTGGCCCTTCGTGACCTTTTCGAGGATGTCCCACACGACGGTGTCGCCGCGTTCGATCATCTTCTTGGCGGAACGCACCGTATGGGCGTAGCCGCCTTCCTTGAGGTAACGGATGATGAAGGGCTCGAAGAGCGTGAGCGCCATCTTCTTCGGGAGGCCGCACTGCATGAGCTTGAGTTCGGGGCCGACGACGATGACCGAGCGTCCGGAGTAGTCGACGCGTTTGCCGAGCAGGTTCAGACGGAAGCGGCCCTGTTTGCCCTTCAGCATGCAGCTGAGGCTCTTCAGCGGGCGGCTGCCTGCGCCGGTGACGGCGCGGCCGTGACGGCCGTTGTCGAGCAGGGCGTCGACGGCTTCCTGGAGCATGCGCTTTTCGTTGCGGATGATGACTTCCGGCGTATGGGTCTGGAGCATGCCTTTCAGGCGGCTGTTGCGGTTGATCACGCGGCGGTAGAGGTCGTTGAGGTCGGAGGTGGCGAAACGGCCGCCTTCGAGGGGAACGAGCGGGCGCAGGTCCGGCGGGATGACGGGGAGGACCTCGAGAATCATCCATTCGGGGCGCGAATTGCTCTTGATGAAGCCTTCGACGAGGCGGAGGCGCTTGGAAAGTTTCTTGCGCGTGGCCTTGTTGTGCGTGGACGCGAAGTCCACTTCAAGCTGGGCGCGCAGGGGTTCGAGGTCGATCTGCTCCAGCAGCGTGCGCACGGCGGGCGCGCCCATTTCGGCGCGGAAGCCGTCGCCGTACTCGGAACGGGCCTGGTTGTACTGCATGCCGTCGAGCGTTTCGCCGAGGGCAAGCGGGGTATCGCCGGGATCGGTCACGACCCAGACTTCGTAGTAGATGATGCGTTCGAGTTCGCGCGCGGTCTTTTCGAGCATGAGGCCGATACGGCTGGGCATGCACTTGAAGAACCAGATATGGGACACGGGAACGGCGAGTTCGATATGGCCCATGCGTTCGCGGCGGACCTTGGAATGGCAGACTTCGACGCCGCAGCGTTCGCAGATGATGCCTTTGTTCTTGACGCGTTTGTATTTGCCGCAGCTGCATTCCCAGTCGCGGTACGGTCCGAAGATCTTTTCGCAGAACAGGCCGCCTTTTTCGGGCTTGAAGCTGCGGTAGTTGATCGTCTCGGGGTTCTTGACCTCGCCGTGGCTCCAGGAGCGGATGACTTCGGGAGACGCGACTTTGATCACGACCGCCTCGAACTGGCTGAGCGGCTGGTAGGGTTCGCGGGCGTCCCGGTTGTAAGAGCTGTCAATCATAATATCTCTTCCCCCTTCGGTTATTTACTCGGATTTTCGGAACGTTTCACCGTCTGCACGTCAAGGCCCAGCGACTGGAGTTCCTTGAGCAGGACGTTGAAGGATTCGGGACGGCCGGGTTCCAGGATGCCCTGGCCGCGGACGATCGACTCGTAGATACGGGTACGGCCGGTGACGTCGTCGCTCTTCACCGTGAGCATTTCCTGCAGGGTGTGCGCCGCGCCGTAGGCTTCGAGCGCCCACACTTCCATTTCGCCAAATCTCTGGCCGCCGTGCTGCGCCTTGCCGCCGAGCGGCTGCTGGGTGACGAGCGAGTACGGGCCGATGGAACGCGCGTGGATCTTGTTGGCGACCAGGTGGTCGAGCTTGAGCATGTAGACGACGCCGACCATGACGCGCTGGTCGAACCGGTTGCCGGTACGGCCGTCGAAGAGGTCGGTCTTGCCGTCGAAGACTTCTTCGCCGTTGACGGTCTTGAAGCCCCAGTGGAAGTTCTCGCCGGTCTCCTGTTCGACCTTGGCGTTGGCTTCGCGCATCATGTCGATGATCTTGGATTCGGAGATGCCGTCGAACACCGGGGTGGCGACCTTCACGCCGAGCATGCTGACGGCCCAGCCCAGGTGGGCTTCCAGGACCTGTCCGATGTTCATACGGGAGGGCACGCCCAGCGGATTCAGCACGATGTCGACCGGACGGCCGTCCTTGGTGAACGGCATGTCTTCGATCGGGACGATACGGGAGACGATACCCTTGTTGCCGTGACGGCCGGCCATCTTGTCGCCGACCTGGATCTTGCGCTTGGAGGCGACGTAGACTTTGACGCGTTTGATCGGGCCGCGGTCCTCGCCGCCGTTGCTGTTCACGGAGTTCAGGGCGTCCGCGCGGGTCTGCTCGATGATGTTGAAACGCGGGATATACTCGTCGAAGACTTCCTTGAGCTGTTCGCGGACGTCGCACTCTTCCATGCTCCAGTTGTTGTAGGCGTTCGCGAGTTTGGCGATGGAGGGACGCGTGACCTTGCGGTTGGACGTGACGAGGACGACTTCCTCGCCGTCTTCGTTGCGCGTGTAGATCGGTTTCGGAAGCTTCTGGCCGAGGAGCATGGCGGAGAGACGTTCCACGAGGGAGTCGATCGCCTCGCCGAACTGTTCGCGGTAGGTGTCCTTGGCGCGCTTCAGGACGCGCTTCTGTTCGGTCTTCGTCTTGGCCTGCTGGCCGGATTCCTTGGCGTATTCGATGCGGATGTCCATCACGACGCCGCCCTTTCCGCTGGGAACGGTGAGGCTGGAGTCCTTGACGTCGGCGGCCTTTTCGCCGAAGATGGCGCGGAGGAGGCGTTCCTCGGGCGCGAGCTCGGTTTCGGACTTCGGCGTGATCTTGCCGACCAGGATGTCGCCGGGCTTGACCTCGGTGCCGAGACGGACGATGCCGTGCGCGTCGAGGTTGCGGAGCGCGTCCTCGCCGACGTTCGGGAGGTCGCAGGTGATCTCTTCGTCGCCGAGCTTGGTCTCGCGGCTTTCGATCTCGAACTCGTCGATGTGGAGACTCGTGTAGACGTCTTCCTTCACGAGGCGTTCGCTGAGCACGATGGCGTCTTCGAAGTTGTATCCGCACCACGGCATGTAGGCCGCGCGGACGTTCTTGCCGAGCGCGAGTTCCGCGCCCTGCGTGGCGGCGCCGTCGGCGATGGGATCGCCTTTCTTAATCTTCATTCCGGAACGGACGATCGGCACCTGGTTGACGCACGTGCCGGCGTTGCTGCGGAGGAATTTGATGAGCTTATAGGTCGTCGGATTCTTGTCGGCGGTCTCGCCGATGACCTTGCCGTCGCTGGTGACCACGACATGGTCGGCGCTGACCTCGGCCACGATGCCGTCGCGGTCGGCGCTCAGCACGGCGCGCGAATCCACGGCGATCTTGTGTTCAAGGCCGGTTCCGACGTACGGGGATTCCGTCGTCATGAGCGGCACGGCCTGGCGCTGCATGTTCGATCCCATCAGCGCGCGGTTGGCGTCGTCGTGTTCGAGGAACGGGATCAGGCCGGCGGCGCCGGAAACGAGCTGTTTCGGGGAGACGTCCATGAGCTGGACTTCCTCGCGCGGATGTTCGGCGGATTCGCCGTAGTAGCGCGCCATGACGGTCGGATTGACGAACGTATGTTCGGGCGTGAGCGGGGCGTTGGCCTGCGCGATCACGAACTGTTCCTCCTTGTCGGCGGTCAGGTAGTCGATCTTGTCCGTGACCACGCCGTTCTCGACGCGGCGGTACGGAGTCTCCAGGAACCCGAAATGATTGATGCGGGAGTACAGGGACATGGAGGAGATCAGACCGATGTTCGGACCTTCAGGAGTCTCGATCGGGCAGATGCGGCCGTAGTGGCTGGTGTGAATATCGCGGACTTCGAAGCCGGCGCGTTCGCGGGAAAGACCGCCGGGACCGAGCGCGGAGAGACGGCGCTTGTTGGTGAGCTCGGACAGCGGGTTGGTCTGGTCCATGAACTGGGACAGCTGGTTGCGCGAGAAGAAATCGCGGACGGCGCTGATGAAGATCTTCTGGTTGATGAGCTTCAGCGGGGTATCGCCGGGCTGCACCATCGTCATGTGCTCCTTCACGATGCGTTTCGTGCGGAGCAGGCCGACGCGGCACTGGTTCTGGAGGAGTTCGCCGACGGGACGCACGCGGCGCGCGCCGAGGTGGTCGATGTCGTCGGTCTGGCCGTTGTGGCTGTAGAGGTTCATGAGGTACTTGGTGGCCTCGATGATGTCCTCCTTCGTCAGGATGCGGCAGTCTTCGTCGATGTCGAGGTTGAGGTGCTCGTTGATCTTGTAGCGGCCGACGAGACCGAGGTCGTAGCGCTCGTTGTCGAAGAAGAGGTGCTGGAGGAGCGCCCTGGCGGTTTCCGTGCTCGGGGACGGGTCGCCCTGACGCATGCGCTTATAGATTTCCTTGAGGGCGTCGTCCGTGTTCTTGGACGGGTCGCGGGCAAGGCAGTTGATGATATAGGATTCCTTGTTCGGGACGACGGCGAAGTTCGCGGACTTGATGCCCGCGGCGGCCATGGTCTTCGCATGGCTTTCGGTCATGGAGATGAACGGCTCGACCACGACGCGCCTGTTCTCGTCGAGGATGGGCTCGTAGGTGTAGTAGTCGCCGATGTCGTCGGCCTTGAGTAGCTGGGCCGGGGTCATCTTCTTCACGTTGTACATCACGCGGACGATATCGTCGTTGGAGCTGTATCCGAGCGCGCGGAGGAACGTGGTGATGAGGAATTTGCGGCGTTTGCGGCGCCGGTCGAGGAAAATGAAAATCTGACCGTTGATGTCGAACTGGACTTCAAGCCAGGAACCGCGGTCCGGGATAATGCGGTAGGAATAGAGGAATCTGCCGGTGGAGTGGTGACGTTTTTCGAAGCAGATGCCGGGGGAACGGTGAAGCTGACTGATGATGACGCGTTCGGCGCCGTTGATGATGAAGGAGCCGCGCGGGGTCATCATGGGGATCTCGCCGAGGTAGACGGTTTCCGTGGTGACCGTGTCTTTGTTGGTCAGCTTGAAGTCGACGTGGAGGGAGGCGGTATAGGATTCGCCGTCCTTGATGCAGTCGACGATCTCTTTTTTCGGTGTGCCTATGGTATAGGAGAGGAATTCGAGGGTGATGTGTTTGTCGAAGCTAATAACCGGAAACACGTCCATGAAGATCTCCTGAAGCCCCTGCTTCAGGCGTTTCTCCGGCGGCGTGTCCAGCTGAAGGAAAGAAGCGTATGAATCGAGCTGAATTCCGATCAGGTCCGGAATCTCAAGTACTTCTTCCAATTTTCCAAAGTTCAGTCGGTCAGGCATATTCCACCCTGTGCTTAGTTGAGAAGGCAATTTTTCACCGCAGAACGCTCTGCGGTAAAATCCGCAAAGCCCGTTGCGGATTTAAACGAGGAAAGGACGGGGGACTCCCGTGAGGGAATCCCGCCGTCAACAAATGTACTTCTTTCAAAGCGAAGTCATTACTTGACTTCGACCTTGGCGCCGGCGGCAGTGAGCTGCTCTTTGATCTTTTCGGCTTCTTCCTTGGAAGCGCCTTCCTTGACAGCCTTCGGAGCGCCTTCGACGAGCTCTTTGGCTTCCTTGAGGCCGAGGCCCGCGATCTCGCGGACGACCTTGATGACCGCGATCTTGTTCGCGCCGACGTCGGAGAGGATGACGTCGAATTCGGTCTTTTCTTCCGCGGGAGCGGCAGCGGCGGCGGCCGGAGCGGCGGCGGCGACGGCGACCGGAGCAGCGGCGGAGACGCCGAGACGGTCTTCGAGAGCTTTGACGAGCTTGGAGAGCTCGAGGACGGAGAGTTTCTCAACGTAGGAGATGAACTGTTCCATTTCCTGCGTTACTTCCACGTTAGCCTGTTCAGTCATTGTATGACCTCCATATGAGTTGAATTAAGAGTTTTCTTCGAGTTTGTTTTTGTAAGCGTTGATAACGTTGACGATGCTGGAAGCCTTGGCGTTCAGCACGC
>JAEEGG010018418.1_pt1 | contig 14202 bp, 11 predicted proteins | sample 9134161 | NCBI WGS metagenome assembly JAEEGG01 (sample SAMN16246543, study PRJNA631951) | gut metagenome | biome: gut microbiome; feature: rumen; material: CR-attached | host: Bos | place: Iran: Karaj | collected 2018-10
ATCGCGCAGGATCTCGACGTCCCGCCGGTATTGCGGAGGAGAGATGCCACGTTTCACCTGAACAGGGAACAGACACTGGCAAAATCGCATACGACCCATACCGCTTCACACGACGCACAGGCACGCAATGCGGAACTATTGGTGGCGGAAAAACTGTTGTCATCAGCGGTTGGGAAGGGAGAAATCCGGAAGATTTGCCCGAAGCGGCAATGGCGGAGCACCCGCATGTGACCCCAACCGGCCAAATTCCGGACAACGCCCAAGCCATAGTGTTGGAGACAACAGGCGACAACCCGCCTCTGGAGATGCGTCATTTCTTCAACCGGCTGATCACACAGGGATGCAGCGCTCCTGTCATTATCAGACGGCACTACACCGATACGGACTGGAACAGCTTTGCAGCAAAGACCACGGCAGATTACGCCTCAATTTTCATTGAAGGCTGGGGCGACGGCATCTGGATTTTCAATCCGAATTTCCCTCAGGAAAAAATATACAATCTGTCACTTCAGATTCTGCAGGCATGCGGCATCCGCTTCAACCAGGCCGAATACATCGCCTGCCCCTCCTGCGGGCGGACCCAGTACCGGATTGAGGAGGCTTTAGAGGAGATAAAAAGGAGGACCTGCCACCTCCGGAACCTTAAAATCGGCGTTATGGGCTGCATAGTGAACGGTCCGGGCGAGATGGCCGACGCGGACTACGGATTCGTGGGCTGCGGAGGCGGCAAGGTGAGCCTGTACAAAGGGAAGCAGCCTGTTTACCATCAGGTGCCGCAGGAAAAGGGCATCGACATGCTGATCCAACTTATTAAGGAGAACGGCGACTGGACAGAACCTGCAAGGTGAACGAACTCACACAAATATTGAGACAATACTGGGGGCATAGCCAGTTCCGTCCCTTACAGGAGGAGATTATCCGCTCCACCCTGGAAGGGAAAGACACGCTGGCGCTGCTGCCGACCGGCGGAGGAAAATCAATCTGCTTCCAGGTGCCCGCCATGGCGAAAAAAGGGCTCTGCCTGGTAATCTCACCTCTTATTGCGCTTATGAAGGATCAGGTGGAGAACCTGAAAAAAAAGAACATTCCCGCAGAAGCCGTCTACACCGGCATGAACGCCACCGAAATAAGCCTGATACTGGAACAGGCTGTGAAGGGGGAGCTGAAATTCCTGTACGTCTCACCGGAAAGGCTGCGGAACAAGCAGATGCAAAGCTGCATCCAGGCCATGGACATTTGCCTGCTGGCGGTGGATGAGGCACATTGCATCTCACAATGGGGCTACGATTTCCGGCCGCCCTACCTTGAAATTGCTGAAATCAGGCCGCTGCTGCCACAAGGCACCCCGGTGCTGGCCCTGACAGCAACCGCCACGCCCGAAGTGGCCGCAGACATCCAGGAGAAACTGAAGTTCAAGGAACAGAACATTTTCCAGAAAAGCTTTGTGCGGGACAATCTCACCTATTTTGTCTTCAAGGAGGAGAACAAGGAGAAACGGCTACTCAACATCATCGCACGCACCCCCGGAAGCGGCATTGTATATGTGCGGAACCGCCGGAAGACTCAGGAGGTGGCGGCATTCCTGCAACAGCACAACATAACCGCCGATTTCTATCATGCAGGACTGAATCTTAAGGAGAGGGATCGGAAGCAGAACCTGTGGACCAAAGGGTACACACGGATTATTGTGGCCACAAACGCCTTCGGCATGGGAATTGACAAACCGGACGTGCGATTTGTGGTGCATCTGGATTTGCCGGACACACTCGAAGCCTACTTCCAGGAGGCCGGCCGGGGCGGAAGGGACGGCAAGCAGGCTTACGCGGTGCTGCTGTACGAAAAGGCCGATCTGGACAACCTGAACCGGAACTTTGAAAACAGCTTCCCTCCGCTCCAACAAATCAGGGAAATCTACAACGCCCTCGGCAACTACTGCCAGATTCCTGTCGGCAACGGTGCCGGCGCAACCTTCCCTTTTGACAACTCCGGATTCGCCCATCAGACCGGATATAACCCGATTGTAACCTACAATGCGCTCAAATTCATTGAACGGGCCGGCCTGATTCTATTTACAGACCCTTACCAGAACGCCTCAAAAATATACTTTCCGTGCAACCGTGACCAGCTGTACCGTTTTCAGGTTGAAAACAAGTTCTACGACCCGCTGATCAAACTGCTCTTACGCACACACGCAGGACTTTTCACCCAGTTCACACGTATTGATGAAGCGGAGATCAGCCGTAGGGCGGCCATCCCCCTGGAGACTCTGGTGGACATGCTTCACAAACTGAACGACAGCGGTATCCTGATTTACGAGGAGAAAAGCGAAAAGCCGACCCTCACCTGGCTGGAGGATCGGATGGACGGCCGCTATATGCGCCTTTCAGAAGAGATTTACGAAAACAGGAAAAAGGCGGCACGGCAGCGCTTGGAGGCGGTTGTAAACTACGTCACCTCACAAACTCACTGCCGCAGCAGACAGCTGGTCGCCTATTTCGGGGAAAATGACGCCGTCCGGTGCGGAAAATGCGATGTCTGCCTCTCGCGCAACAGTGCGCAACTGTCCGAATGGGAGTTCGACGAACTTCTGAACAAGGTCAAACCATTGCTGAAAGCGGAACGGCTTACCATTGATGAACTGACGCAGAAAACCGATATACAGGAAGATAAACTCGTAAGACTTGTCCGTTGGCTGCTTGACAACGACAAGGTGGCCGAGGACGAAAGAAAAAAATTGCACTGGCAGTGATTCATATTGCAAAATTGACTACTTTTGCACTTCCAAAAAATGCCACTTTGGCTCAGTTGGTAGAGCAACGCATTCGTAATGCGTAGGTCCCCGGTTCGAGTCCGGGAAGTGGCTCTGGAGGAGCGGTTTCCCGCAAGGGATCCGCTCCTTTTTTTTGCTACCGCCGCAATTTCATACATCCAGCCCGCCATTTCATACAATGGCGGTTCCGGATTGTATTTTTGTATGGCGGAATTTGCTACTTTTGCAGTCGGATTCAAACATGGACAGCATGAAGAAAACGCATCTCATCATCACAGCCGCTGCAGCCGCCATTGCAGGAGCAATTATAATCCTGATAGTGGCGCAGACTACGCGCAAAACGGTAAGAACAGACATTCCCAACAGCATCTATTACTGGAACACACAATTTGAGATAGATAAGAATGAGGCGGAAATCCTGAAGAGACATGACATCCGCCGGATGTATGTCCGCTTTTTTGATGTGGACATGAACCGTGAAGACTATTTCCATGACACCTGCGCACCCGTGGCCGACATAGAATTTTACAAGGAGGATTTGGATTTGGTTGACAGTCTGAAGGTGGAAATCGTCCCGGTGGTCTTCATCACACCGGCGGCCATCCGACATTACCGCTCCTTCACCGACAATCTGGCACACCGGATCCATGCCATGTGCCGGAGATACAGCATCAGCATCAGTGAGGTGCAGTTCGACTGCGACTGGACAGCCTCCACTCGCGATGACTTTTTCCAGTTCCTGAAAGAGGTCAGTCCCAGCTTGGAAGGTTATTTCCAGAAGAAGATATACATCTCCTCCACCATACGTCTGCACCAGCTGGCCCAAACTCCCCCCGAAGCGGACTACGGCGTGCTGATGTGCTACAACACAGGGGACTTCAAGAATTTCAACACCAAAAACTCCATTCTGGATGTCAAGGATGTGAAACCATATCTGAAATACCTGAAAAAATACCGCCTGCCGTTGGCCATAGCGCTCCCCACCTACGAATGGTACGTGGAATTTGACGGCAACCAAAAGTTTGTGAAACTGGATTCCTATTTCAGCCGCTTGAAAGACACCCTTGAGTACATGAAAATCGGGGAAAACCTTTACGAAAAGCTTGATGCCCTTGCCTTTCCGGAGGGTTCGACCCGATATGTCCGTCACGATCAGGTCCCGGCCGAAACCATCATTGCGACCAAACAGCTCATACAGAAAAAGTACGGCAAAACGGCGATTGTGCTTTTCAATCTGGAATACTATCAACTGAGAAAATATACGGAAGATGAAATCAAGGCTTTTTTTGATTAGTCTGCTGCTGACAGGCAGCTTGTCAGCCATGGCCTGCTGGTGGAACCAGCTGGAACCTGAAAAACACTGGATTTTCTATTTGGGATACCCTACGGAGGGGAACTGGCAGCTGGCATTGGACAAACAGCTCAAAGAGGAGAACACCACCTTCTGGCACAAGTATGTTGGGGGAGCTGTGCCGCGTGAGGCGGTGGAAAAGGCCATATATGAAGTGTTTCTGCTGAACGAAAATACCACAGACCCTTTTTTCGCCCTCCTGCTGAAAAAAAGGGACTCCGTCGCCCTGCGATACTGGATGAGCCTGAAGACCCAAGATCCGCGCCACGAAAAGGAGATGCGCTGGAGACAGTCGGCATGGTGGTATCCCGAATCCGATTCCGACGGAAAGGCGTGGGACAACTATCCGTTGGAAAGGGATCCGAAAAAGCAGAAGATGGATTTGAGCATCATGAAAGTCAGGGAACTGAATGAAGAATGCATGGAACAATGCCCAAACCGTGACATCCGCAACCGGTACGTATTGCAGCTGCTGCGGAAATATTTCTACCGCTCGGAATATGAAAATTGCGTGAAATTATGGGAAAAACAGGGCGGCGGGGTTCCGCAAAGCGCACTTCGCACCCAGTGCCTGAACTATTACGGTGGCGCACTGCTGCGGCTCGGACGCAGGAATGATGCCGCCACCGTATATGCCGGAATCGGCTATTTCAACATATTTCTGCATTACGACCCGGAGGTGCTGCGCGAGGTATGCCGTCAGCAGCCGGACAACAGCGGCTTGGAATTCATGGTCCAGCAGTTTGTCAACGCCTATTTTGACCATCCGAAGCCGGAAAAGGCGGCTGCATTCAACAAATTGGCGGAAGAGATGGTGAGGAACAGGGAGTGCCACAATCCCGCCCTGTGGAAATCGGCGCAGGCCGCCATCGCCTACACCAGCCGCAACACCCGCGAGGCGATGCGCCTGCTCGCGGAATCGGAAAAGCTTCGCGGCAGCGGCATGGTGAAGGAGAACATCCGGATGATGCGCCTGCTGTTCAATTCCACCCGTACCGACAACGACAGCCTGTACGAAGCCGCCCTATACCCCGACCTCCAATGGCTGACCGGCCTCATCAACGCCGACATCCGCAAGACGGACACCAACAACTACGAGGAAAGTTTTTACGGAACATATCTGGAAGGCCTGCATGGGGAGACCTTCCTTTCCAACCTTGCACTGCACCGGGTAAAGGTGCTGCGCCGTGTGGTCTATCTTGGTGCGGTCCCACATTTTGAAAGGATTGGAGAACAATACAAGAGCATCGCCTTTCTGAACCTCTACAACGAAGTTTTCAATGATGATAAAAAGGTGCGTGAATATGCACGGAACGGCCAGCTCAAAGCGTTCGTCACACAACGGGGAACAGTGTATCTGCACCCGCCCGTCTATCGTGGAACCTACATCCGAAATTATTGGAACCCCTATCCACATTGGTTCGGGTTTAAGGAGATTGCACGCAAAATATACTCAAACGACACATGGCAGCTGAATTACGACTACAACAGCGATTTTTTCCGTTACATGGATTCATCTTTGTTAGAAGACGTGCTGCAATACGTCGCATTTCTGCAATCGGGTGGAAAAACCCCAATGGAAAAATACCTGATCCGCAACAGCTACCGCGACACAAATTACTATTACGAACTCATCGGCACAAAATACATGCGCAGGCAGCAGTTTGCCGCCGCCGTCAGATATTTACGGAAGGTATCCGACAAATTCCTTAAAACCCAGAATATTGCAGAATATCTTAATGCCGGGCGCAACCCCTTTGCCGAAAAATGGATCACCAACCGCGAAAAAGGGGTGTATGCTCTCCCCTATGACCCCGTGAAGGAATTTGCCAACAACCCGACCAAGCTGAATTTCTGCCATATCATGCTCCGGCTGCGCGAAACGGCCGCCAAAGGCAAGACAGCGGAGCAACGCGCCCATGCCTCCTATGCCTACGCCGTAGGGCTTTTCCAAAGCAACTGCGGCCACGCCTGGGCGCTGAACCACTATTCGGACAACTGCTATCTCAACATGGAATACCTGACAGAATCACCGGAGCTGTACCTTGACGATGAGGAAGAATCCGCTCCGGACTGGAGGGAATTGTACAGGGAGAAGATGCTCAAACAGGTGGACTTGTGGGCAAACAACGCTTTGAAATACGACAAGGACCGGCTGTTTACGCTGAAATGCAAACTGCTGCACAGCAAGCGCCGGAACCAGCTGAAGGAAAAGGTGGTGCGGAAGTACGCATGGAGCGACGACTTCACCTACACAGATGAAGTGTTCAACAAGGAGGTGCAGAAGGCCTTCTGCGACAACTGGCAGGACCACAGGAAATGATTTTCCACCCGGTGCCAGACATACGAATCCGTTTTTTGATTACCTTTGCAATTTGTAACAGAGTTATAAAACGAAAATGTTTCTTTTTGAAGACGAGCTTGCCATCATTGAAAGTGCGAAGGAAATAGGAACTTGTAGGAGGGTGAGGAGAGTCCTGTCTGCTACATAATCCTGTGCAGCCTTAATTTCTCAAACACCCGATGGGAACCACAAAAAAACAAAAACACGCTTTTTTTGAAAAAATATTGCCTTTCACCTGCGGAGCGTATCTGAAATTCACCTACCTTTGCAAATATGATGAACCATACCGTACGCCTAAAGAAAAACCCTCTTTTGTGCCTGATATTCGGACTGGCGTTTGCGACTGAACTTCCGGCGCAGGGTGTTGATTTCCGCATACTTAACCACCTGCAGGAGCATCGCACCCCTGCAATGAACAACGTCATGTCGTGGACTTCAAACAGTCTGGTGCTGGCTCCTGCCGTTCCCATCGGGCTGTCGGTTGCAGGATTGGCAGCTGACAACCGCGATGTGCTCCATGCAGGCTGCGTTACCGGCCTCTCCTTCGCCACCGCCTTTCTGTTGACGGAAGGCCTGAAATTTACGGTACAACGCCCACGTCCCTACCTGACATATCCCGACGAGCTGCATCCGGTCCGCACCACGTTCGGGTACTCCTTCCCTTCAGGCCACACCTCTCTCACATTTGCCACGGCCACATCGCTATGCCTCTGCTATCCGAAATGGTATGTGGTTGTCCCCTCCGTGATTTGGGCCGCCGGAGTGGGTTTTTCGCGGCTATATCTGGGCGTGCACTACCCTTCCGACGTGCTTGCCGGCGCACTGATAGGCACCGCCTCCGCAGTGCTGGTATACAACCTTTCAAAAAGCTGGTGGCAGGATTCCCCGCAACCGGTCACAGCCTTCGCCATTCCGGTTGTGGTTTTATTTTAGGTACCGCTAAATTACAACTTTTCAAACACCAGCGACTCTACAATATGTCTCCTGACCACAACTCAGAAAGGAACTCATTCACAGGGATCACCTCCACACCGTTCATTTTACGGCGATACCTGTCGAACGACACGGCAATCAGCCTGCATTCCGGGTAGTCTTCGGAAAAAGCCTTGAGTCCGTGCAGATGACGTGACTTCACCTCCTCAGTGGACTTGACTTCAATGGCCACCCGACCATCGCCGACAATGGCATCCACTTCATAGCCGGAAGCCGTCCGCCAATAGGCAAGTTTCTCGTCACTGTGATGGTATCCAAGCCATGCGACAAGTTCTTGAATGATAAAATGTTCAAAAGAATGACCGAACATTTCGTTTCCAGGTTTCATGTTACGACGGCCAAGCAGAAAATTCACAATACCTACGTCATAAAAATAGAACTTCGGTGCCTGGATAGCAGAGCGCTTCTTAGTGGCGGAAAAACCTGGTACAAGATAACCGATAAGCGTATCCTGCAGTATCTCAAAATAAGATTTCACAGTGCGGTAGTCTATGCCACAATCCTGCGCCACATTCTTATACACCAGCATTTCACCGTCACTCTGCGCCGCAACCTCCAAGAATCGGGAAAAAACCTGCAGGTTGCGCGAGAAGGCCTCCTCCCTTATCTCCTCGTTCAAATATACATTGATGTATGCCCGAAAACGGTCCCAAGGGTTCTCCACCATATAGTGGCGGGGAATCATCCCGTTGTTGACGGCACGTACAATATCAAAATCAGGCACCTCGGCACTTACAAACGGATAAAGCACTTCACGGGAAGCCCTGCCGCCAAGCAGATTCGCTCCCTGACGTTTGAGTTTCCTTGGGCTTGAACCGCTCAAAACAAACCTGATGCCACGATGCTGGATAAGCGAATGCACCTCATCCAGCAGCTGCGGTATTTTTTGCACCTCGTCAATAATCACCGTGTCTTTAGGACCCAAACCGTCCAATTCCTCCGACAGCAGCTCCGGTCTGCGCAGCAGACGGTTGTAATCCTTTGCTTTCAAAAGGTCATAACGCCTGCAACGCGGAAACAAATCTTCCAAAAGCGTTGTTTTTCCAACCTGACGTGCACCCCAAACAAAAACGCTATCATTATATTCGTTATCAAGGTTTAAAATGCGTTTATACATTTTTACAATTGTTGTTATATTATGATAAAACTACATATATATGTCGTTAAATTATGATAAAACTACAATGCAAAAGTAAACAAAATATCAATGCGGCACACTTTTTTTTCAGAAAATATTTTCCCAAACAGGATCGCTCCATCTGTCCCCTACAGATGTACACATGAACACCAATATCCAGCAAAACAGTATCAGAAGTATGGCAACCGTTTTTCCAACTATGAACAAAGTTCTCCTCCACCATCGACCGTCGCCGTTTCCAGGTTTGAAAATCAAGGTCATGACCACCGAGAGAAAGCCCAGATGAAGCATCCACTCGTCAAGCCGCCCAATCAGATAAATCAAAGGAACATCGAATAATAGACAGGCATGTTCGCCGTAACACCACGCACAGTGACAGCCGGATCGTTAGTCAGCACCACAGCTGACCTGACCTGATAGTCGGGATTGTTCACAAAACGGTCCAAGGCACGGTGGATGGTGTAGTCCTTGCCCGACTTCACCTCAAGCGGAAGAATGGAAAGCGACTCGTAGTCGTCAATCATGAAATCCACCTCACCCTTCTGTTTGTTGTCATAATAGAAAAGCGGATGGCCGTGCGCCTGTAGCTCAGTGGCCACCACGGTCTCGTACACCGACCCCAGATTTATGCCCAGCCGGTCATCCTTGATGGCGGCCACATTGGTACGGAAAAGTATGTGCGACAGCAGTCCCACATCGTTCATGTAAAGTTTGAGCAGATTTTTCCGCGCCGATGCAAGCAAAGGAAACACCGGATTGGAGATGGCTCGCACTTCTAGCGCGATACCGGCGCTGATGAGATATTCGATCTCATCCTCATAATCACGTGCCGCACGTCCGCGTTTTTCTTCAATCTCATTGAAATGCAGACGTTTTTTCCGGTTCTCCATATTAGACGGAATCATGTCGTACAGACGCCGGACCTTCAGCTTTTCCGACATGCTGTATTGGGAGGCATCCTCCCTGTACAGATTATATATCTCCTCGTGCACCTTGCGCACCCGATAAATGTTCTGCGATTTCAGATATTCGTTCACCGCCTGCGGCAACCCTCCCACAAGAAGGTATGTCCTGAACAGGTCCATAATGCGGCGGTGCAGGCCGTCACTGAGGCCTTCGCGCTTCCCGAACTGTTCGCGCATGTGTCCAATCACATCATCGCCAACACCATTGGCCCATAGAAACTCCTCAAAATCCAACGGATACATGTGATGCACCTCCATACGGCCACCCGGGACAGAGAGTGTCTTATGGAGGGTGACCCCAAGCAGCGAGCCGCTGGCAACATAACTGTAACGTCCGTCGTCACAAAGGAATTTGAGCAGTGTGAACATTTCAGGATAAGCCTGGATTTCATCAAGAAAAACAAGGGTGTCCTTTTTCGTTCCAAGTTTCCGGCCTGCAAACGAACTCAACCTTACATAAAAGTCATCCACCCCTTTCACACCGGCAAAAATCCGCGCCCCGTCACAGTCGCTAATCATGTTCACCTCTACAAAATTTGGAAAAAAAGCCTTCCCTTCATGGCGTATAATGTATGATTTCCCGATCTGACGTGCGCCATCAATGATGAGAACTTTGTTTTGTTCAGAGTTAAAATACTCTTTTAATGTTAGTTGTATTTTCCTTTCAAGCATACTTCCCTTTTTGGATTTAAATGCAAAATTACAACTTTTTCCAATTTCAAAAGCTAATTTTTACAACTTTTTCCAATTTTTTTGGGCGATTTTTACAACTTTTTCCAATTTTTGAGGCCTGTTTTCACAACTTTTTCCAATTTAAGGCACCTACTCCACATACACCAGCAGACCTTTCAGGTACTCCCCTTCCGGATGATAGATGCTAACCGGATGGTCCGGGCCCTGCGAAAGACGCCGTACAATGCGGACATCGCGGTGCGCGTTGGCGGCGGCGGTGAAGAGCATTGTCTGGAAATCGTCGCGGCTGACCGCCTGGGAACAGGAGAATGTGAAGAGCAGCCCGCCTGGGGCTATCTTCTCCAACGCCCTCTGGTTGATATTTTTGTAACCCTTCAGCCCCTGTTGCAGGCTGCGGTGGTTCTTTGCAAAGGCCGGCGGATCAAGCACCATAATGTCAAACGTCTTCTCCAGCCGCGCAAGGTATTGCAGCGCATCCTGCGCCACACCGCAATGCGATGCGTGCGGAAAGTTCATCGCCACATTTGCGTTGCACTGCTGGATTGCCTTTTTAGAAATGTCGACCGTCTCCACGTAGGAGGCGCCGCCCCGTAACGCCGACAGCGTGAAGCCGCCGGTGTAGCCGAAGGTGTTCAGCACACGCCGCCCCTGGGAGAGCGACTGTAGCAGCAGCCGGTTCTCGCGCTGGTCAATGAAAAACCCTGTTTTCTGCGCCTCAGGAAATGAAATAAGAAAGCGGTTGCCATATTCCTCCACCTCCCGTTCATCCGGAACGGAACCGAGCAGCCAGCCATCCTCCGCATTTCCGGACGGAAGTGTTGCCGAACTCTTGTCGTACACAGCCACCAGACGCTCCTTCAACAACTCCTGAAAAACCGGAATGATTTCCGGAAAGGCGCGATGCATCCCCTCCGAATGGGCCTGCAGCACCAGCACCCCGTTGTAGAAATCGGCAATCAGGCCGGGCAGGCCGTCACCCTCACCATGCACCAGCCGGAAAACATTGGTGTCAGGCGCATCAAAAAGTCCGAGACGCTGCCGGTATCGGACAGCCTGTCCAATCCGTTCCCGCCAGAATGCGGTGTCTATCACCGGACTGTCAAAACGCAAAACCTTCAATATAATATTGTCCTGCTGGTAATGCCCGGTGGCGAGATACTGTCCGTCGATGCTGTAGATATCCGCCAGACAGCCCTCCTCCGGTTTGCCCTCCACACGCTGCACCGCACCGGAAAAAATCCAGGGGTGGCGACGGTAAACCGATTTTTCCTTTCCATGCCGTAAAACAAGCCGTACGCGCTGTTCCATAAAACCTGTTGATAATTTTTGCAAAGATAGTTGAAATATGTATTCGGAAAACATGTATCTTTGCAAAATTAACTTAAAATCTAAAAAACATGAACATCATTCTTTACATCCTTGTCGGCATTCTTGCCGGATTCCTGGCTGGAAAAATCATGAAAGGAGGCGGTTTCGGCCTCATTGTCAACCTTATCCTGGGTGTCATCGGCGGTTTTCTCGGCGGATGGCTCATGAGCCTCGTGGGCATACAGAAAGCCGGGCTGCTGTGGGAACTCATTGTGGCCGTAATCGGCGCTATCGTACTTTTGTGGGTCATTTCACTGTTCAAAAAGAAATAGGATCCGGATTATGGCTACAAAAATGACATCTGGCGCCAAAATCGGACTTATCATTGGCGCAATCCTGTTGTTGTTTATCCTCTGGCTGGCATCAGCCTACAACAACCTGGTGAAGACAGACGAAAACGCAACCCAGGCATGGGCGCAGGTCGAAAACGCCTACCAGCGCAGGGCTGATCTGATTCCTAATCTGGTCAAGACAGTCAAAGGGGCGGCAAATTTTGAAAAAGGCACGTTGGAGAGCGTCATCCGTGCACGCGCGGAGGCCACATCCGTAAAGATTGACCCAACAAACCTGAACGAAGCAAGCATCGAAGCCTTTGAAAAGGCGCAGAACGGTCTCTCCGCCTCCCTCGGACGTCTGCTGATGGTGATGGAGAACTATCCGGAACTCAAGGCGACGGAAAACTTCAAGGAGCTGCAGTCACAACTGGAAGGGACTGAAAACCGGATCAGTGTTGAACGCAAAAAGTTCAACGAATGTGTGCAGTCCTACAACGTGAGGGTGCGCCGCTTCCCGATCAATTTGGTGGCAGGCATTTTCGGTTTTGAGGAAAAAGGCTATTTCAAAGCCACGGAAGGTGCTGAAAAGGCTCCGGAAGTGGATTTTGAATTCTAAAAATGGCAAAAAGGCTTTTAATGCTGCTGTGTGCCGCCTTGCTGCTGCTGAAAGTGCAGGGCGGCATTCCTCCGAAACCGGATCCTCCGCGGCTGGTCAATGATTTTGCAGGCATATTCACCGCAACTCAAAGTGACGAGCTGGAGCAACGTCTGGTCGCCTTCAACGACAGCACATCCAATGTGATTTGTGTTGTGACAGTCGCTGATCTGGAGGGATATGACGTATTGGAGTATGCTTACGAAATAGGTGACAAATGGGGTGTCCGTGACAAAGAGCACAACAACGGCATAGTGCTTTTAGTCAAGCCCAAGAACGAAACCTCCGGCGAGGTGGCCATCCAGGTGGGCTACGACTTGGAGGCAGCCATTCCCGACATTACATGCAAAAGAATTATTGAGCGGGAAATGATTCCGCATTTCAAGGAAAATGACTATTATGGCGGAGTCACGGCCGCCATAGAGGTTTTGTGTCCGCTGGCAGCAGGTGAGATCAAGGCGGAAAAGCTTTACAAGGAAGATGGCACCGGTGTGGGAATACTGTTCCTGCTGGTGCTGCTTTTCGCAATCTTCATCGCACTGAAGAAGGATAAACGCAACGGGAATGGGGGCAGCGGAGGAGGCAAATTCCTTCGCGATGCGGCAATCTGGTCAGCATTCTCCTCCTCCATGGACAAGCAGCGTCACACCGGAGACGGTTTTGGAGGCTTCGGCGGGTTCGGAGGCGGAAGTCATGGCGGCTTCGGCGGTTTTGGAGGTGGAGGCGGCTTCGGCGGAGGCGGTGCAAGCGGAAAATGGTAAACATAATAAGATGAAAAGATTTTTTGGAATAATGATGCTGCTGCTTTTCAGCGGCGCAATTCCGGCACAAAAGCTTTCTGACAGCGCATTTGCCAGCCTGATCACATGCGGCCCGGGCAATGATTTCTACACCACATTCGGACATACTGCCCTGCGCATTTGCGATTCGGCACGAAAAACCGACATCGTCTTCAACTACGGCACATTCGATTTCAACACCCCGCACTTCTATTTGAAATTCTCCCGTGGAATACTGCAATACCAGCTTTCCATCAGTCATTTCAATAGTTTTATGGCAGAATATGTATACGAAGGGCGTGCCGTTAGCGAACAGCGGCTCCTGCTGACCCAAGAGGAGTTGGAAAGGCTTTATGACGCCCTAATGGAAAACTATCTGCCTAAAAACCGGTACTACCCTTACGACTTTTTTATCGACAACTGCGCCACACGCGTGCGCGACCAGATTGAATCGGCACTTGTCGGGCGCCATTTCTACCGTTCGGAATGCAGCAGGGAAAACCTCTCCTTCCGCCAACTCCTCCACCCTCCCATGGAACAGAAACTCGAATGGTGGAAATTCGGCATCGACCTGGTGCTTGGCGCGCGCTGTGACCTGAAGGCCACCACATTACAATACATGTTCCTACCTGAACATCTGATGGTGCAGAGCGACACCGGCCGTTTTGAAGGCACGCGGCAGCCGCTTGCCGAACCGCCGCACCAGCTGCTTCCGGAACGCCGTAAAGAGCTAAGTGACAGCTTTCCGCCCGACATTGTCCTTTGGGCGGTATTACTGGTTTACGGAATATTGTCACTGTCGGAATTATTGAAGAAACGTACCACATGTATCGGCAAAGTGGCCGACAAGCTGCTATACACGGCCACCTCA
>JAEEGG010018420.1_pt1 | contig 14201 bp, 10 predicted proteins | sample 9134161 | NCBI WGS metagenome assembly JAEEGG01 (sample SAMN16246543, study PRJNA631951) | gut metagenome | biome: gut microbiome; feature: rumen; material: CR-attached | host: Bos | place: Iran: Karaj | collected 2018-10
AATGCTTGTCCGCCCAGCGGCGCATCTCGTTCTCCTGCGGGATAAAGCCCGTGCCCTCCAGCAGGCGCGAGCGGCACCAGCCGCATTCGCCCGCGCGGCAGCGTGACGGCGCCTTGATGCCGGCACGCTCGAGGGCGACGAGGACAGGCTCGTCCGCCGACGCGGGGATCTCGCATTCGGCCGGCCCCTGCTTCACCTTGACGGTAAAGCGCTTGCCGCGCTTGTCCTGCGGATAGTCCTCGCACTCCCACGGCGTCTTGGTGACGTCGATGAGCTTGCGGCGGAAGAGCCGCTCCGGCAGATTCAGCTTGGCAATCTCGGATTTCAGGAAGCGGTACATGGCCTCCGGGCCGCAGAGATAGACCGAGTACTCTCCGTCTGCGGGGGCGTATTTCCGGATCATCTCGGCTGTGATGAAGCCGCTTTCCCAGCCGTCCTTCTTCTCGTCCGAGAGGACATGAATCACCTTGAACTTCGGGCAGGCCGCCGCGATGGCGTCCAGTTCGCTGCGGAAGAGAATGCTCTCCTCCGTGCGCGAGCCGTAGAGCAGGGTGAGTTCAAAGTCCTCGGTCCCGTCGCAGATGGCACTGGCCAGGGACAGGAAGGGCGTGATGCCCGAACCGCCGGCGAGGCCGATGACCTGCTTCTTGTCGCGCAGCGCCTCGTAGTAGAAGAAGCCCTGCGGACCGGATGAGAGAACGGTATCGCCCGCCTTCAGGCTTTCAAGCAGTCTGTCGGCGACGAAGCCGCCGGGATTCGTGCGGATGGTGATGGCATATTTCCCGTTCAGAGCTTCCTTCGGCGACAGGCAGAGAGAGTAGGAACGGGTAACGAAGCTGCCGTCCAGCGGGAGCTTCAGCGACAGGTACTGACCGGCGCGGAAATAGGGCAGGGGACCGCCGTCCGCGTTTTTCAGGATATAGGTCTTCGCCTCAGCCGCGCCGCGGTCGATAATCTCGTCGATGACGAGTTTCATCACGTCGGGGTGCAGCGCTTTGGCGTTTTCGTTGATGGCAAAAGTGCCGTTGACCTCTTCAGCGGGGGTGGCCTGAATCGCTTCTTCGCGGACCTTGGCCATGGTCGCGAACTTCTGCATGTCAAGCCGTGGATCCGCGCTGATTTGAATGTTCAGTTCTGCCATTACGCTTTCCCTCCTTCTTCTTTCCATTTCTTCAGATCCATCAGAGCGCTGCCGGCCATCAGCTGGCCGCAGATCATCGAGGCGGTGAAGCCGTCGCTGCGCGGCCCGGCCGCACCGACGGGCCGCAGACCCTTGATGGGATAGTCATAGCCGATCATCTGCATTCTGGCCATCATGCCGTCCCAGTCACGGGCTTCATAGCCGTAGACGGCGCCTTCCGGCACGCCCAGATAGCGCGCAAAGGTCCAGGGCGAGCAGATCTCGATCTCTTCCACGTGACCGGTCAGGTCGATGCCGGTCTTCTCCTTGAGGGTATTCAGCATCTTCATCGCACCCTCTGTCTTGAAGCGGAAATAGTCCTCCTGTTTCAGGTCGTTCCAGTCAACCGGCGAGCCGAAGGTCGTAAACGATACAACGCAGGTGCCGGGGGGCGAGAACTCGGGGTTCGTGAGGTTGTTGCAGACGAAGATCGTAAATTCGTTGGTCTTCATGCCGCCCATGATGTTGTTGTACTCGGCGACCGAGTCGGCCGTGCCGGGCATGAAGATCGTATAGTCCTTGATGCCGAGCTCTTCCGGCGTTGCATCGAGGCACAGATACATCGTGTACATGCGTCCGCCGAGCTTGCGGTCTCTGGCCTTTGAAAGCTTCTTCTCGCGCTCCGGGACCAGTTCTTTCGGCATCATCCTGCCGTAGATGAGATCGGGGTTGATGTTTGCCAGCACGTACATACAGTCGACCGTGCCCATGTTCGTCTTCACGCCCACGCAGCGGTCCCCGTTAAACAGGAACTCCTCCGCACGGCAGTTGAACCAGACATCGCCGCCCAGCTCGCGGAAGCGCTCGACCATGGCGGTGGAGAGCTGGTGTGAGGTGTGGGCCGGGATATAGGCACCGCGCGAGACATACTTGTGGACCATCGCGGCATAGTGGATGAAAGCGAGATGCTCCATGTCGACACCGAGATAGCTCCAGTAGGTCGACAGGATGTCCTGGCACTTCAGGGGCAGCTCGAGGGCGTCAAAGACCTCCTGGGTGCTGTAGGCGCCGGTCTTCAGCATGTTGGCATAGGTGGTGCCGAGGATCTTCGGATCGGGGTTGCCGCGGGATGCGGTGATGTAGGCGATGCCGTCCAGCACGACCTGGAACAGGTCAAAGAGCTGCTCCATCTTCTCCCGCGAGCCGGGCACATAGCTCTCCATCTTGTCGATGAAGGCCGCAATGCCGGCGGGCATGGTCACGTCCATGGGCGTGCCGTCGCGATAGGTCGAGATGCAGCGGAAGCACTCCGGGCACTCGTAAAAGTCCAGCTTGACGCCGTACTTGTCCAGCAGATTTCTCAGGTCGCCGGGGTTGTCTGCCGGACCGTAGTCGCACAGCTCGTGCAGGGTGGGGTCGATCTCAAAGCGGCCGCGGACGATGCTGGTCGCGGCACCGCCGGGCAGGTTGTGCTGTTCGATCAGCAGGGTTTTCATCCCGGCGAGCTGACACTGGAGGGCCGCGGACATACCGGCGTTGCCGGCGCCCACAACCACAATATCATATCTGGGCATGGGTACATTCCTCCTTTTTTTTGCTTATTTTCTGCTCTTGGCAGAGATCATGGCGAGATAGGCGGCAACGGCCTTCTGCAGGTCTTCCGTGCCGCAGCAGTAGGTCGACTGTGCCTGCTCGAAGAGCTGGCCTGCGCGCAGGCCGCCCTCATCGGTCAGGTTGACGCCCTTCTTGGCAAAGCGCACGGCGGCCTCGGGGCTGCGGGCGATCGTCTTTGCCATCTTCATGGCGCGGGCATTCAGCTCCTCCAGGGGCACGACGGCCTCCACCAAGCCGATGCGCAGGGCCTCCTCGGCGCCGATTTCTTCCCCGGTCAGGATCAGGCGCTTGGCCTGACCGATGCCTACCAGGCGTGTCAGGCGGGATGTGCCGCCCATGTCGGGCGAGAGGCCCAGCTGGACCTCGGGCAGCGAGAAACGCGCGTCCTCCGCTGCGATGCGGATGTCCGCCCCGAGGATGAACTCCAGCCCCGAACCGGTGCACATGCCCTGAACGGCGGCGATGACCGGATAGTTCTGATCCTGCCAGAAGCCGTAGATCTTCTGCAGCCAGGGCAGTTTTTCCAGCACATAGGTCGAGCTGACACCCTGCAGATAGTTCAGGTCGATCCCCGCCGAGAAGCATTTGCCGTTGGCGTTGATGATCAGACAGCGGATTCCCTCCTGCTTCGCAATCAGGTCCTCCACCTCGCCGAGCTCGACATAAAAGCCGGCCTCAAAGATGTTGTAGGGCGGTCGGTTCAGCGTCAGGGTACCGATGCCCTTCTCCAGGGTAAACAGAAAATACTTGCCTTCAAACATGTTTTTTCCTCCGCAGGTCAGATGCCCGCCTTTTCCTTATACATCGCGCTGAGGGCCTTGCGGTCGGCCTTGCCGGCTGCGGTGCGCGGCAGCTCGCTGATGAACTCATAGGCAATGGGGATCTTGTAGGGTGCGAGGGACTGGCGCAGATACTTCTCCGCCTCCTCGGCCGTCATGGTCTCGCCTTCCTTCAGGACCGTGTACAGCACCGGGGCCTCGCCCTTCTTCGGATGCACGATGCCGACGGCGCAGGCTTCCTTGACCTTGGGGTTGGCGAACATGGCCTCGTCGATCTCCCGCGGGAACACGTTGAAGCCGTTGACGATGATCATGTCCTTCTTGCGGTCCTTGATAAAGATGAAGCCGTCCTCGTCCATCATGACGACGTCCGCCGTGTACAGCCAGCCGTCGCGGATGGTGGCCTCGGTGGCCTCGGGGTTCTCCCAGTATCTCTCCATGACCTGCGGGCCGCGGCAGATCAGCTCGCCTGTCTCGCCCAGGGGTACCGGTGTCTTGCCGTCCACCGCGTCGACCACGACGAGATCCGTGTCCGGCACCGCCACGCCGACCGAGCCCGCTTTGCGGACATGCATCGGGTTGATGGTCAGGATGTTCGAGGTCTCGCTCATGCCGTAGCCCTCGACGATGGTGGCGCCGGTTTTCTCTTCCAGCTGCTCCATCACCGCGACCGGGCAGGGTGCCGAGCCGCAGAAGATGCCCTTCAGCGAGGTGATGTCGGCTTCACCGGCCTGGACCTGCGGCGTGTTCAGCAGGCCGATCAGCATGGCGGGCACCGCCGCGAAGATGTTCGGTCTGTTCTTGACGATTTCGGCCAGCAGGGCATCCGGCGACGGCTTCGGAACGACGACGATGCTGCCGCCGATGGTGAGCGTGATGCCGACGTTGGCATTGAAGCCGTAGACATGGTTCAGGGGGATCGCGGCCAGGGTCCTGACTTCCTCGCCGGGAACCAGCGTGAAGTTCCGGGTCGTCCAGATGGCCGTGCGATAGCCCATCGTATAAACCATCTTGTTTGTCAGCACGCAGCCTTTGGGAATGCCCGTGGTACCGCCGGTGTACTGCAGACGGATCGGGTCGTCCATCGAAACCTCGATATCGGGCTCGGTGTTCGGGTTCGCGCCGACCAGAGCGTTGAAGTCGTACAGACCCTCGACCTGCGGCAGCTCGACCGCACCGGAGGGCAGCTGGAAGGCGATGACGCGCTTGACGGCGCAGTTCGGATCCTGCAGCATCGCGATGGCTTTGGGCGCAAAGGCAGCCATGACCACGACGGTCTCGGCACCGCTGTCGTTGAACTGACCGGTCAGCTCGGGCACGGTGTACAGCGGGTTGGCCGGCACCTCGATCGCACCGATCTTCCATACCGCGTGCATTGCCAGCAGGTACTGCGGCACGTTCGGTGCCATGACGGCAATCCGGTCGCCCTTCTTCACGCCGAGGGACAGAAAGGCGTTGGCAAGGCGCCGGGCAACATCGTTGCAGTAGGCGTAGGGGAGAACCAGATCGCCCAGGATGGCATAGGGTTTGCCGGGCGTTTTCTCTGCCCAGTAGTTGAACCACCACTTGCAGGGCTTGTCCTCGTAGGCGATGACCTCGGGGATTTCCGCATCATACTGCTTCCGGGCGAGCGCCGCGTTCCTGGCGGCGGCTTCGTCCAAAGCCTTCAGATACGCTTTTTCTTCACTCATGTTTTTCCTCCTTTTTGTGTGTACCGTATTTTTGTTTTTTGATTTTTCTTTAACCATCAACGATGGCAAGGTACTCATTGACGCTGCGCTCGAGCCGGCGGAACGCCCCCTCGGCGTCCCCTCTGCGGATAAAGTCGAGGTAGCGTTTGGCCAGATGAACGTTCGCGACGGCACCGAACTGATGGATCGACCGCAGCCAGAACTCCATGATGATCGGGCGGAATTCGTTGAGCAGCAGGGGGAAGAACTCGTTCCGGCTGCGCACGCAGATCCCCCTGTGATAGCGAAACAGCACCTCGGCCAGGGCTGCCTCATCGACCCGCTCGCTCTCCAGCAGACGGTCGGCTTCCTCGATAATCGACTCGAGATAACGGATGTCCTCCTCCGTGTGATGCTCGGACAGGCGCCGCAGGGCCGAACCCTCTATCGCAATGCGCGCCTCGAGAAAGCTGTGCGTCTGCTTCTTGGTCATGTTGCCCCCGTTGAAGCGGATCAGCGCATTGAGGGTATCCATGGTGCCGGTCTCTTCGTAATTTGCCACCACGGCGCCCCGCCGCGGGGTGATCTCGAGAAAGCCCTTTTTCTGGAGCTCGACCAGGCCGGCATGAATCACCGTCTTGCTGATGTGTGTCTCTTCCTCCAGCTGGCGCTCCGAGGGAAGACTGTCACCCACCTTCAGACGGCCGGTGAGAATCTGTTCTTCAATGCGGCTGACAAAGAGCTCCTTCCGCGTGGGAACATCAATAACACCGATTGACATAATATCCGCTGGTCCGACCAGTTGCGCCGGATTTCTCCTTTCCTGATTTGCCTTTACACTTTCCTGATAAATGTCTGTATGAAGATCAATACCGAATCTGAGTATATACTATTTTGCACAATACTGCAAGAGGAAAATCGAAATTTGATGGATGATATTCATCATAATCACGAAAATGCCGTCTTGCAATCTGCGAAAGGGCATGTTATAATCATTTTGCTGGTCGGCCCAGCTGGAAGCACGGTCCGGCCTGCCCTCTGCGTCTCGAGAATGCGTTGACGGTTTTCCCGGATGGGTTGCGCCAGCCGCGGACGGTCCGTCAGGGGCTGCACTTCCCCTTGCCGCGAGATGCTGCCGGCTGAGTGGAGTGCCCCCGTCTTTCAGCTTTGAACTTTACACTTTCAACTTTATTCATCTGGAAAGGAGTCTTTATGGGCAAGACGATTCGTAAAATGGCGGTCATCGGCGCCGGGACCATGGGTGCGGCCATCGCGGCCTGCGGCGCGCGCGCCGGCCTGGATGTGATCCTGATGGTCCGCGGCAAGGGGACCGCAAGCGGCCGCGAAAGGGCCGCCAAAGCAGTTGACGACATCCTGAAGAAGGGTGAGATGAAGGGCTCGGCCGAGGCGAGGATCCGTGCCGCCCTGTGCCCCGCCGACATGCAGGAGGAGGCCTCCCTGCTGAAGGACTGCGACCTTGTCATTGAGGCCGTTGCCGAGGACCTCGGCGTCAAGCAGAGCACCATGGCCTTCATCTTTGAAAACGCGGGCGTCGACACCGTCGTCGGCACCAACACCTCGAACATCTCCATCGCCGACATCGGGGAAAAGCTTCCCCGGGATTGTCAGCGCCGCTTCCTGGGCATCCACTTCTTCAACCCCGTGCGCTATATGGACCTGGTCGAGCTGATCCCCCATTCCGAGACCGACCCCGATCTTATCGCGCGGGTGAAGACCCTGATGAATGACCGCTTCGGCAAGAGTCCGATCCTCTGCAAGGATTCCCCCGGCTTCATTGCCAATCGCATCGGCTCCATGGCGCTGACCTCGGCCATGAACGCGGCGGTGGAGGGGAAATACGGCTTTGCGAAGGCCGATGCCCTGACCGGGGACCTGATCTTCCGGCCGAAGCAGGGCGCCTTCAAACTGCTGGATCTGGTCGGTCTGGACATCAGCGTCCATACCGTCGACTATATGGCCGGCGCGGCGATTCCCGACTACGAAAAGCCTTTCCGCAACAGGCCCGAGGTCCTGTACGACATTACCTCCCGCGGGTACCTCGGCAACAAGACGGGCTCCGGCTTCTATAAAAAAGAAAAAGGCCCCAAAGGGACCGAGCGTTTTGTCTGGGACTGGCAGAAACAGGAATACGTCCCGCTCGAGCGCGCGGACATGGGTGACTTCGGCGCGGTCAGGGATAAGCGCGAACGCCTGCGTGCCGTCCTCTTCGGGGACTTCCCCGAGACGCCTTTCGTACGCCGCGTCGTGCTCGAGCCGATGTGGCTGAGCATGATGGCGGCCGGGGACATCTGCTATGACTGGCGGGATATCGACGCGGCCCTGCGCGGCGGCTATAACTGGCTGAAAGGGCCCTTCGAGCTCTGTGACCTGCTCGGCGCCGGAGAGGTCCTCGCCCTCATGGAGGCGCAGGGGCTGACCCCGCCGGCCTGGGCGAAGGAGAAAATCGCGAAGGACGGTGCCTTCTATGCCGGTGAAACCGGTACCGCTCCCAAATACCTGGCCCTCGAGGCCTTCCGTGAGAAGGTCGTCGCCGAAAATGCCGATGCCGCTCTCCTGGACATGGGCGACGGCGTGGCGCTGTTCTCTCTGCGCACCAAGGCCAATACCTATACCATTCCCGCGGCTCAGCTCATGCTCGAGGCGGCGGAAGAGGTCGAAAAGTCCGATGCCTTCCGCGCCATGGTGGTCTGCAACCCGGGCCAGAACCTGGGCGCCGGCGCGAATCTGTTTGAGGTCGCCGGGGCGATCGAGTCCGGACAGCTTGCCATGCTCGAAAAGGGGGTCGAGATCTTCCAGCAGGCCAACCTCCGCCTGAAGTATCTGAAAAAGCCCGTCGTCTGTGCCGCCCGCGGTCAGGCCCTGGGCGGCAGCGCCGAGCTGATGCTGCACTGCGGCTGCGTCGTCGCGCATCAGGAGCTTTATGCCGGTCTGGTCGAGATGGGCGTCGGCCTTGTCCCCTCCGGCGGCGGCTGTGCCGAGCTGCTCTTCCGCGCCGCCGCGGGGCTGCAGTACGGCCAGATGGCCCGCATCCTCGCCGCCATTGACGACATTGTCCTGCCGATTGCCCAGGCAAAGTACAGCATGAGCGCCGAGGAAGCCCTTTCGAGCGGCTATCTGCGCCCCGGCGACTTCATCATCGCCAAGAACGACGCCCTGCTGGAGCAGGCGAAGGCGACGGCCGTCCGGCTTGCCGATTCCGGCTGGCGCGCGCCTGTGAAGGGTACGGTTACCGCCGCCGGCGAAAGCGGCTATACCCACCTGATGGCGACGGTCAACGTGATGCTCCAGGGTCGGATGATGACGCCCTATGACGCTGTCATCGTCGAAAAGCTCGCCCGCATCTTCTCGGGCGGCGATGCTCTGGCCGGCGAAGCGGTCACCGAAGAGGACATCCTCTTCCTCGAGCGCCGGGCCTTTATGGAGCTCTGCGGCAATGAAAAGACCCTTGAGCGCATCAAGGGCATGGTCGCCACCGGCAAACCGGTCAGAAATTAAGGAGGGGAAAATGGAACGTAAAAATGCAGTGATTGTTGCCTTCGGCCGCAGCGCCGTCGCCAAGGCCATCAAGGGCAGCCTCCGCTACACCGGCTGCGTCGACTTCGGCTCTCAGGTTCTGAAGGGCATCCTCGCGAAAACCCCGGGCTTTGACCCTGCCCTGGCGGAGGACCTGATCTGCGGCTGTGCCATCCCCGAGGCCGAGCAGGGCCTGAACATCGGCCGCCTGTTGGCCGACAGCTCGGGCTTCCCGCTGACCACGGCCGGCCAGACCGTCAACCGTTTCTGTGCCTCCGGGCTCCAGTCGATTGCCTCCGCTGCCAATGCCATCATGGCCGGACAGGCCAAATGCATCGTTGCCGGCGGCCTCGAGAATATGAGCAAGGTCCAGATGCACCGTGTGGCCATCATCCCCGATGCGGTCAGCTTCGGCTCCTATCCCGACAACTTCGACACCATGGGCATCACGGCCGAAAACGTGGCCGAGAAGTACGGCATCTCGCGCGAGCGGCAGGACGCCTTCGCCTGCGAGAGCCACCGTAAGGCCGCCGCCGCGATCGCGGCCGGCAAATTCAGGGACGAGATCATCCCCGTCATGGCCAAACGCCCCAAAAAGAACGAGGACGGCACCCCCGGTTTCGAGACCTTCGTCTTCGACACCGACGAGTGTGTCCGCCCCGACACCACCGTCGAGGGCCTCGCCAGGCTCAAGCCGCTCTTCCGCATGGGCGGCAGCGTGACGGCCGGCAACTCGTCCCAGATGAACGATGCCGCGGCCTTCGTGGTCTTGATGGAAGAGGACTTTGCCCGTCAGCAGGGCCTTACCCCGCTTGCCCGCTTTGTCGGCTTTGCCGTGCGCGGGGTGCATCCCGGCTATATGGGCATCGGCCCGGTCGAGGCCATTCCGAAGGCACTGGAGGTGGCAGGCCTGGGACTCGGGGACATCGACCTGATCGAGCTCAACGAGGCCTTCGCCTCCCAGTCCCTGGCCTGCATCGATCTGCTGGGCCTGAATGAAGAGATCGTCAACGTCAACGGCGGCGGCATCGCCTTCGGCCATCCCCTCGGCTGCACGGGCGCTTACCTGACCATGAAGCTGCTGGGCGAGCTGCGCCGCCGCGAACAGAAGTACGGCCTTGTCTCCATGTGCATCGGCGGAGGCATGGGTGCCGCCGGCATCTTTGAAAGGATTTAAGGAGGATCGCATGAAAACACGAATTACCGAACTCTTCGGGATCGAGCATCCCATTATCTGCGGCGGCATGCTCTGGACGACCGACGCGCGCCTCTGCGCTGCTATCTCGAATGCCGGCGGCCTGGGCTGCATCACGGCGGACCAGTACCTGTCGGGCGATGCCCTGCGCGAGGCCATCCGCGAGGTCAAGGCCCTGACCGACAAGCCCTTCGGCGTGAATATCACCCTGATGAAGAGCTTCCGCATCACGGATGAGACCTTTATGGACTTTTTCCGCGTCTGTGCCGAGGAAAAGGTCACGAACATTGAGGTCTCCGGCCTCTTTGCCACGGACTTTATCCCCATGCTGCACGAGGCGGGCGTGAAGATCACCCACAAGGTCGGCGCGGTGCGCCATGCCGTAAAAATCGAAAAGCTCGGCTATGATGCGGTCATCGTGGCCGGTGTTGAGGAAGGCGGCCACCCGCTGTCGGACAATGTCGCGACCACGGTGCTGCTGCCGAAGGTGGCCGAAAGCGTGAAAATCCCCATCCTTGCCACCGGCGGCATGGTGGACGGCAAATCCATGGCGGCCGCCCTCTGCCTCGGCGCTGACGGCATCATGATGGCCACGCGCTTTATCGCCTCCGAGGAATGCTGGGTCCACCCGAACATCAAGAACTGGATTCTCCAGCTCAACGAAACCGATACCGAGCTCTTCTGCCACACGACGCTCCAGGCACGCGGCGTGAAGAATTCGGTCCTCCAGAAGGTCAACGAACTCGAGAAAAACGGCGCCGACCCCTCCGAGATCGTCCGTGCCGTCTCGGGCAAAAAGCTGCTGCAGGCGCTGACAGAGGGGAATACCGAGGGTGCTGCCTTCCTCTTCGGCCAGAGCATCGGCAGAATCCACGAGATCAAGTCCTGCGCGGACATTATCCGCGACACCGTGAAGGAAGCGGAGGAGACCCTGCGTGCGAAGGCTGCCCTGTTTACGGAGGACTGAAAAAGATGGAAAATGCGGAAAGAACCCCGCTGTACCGGGTCGAAAACGGCGTTGCCTTCCTCACAATGAACCGGCCCGAGACGCTGAACTCCTTCACCCAGGATTTCGTTCTGGAGATCAATGATGCCATCCGCCGCGCGGAGGAGGACAGTGCGGTCCGGGTCCTGCTTGTGACCGGTGAGGGCCGGGGCTTCACCTCCGGCGGGAATCTGCAGGAGCTTGCCGCCATGAACCGCGACCGCCTGCGCGCCGTCTATGATGTGGACAGCACGGCCGACATGGTGCGCCTGCTGTATAATGTCAAAAAGCCCGTCATCGCTGCCGTCAACGGCCCGGCCTTCGGTGCCGGCATCGCCATGGCCATGGCCTGCGATATTCTGATTGCTTCCGACAGGGCACAGTTCGGTTATTCCTTCACGGGCCTCGGCTTCTGCCCGGACAGCGGCTCGACCTGGTTCCTCGTGCAGCGGGTCGGCTATTACAAGGCCTGCGAGATTCTTTTCTCGGCCAAAACCCTGAAGGCGGACGAACTGCTCAGTCTCGGTCTGGTAAATCAGGTTGTTCCGGCGGATGAGCTTCTGCCCACGGCCGAAAAGCTGGCCGTGCAGCTTGCCCGGGGTCCGGCCCTGGCCCTGATGCTCCAGAAGCGCGTCCTGCGCAACGCGGTCTCCACCAGCTTTGAACAGAACCGCGACTATGAGGCCGTCAGCCAGATCTTCGCCTCCCAGAGCGACGACTGCCTCGAGGGTCTCACCGCCGCGCTCGAACGGCGCAGACCCTGCTTCCAGGGGAAATAAAAAATGGACTGGATTACGGATTACAAATCAAAATTCAAATCTGCGGAAGAGGCCGTTTCCGTCGTCAAAGACGGTGACACCGTCGCCTATTCCGAGTTTGCCATGGCGTCCATGTACCTCGACGCGGCCTTCGCCGGACGCGTCCCCGGGCTGCATGGCATCACCCTGCGTTCGACGACCTGTCCCTTCCCGCCGAAGGCGGTCCTGGCCGACCCGAAGCGGCAGCATCTGAGGTACAACGACTGGCATTTTTCCCCGGCCAGCCGCAAGCTCTGCGACAAGGGGCTCTGCCGCTATATCCCGATGAACTATCATTACGGCCCCTCCGCCATCCGCCTGGGCCTGATCGGCAGGATCAACGTTCTCATGCTGATGGTCTCGCCGCCGGATGACGAGGGCTATGTCAGCCTCGGCACCTCGTCCTCCATCACCCCGACCTATCTGCAGTTTTCAGATTATGTGATCGCCGAGGTGAACGAAAACGTCCCCCGGACCTTCTGCGATGAACAGAGCAGGGTGCACGTCTCGCAGATCGACTGTTTCGTGCAGGGGCCGAACGATCCGATGATCGAGGCCCCGACCCCGCCGGCCAACGACGTGGACCGCCGGATCGCCGAGCTGGTGGTCAGCCTGATCCCGGACCGCGCCTGCATCCAGCTGGGCATCGGCGCCATGCCCAATGCCGTGGGCGAGCTGATCGCCGGGGCAGGTCTGAAGGATCTGGGCGTCCATACCGAGATGCTCTGTGATGCCTACGTCTCGATGGCCGAGGCGGGCTGCATCACCGGCAGATACAAGACCACCGACCCGGGCCGAATCGTCTATACCTTCGCCATGGGCACAAAAAAGCTCTATGACTTTCTCGATGGCAACCCCGACTGCCTGCTGGCGCCGGTGGACTATACCAACGACCCCTTCCTCATCGCCCAAAACGACAACATGATCTGCCTCAACAACGCCATCGAGGTCGACCTCTACGGCCAGACGGCCTCCGAGACCTCTGGCCCGCGCCAGATTTCCGGCACCGGCGGTCAGCTTGACTTCCTGATTGCCGCCTCGCACTCGAAGAACGGCAAAGGCCTGATCTGCCTCTCCTCCACCTATACGGACGCCGGGGGCGAGCTTCACTCCCGCATCCTGCCATACCTCGAGCCCTGCCAGATCGTTACCGTCCCCCGCAGCTATGCCCAGTTCGTCATCACCGAATACGGCATTGCCGATCTGCGCGCCAAAACCACCGAAGAGCGCGCCGAAGCCCTGATTTCGATTGCCCATCCCGACTTCCGCAGCGGCCTGATCCTCGCGGCCGAACAGCAGGGCCTGCGTGTACGAAATATCCGAGAGTGAGGTTTTCCGCCATGGAGAGAAAACTTGAAACCCGCATTACCCGCATGCTCGGGATCGAGCGGCCCATTCTGCTCGGCGCGATGCAGTGGCTTGCCAGGGCTGAACTGGTTGCGGCCGTCTCGAACGCCGGCGGCCTGGGCGTCATGTCCTCGGCCACCTTCCCCGATGCCGAGGCCCTGCGTCAGGAAATCCGAAAATGCCGGACCCTGACGGATAAGCCCTTTGCCGTCAATCTGACCCTGATGCCCTCCCTGGCTCCCCCCGACTATCCCGCCTATGTGCGTGTCTGCATCGAAGAGGGCATCCGCATCATGGAGACCTCCGGCCGTACGCCCGAACCCTTCATGGAGGCCATGAAAGGGGCCGGCATGACCGTCATACACAAGTGCACCGCCGTCCGGCATGCCAGAACCGCCCAGAAGATCGGCTGTGATGCGGTCATCATGGACGGCACCGAGGCTGCCGGGCATGTCGGCGAGAACGATGTCGGCTCCATTGCCCTGTGGCCTGCGGCGGTCGATGCCCTCGAGATTCCCGTCATCGCCTGCGGCGGCGTGGGTGACGGGCGCGGCCTTGCCGCGGCGCTGATGCTGGGCTGCGAAGGCGCGACGGTGGGCAGCCGATTCTTCCTCTCGGAAGAGGCACCCGCCCTGCGCGAGGGAAAAGAGAGGGTCGCCCAAAACCTCGACGAAACCGGCACAACCCTGGTCCTGCGCCGGTTCCAGAATACGACCCGCGTGCTGAATAACGGCCTCGCCGTCAAAGTCCGCGAAATGGAACAGAACGGTGCGACGATTCAGGAGCTCGCCCCCTACATCTCCGGCCGCCGCCTGAAAACCGCCTTTGAGACCGGAAATCTGGATGACGGCATCCTGACCATCGGCCAGATCAGCGGCATCCTCCATGACATCAAACCGGTACGGCAGATCATGGACGATATGATCAGCGAGTGCTTCCGCTGTCTGGACCGCTGGCGCTGAAACAGAAAACGTGTTAGTCGAAAAAAACAGGACCTGGTTCATAGAAACAAAATATGCGCGGTACAGTGCTTTGCTGCGAGGTGAAATGTACTCTTCCGCGCAACTGCAGAAACCTGTAGTCGGGCGCTCCCCGGAAGCCTGTACCGGCACCCGCAGATAAGCAGAAAACAAGGCGAGATACCCTGCCTTTCAGGGCCT
>JAEEGG010018422.1_pt1 | contig 14200 bp, 13 predicted proteins | sample 9134161 | NCBI WGS metagenome assembly JAEEGG01 (sample SAMN16246543, study PRJNA631951) | gut metagenome | biome: gut microbiome; feature: rumen; material: CR-attached | host: Bos | place: Iran: Karaj | collected 2018-10
AAGCCTAAGCGAAGGAATTCATCATGGATTTCCTTACTGGTGGCTAAACGAGCATCGTCAATATATGGCTGAACCAATATCGCACAAACATGACCTTCACGATTTTCGGCAAACCCTATCATCTTATAAGGGCATGCTTCGAAGTATTTATTATGAGCCTTGATACGCTCAAAAAAAGAAGTTAGGTTGTCATCAGAGTAACGGAAATCATTTAGTTTTATGATCTCATTGGAGTTCGGTGACAAATAGACTTCATTTTCAGAGCCACGGTCAATGAAGTCGCCAAACAATCTACGGTCATCGTACCAATAGCCATGTTCCTCTGCCCATTTACGGAGCCTTACCAGTTGGACAGATTTGCAAGCCGTTGTTCCCGCAAGAGCCTCAATCTCTTCAAGGACTCTTCGCGCGGCTTCGGATGCTGCATCCAGTATGCCACACTCTTCCTCATTTCGGCGTTTGCTTTCTTGTGATAATCGTTCAGAATTATATCCATTCATTATCAGTTTTTATTATTCTGCTGCAAAGATAGACAATATATTTAAATATTCCAAATCTTTTGTCAACTTTTCACTCCAAGCAAATCTCTGTGACAGGTAACAGTCCCTTGTCACAATTCCAAATCTTTTGTCAACTTTTCACTCCAAGCAAATCTCTGTGACAGGTACCAGTCCCTTGTCACAATCACGGGTACGGTGCACGTATCGCATGAAGTATTGACCGTATTTTTCATAGTAATATGGCTCGAAGGCTATGGCACATCCGGTGATGTAGGGATTGCTCTCCAGCAGAGCAGTGGCATACGCCCACATACGCTCCGGCTCGTCAAGGTGCATCAGCATGTCCCAATAGATATTGCCTGATGCCTGCTCTACACTCAACAGGATATTGTCTATTTGCCGTACGGTACCCTCCAGCGTCTGTTCGGCATTCTGCCGGGCCTCGGTCTTCAGCACCTGACGGGAATACAGCAACATGACAACCAGCGCTGTGGTCAACAACGTCGCTACCGAAAATACGATCATCCTACTGATTCGTACCGATAAGGTCTTACCTGTTAATTTAGCCCATACGTGCATTATGGTTGCAAAATTACAATTTATCTGTGAAATCTTAGCCTTTTTTCCTGATTTTTCTTTTATTTCCAAATTTTTTTGCTATCTTTGCAGCGCATAAGCTCCCTAAAGGAGTAGTTGCAAAGACATTGCGGGTGAAATTGAATCAACGTATTCAGTTCCAAAGGGTCTAAGTTCAAAAGATTGTCCGGCCAACATTTCTGTGAACCTGAGGAATGGTGATACGCTTATCTTAATAGGCGTATCTCTTCCTTTCATTTCACAGAAGAGGTAAAATCTTTGGTCGGACGCTACCTGAACTTAGGGATGAATCCAGGAGGAGCATACGCCTTCTTTATGCCTGCATGTGAACATTGTTGTTTAACTTAGATTTTGTAAAGCGTCCGACCAAAATGCCAGCAAATCTAACAAAGAGCGGAGACCATAGTCTCCCTGAACCGCATGGGTGAGGCTTCTCGCACGAAGCGCACCTTGCAGAACTCCAGGATGTCGCTTGTGCTGTTCCTGGTGCAAATCGTCGTGGGCTTTTACTCACGAAAGATTTTCCTTGACTATCTGGGTGCCGAGGTACTCGGACTGAACACCACGTTGGGCAATATCCTCAGTTTTATGAATTTGGCAGAATTGGGGATAGGCATTGCTATGGCAACGTCTTTATACAAGCCAATCCATGAAAATGACCAGAAGACTATCTGTGAGATTATTACTGTTCAAGGTTGGCTCTATCGTAGGGTCGCACTCCTTATTGGTTGTGCAGGAGTTGTCGTAATGGTTTTGCTTCCCTTCATTTTCCCACATACAGAGTGCGGTTTGGCGTATGTTTATTCCTCTTTTGCTGTTTTCTTATTTGGTACGCTGACAAGCTATTGGTGGAACTACCGCCAAGTGCTTATCAGTGCTGACCAGAAGAATTATAAACTACAACCTTGGATGCACGCTGTGCGTTATGCCGTCATGGGTCTGCAGATTTTCTTCCTTTGTGTCGTTGACTGGGGCATCTGGGGGTGGCTATTCTGGACATTTGTTGGAAATGTAGTAACTGTCTTCGTCATCAATGCTGTACTAAAGAAGGAATATCCTTGGCTGCACAAATCAAGAGAGAAAGGCAGGGAGTTGCTGAGCAATCACCATCACCTTATTGTGATGACCAAACAACTGTTTGTTCATAAACTGGCAACTTTTGTTTTAGAACAGACCACACCGCTTATCATCTACGCTTATGTTTCACTATCTATGGTGACACATTATGCCAACTATATGATTATTGTAGGCTATGTTGCCACCTCTGTTGGTGTAGTGTTTGCTGGCATGAGTGCATCTATCGGCAGCCTCGTAGCAGAAAACAACAAACAACATACACTCGAGGTGTTTTGGGAGTTGCTATCCTCCCGTTTATGGATTGCTGCACTTGCTTGTTATGCCATCTATCTGTTTGTGTCACCTTTCATTTGTCTTTGGATTGGTAGCAGTTATCTCTTGGATGAGCAGACACTACTCTTAATACTTGTCTGCGCATTTATCCGCTTGTCGCGTAGCATTATAGATTCTTTTAAAGATGCTTATCAGTTGTTTGGCGACGTGTGGGCACCTGCTGCAGAGGCCATCATCAATCTTGGGGGATCTATCCTGTTTGGCTACCTCTGGGGGCTGAATGGAATCCTGTTAGGCAGTAATCTCAGTCTTGTATTGATAGTACTTTTGTGGAAACCTTACTATCTGTTCCACCAAGGGTTTAAGACCACATCGGTAATCTATTATGCCCAGTATGCATGGTTCATTCTTATATTGTTTTTGTGCGCTATGGTATGCAGTCTCTTTATTCCAAAAGCGTCTGGAAACAATCTCATGCAAATACTCCACCTTATCCCAGTTTTTATGGTTTATACTATCCTGACGTATACAGTGCTGTATATGTCAAGCAAGGGGATGAGGAGATTTACAGTACGAATTATCAATCTCATCAATTCTTAAAACATGAAAGTCAGTATCATTATTCCCGTATACAATGTTGCTCCCTATATCAGGCGGTGTCTCGATTCCGTAGCTGCTCAAACCTATACAGGCGATGTGGAGTGCCTGTTAATAGACGATTGTGGAGATGATGATAGCATATACATAGCAAGGCAATGGATAAAAAACTACAAAGGGATTATACGCTTCACCATATTCTATCATTCAAAAAATCAAGGACAGTCTGCTGCACGTAATACTGGAATTGGATTGGCTTCAGGAGACTATATTTATTTCTTGGACAGTGATGACGCAATAACTCCAAGTTGTATAGAAATTCTTGTAAAACTCGTAAATCAATACCCCTGTGTGGATTTTGTGCAAGGTCGAACAGTTAATGGCATACAGGGCATTGTTAATCATTATTTCAAATTCGACTTGCCTGAATATGTTACCGACTCGGAGTTTATTGACGAAGTTATATTTTTGCATACGATGCCTTCAGCATGTAATAAACTCATAAAGTTGTCATTTATTAAAGCGAAGTCTCTCTATTTTCCAATAGGAATATTACATGAGGATGTTTACTGGACATTTTCTTTGGCAAAGCATACTCAAAAAGCAGCATTCACTAATGAGGAAACTTACTATTACTACTTGAGCGAGAATGGTGTCATGCATAGCCAGTCTTATGCTAATATGCAGAAACGTGTAATAGGCTATCAGGTATCAATCAATTTTTTTGTAAAGGATATAATTCAAAATGGATCTACTTCTAACTATCAACGGCAATTCGTGGGTGATGCAATCCTAAACTACCTGTATCATATTGCTTCTTGTTGCTCCATTATTCAATGGCTTCGATTTTGGCAGCACATGATATCCCTTGCTTTAAAGGCAAGAAACAAGTTCTCGCTCTATCGCTTAATCTTGTTTCTTATTACAATGCCTCCATGCTGCTTTCTTGTCAAATTCTACTGGTGGCGATGGCGCATCAGGCATTATGTGATTCCCTATGTATAACTTAATCTGATAATAATATGATTGACGTAAGTGTTGTTATTCCTGTATTTAATACAGAGAAGTTTTTAAGTGCTTGTATTGATAGTGTTTTACAGCAGGAAAGTGTTACAACGGAAATTTTCCTTGTGGATGACGGTTCCACGGATTCCTCAGGCGATATATGCAACCGCTATGCAGAGACATATAATAATATCACAGTTATTCACATTCCCAATTCCGGACAGTCTGTCGCAAAAAACAAAGGATTAGAACTGGCTCAAGGCAGATATGTTACCTTTACGGACAGTGATGATAAGATGACACCTCAGATGTTAAGCAAGATGGTGAATGCAGGTGATAATTATCAGGCAGACATCATCTGCTGTAGTTATCAACAGGTTGACGAGCAAGGAGTCGTTTCACATACAGAAAGTTCTAACAAGGTATACGTTCTGAACCATGAAGAAGCCCTTATACACTTGTATTCAAAGGACAAGATATATTCTCAATGCTGGACAAAACTATATCGCCGAAAAACATTGTTGGACCATCATGTCGAAAACGAACCTATCCGTTTTGACGAAGACTTAATTTTTAATATCCGAGCGTTCAAGGCAGCCCGAACAACTATCATAGTTGACGAACCTTTGTATGTGTATACTTACCGTCAAAATTCTGTAGCACATGGGTATTGGCGCCTTAAGGAAAATATAGATCAGTATATTAACGACAGAATCCGAAGAATAGAGATAACCCAAGAATCCGTAGAAGAAGAATCATCACTGGTGAAAGAGTGGAGCATGGTGCACATCATCATGTATTACAATGAACTCTTAGGCAGGGTCGCTCCTTTTCACGAATACCACTCCGACAAGCGTATAGCGAGAATACTCAAATTTATAAGAAAAAACAAGGATATACTGAACCGGCACTACGTTAAGTGTGGAGTCAGCAAATTAGGGAAGTGTTTGCTACTCTATCTCCCACAACGCCTGTATATGAAATATCGAAGCACACGAATATAACTGCCTATGAACCCTTTGCTGAGCATCATAACTCCTGTTTACAATGTGGAGCAATATCTTGATAGATGTGTACAGAGTATTCTATCGCAGTCTTATCAAGAGTTAGAACTCGTCTTGATTGATGATGGCTCAACAGATGGCTCTGCCGCAAAGTGTGACAGTTGGGCTTTGACAGATAATCGTATCACTGTCCTGCATAAAAAGAATGGAGGAGTAAGTTCTGCACGTAATGAAGGCTTGAAAAGAGCACATGGTGAATACATCACTTTTGTTGACCCTGATGACTTTCTGGAGTCAGATACCTATCAGCCAAACATGGATTATCTCATTCATAACACAGAAGTAGATATACTACAATTCCCCTATTGTCACTATTTCAGCGACTACGAAATTTCCAATTATCACAAACCTTCGCCAATACTCCTCTTTGGGACTGAGCAAATATTCAAGAATTGGTGGTCTGGAAGTCCTTTGGAATATGTAGTATGGAACAAAATATACAAGCGTCAACTGTGGTCAGCATTAAGGTTTTCCGTTGGTCATACCTCAGAGGATACTATTCTTGTTCCAAAATTTGTGCATCAAGCAAAGTGTGTCTATATATCTGAACAGGGACTTTATTACTATCGACGCTCACGGAAAGATTCCTACACCTACACGTATGATTTTGACAAGCACATAGACCTGTTTTATGCTCATGGCGCTATTTACGAGTGTTTTACCATGTACCCGAATATGGTAACAGAGAAAGTGCTGGCTTTTACGCGTTTATTCAGACGTCTTATAATTGCTAAGCAGACCAATGCAACTGCAGAAATCGGAGTACCATTAAAATTGATAAGAAGTAACTACCCAAATTGGCATGAAATCTTATCATCTCAAAATACAGAAAAGATTTGGCTTTCTGCGGCTAAACTGTTAGGAACAGATTTATTTATAAAAATGTTTTGCGCATATCTCAAAATCAAGCAGAGAGTTATTTGCTTATGCTCGGTTTATCATACAAAAAACTACTTTATTTTACTATAAATTTAATTATTGGTGTCCGATAAAAAATTAAACTGAGCCGACAGAAAAGGGGACAAACCTTTCGGCAAGTCCCCAAAGATTTGTAATTTTGCATTTGCTACAATCAAAATTCAAATCTATGGGCAAAGGTACAAATTTCTCCGGACAGCCGGTACTAAGTCAGCTAATAAAATTGATGGACAGGCAAAAAATTAACACTTTAGCGTCAAAATCGGGTGCAAACTACTACACGAAGCATCTCGATGGGTACTCACACCTGGTTGTGATGCTCTATGCCGTGCTTAGCAATCTGCGCTCCCTGCGTGAGACCTGTCTTGGTTTTGCAGCCAATGCTACCCGTATGAATCATTTAGGCATCGACCACATGATATGTCGCAGTACGCTGTCCGATGCCAATAAACGGCGCAAGTCCAGCTTCTTTGGCTCCATCTATCGCATGCTCTACAAGCGTTATGCACCTGTTTTATCGGACAGCCTGACGAAAAGAGAGGTTTCTACGAAGCTTTACGTAATGGACTCGACCACGATAAGCCTTTTCTCTCAGATACTTAGGGGAGTTGGACGCAATCCGAATAATGGAAAGAAAAAAGGTGGAATCAAGGCTCATACCATTATTGAGGAGAACATCGACCTTCCTGTTTTCGTCGACTATACAGAAGGCATAGTGCATGACCATGAGGTTATGGAGCGCCTGTTCGATCTTCCCTATGGTTCATTCATAACCTTCGACATGGGCTATACCGACTATCAGCTATGGAAACGGCTTGATGAAGCCGGCTACAAGTTTGTCTGTCGCCTGAAGGATAATGCCAAATTCAAAATCATCGAGCAGCGAAAGTGTCCTGAGAAAGACATCATCGCAGACCAGATTATAGAGTTTACGTATGACAAGTATGTCGAGCGTCCCATGACTGACGAGGAACTCAAACATCGTCGTGGCAGAAGGCCCAATTCTGGCATCGTCACCGTGAAGGAGCGTGTGCAAGGAACATACCGCTGTCGCAGGATCGTCAGGCGTACAGATGACGGTAAAGATACCATCCAGTTCGTTACCAACGTGCTTGATCCTGAGGAAATGTCGGCAGAACAATTATGCGAGACGTACCGCAGGCGTTGGAGCATCGAGTCGCTCTTTAAGCGTTTAAAACAGAACTTCCCGCTGAAATACTTCCTTGGCGACAACCGCAATGCCATTGAGATACAGATATGGGTGACCATGATAGCTTACCTCCTGTTGCGGGTTATGCAGACAAAAGCCAAAAGCAAACTAGCCTTCTCGAATATCGTGATGCTTACAAGGGCGACATTGGGCGCGTACATCGATCTCGTTACGCTGCTCAACTGTCCGAAACTCGACTGGAACCTGTTGGAACAACAGCGAGCGAGATGGTTAGCAAGTCAGAATATTCAACAATTGGAACTTTTCCCCACATAGGAGGGGTTACTTTTTGAAGTGAAAACTAAATTTGCCTGTTTAAAGGCAGTTTCAAACGAATATTAATCAATTCCGATTTTTATCGGACAGCAATAACTCAAAAAGTATCAAAGTATATTATCAGAAACCAACAAATATAGTTAAAAGGTGGTGCTTTTCAATATTTTTAGCAGAAGAAGATGTACAATATACAGGATTTTGTAGTATATTTGCGGATGAATCAACAATGAAAAGATGAAGTGAGTTAGTATAGCAAGTTATCTCGAATTCAACAAAAAATCCCAAAATCTATTGGCGATTTCGGGATTTTTTTGTTTATACAGTTACTACCATCATTTCGTGTGCCAGTCGATGCAGGCCTTGTGCTATCTTCTGAGCCTGTTTAGGCCGTGGCTTGCTGATGCCTGAGGCATAGTGTGCAAGCTGTTTTTGGTTGATGCCAGTAATTGTTTCCAGAGACGAGAAGGAAAAAATACCCCTGTAGAATTCAAGAAGTGACTGAACGTTGAACTTGTAGACGATTTCGTATTCCCCGTCAAAGACTGCCGGATATTCGTCCCCGTCTTCTTTTGCACATTCTACATAAAATTTAATACTATCTTCGACTTCTTTTTTGAACTGCTCAAAGTCGCCTGAGCATGCGACAACCCACCCAGGGAGAAGGTCGCAAGCGCAACTATACCCATTTTCGGTACGTGCAGTGTCCATAATTACGGTTGCCATAATAAATATGATATTTGTGTAGCTTTTTGTCTTTATAAAGTGACATGAATCATTTAGATTCTTTACTGCCACTCTGAACAACCTCAATAAACGAATCTTGGTGTATTTGTAGTGGGAAAGAAGTTTGTTAAAACTTTAACCCTGATTGCTCCTCAATGCTTTTAAGGAGATCGCCGTATATGTCATCATTGCCAGTGCCATTGATTGTCACCTTTCCAGGTTTTGTGGGGTGGATATATTGAGCGTGGCTTCCGACCTGATGCTTTAGTATCCATCCATCATCTCTCAACGCCTTAAGAATCTTTCTTGCCTTAATAACTTTCATAATTCAAAAACGAATAATTTTATATGTGCCGCAAAGGTAGTAAAATTACTACGAAAATACAAATATTTTAATGAAAAATAACTATTTTACTATTATTTTCTTATTTTTATGATGAATAATTCTGTATAAAGCATAGTAATACCCAGAGTTTGTCAGAGCGTTACCAACGTCGTGCGCTTGATGTGACGTTGGCCTGTAAGTTGACGCATGTTTACAGGATAATAGAAAGAGATTGAAGATGTATATCATGTCAATGCGCGAGTTGGTGGAGACGTATAAAAGGCTGAGAAACTATGAAAAAGTGCTAAAACATCTGCGATTTTAATCGAAAATGGTTCAAGATGCGTGGAGATACCGAATTTTATGCGTATATTTGCCATCGGTAAGCTGAAAAAAGAATAGGGAATATGCCTTACAAAATTCGCAAAGCAACAACAAAGAAGAACGCCGAAAGGAAGGTAAAGCGTTATTTTGCTCGCACACGCATGAGAACATCAGGGATGATTTCGCGTGCAAGGGGTGCAAGGGGTGCAAGGAGGTTGATTCCTCCCCTCTCCGGCCAACCGCTTTGTATCACTATCTCTACCGAAGGACTGACACAGGAGCAGATAGACCTCTTGAAAGAACTGGAGGCAAAGGGGCTTATCCCAAAAATCACATGGATAACATCCAGTCACAACACTATTAACGACAAAATCAAGTATGCTTTGCTATACCTGCATAGCGATGAAGCAAAATCACTGGGTTGTAAAATGAAAAGAGGCTACGACTATGCTTGGATTAAGATGGCATTAGACCATGGAGCAATCCCTGGTCCATATTCAAAATTGAAATACATGTCCACACCTGCGTTTGTCAAGTATATCAAGAAACTGGGATTTACCGATATTGCTGGTTCCAAGACGCTAAACAAGTTTATTGCAAAAGCTCATTGGCATTCGGATGATAATAGTATCTATTTCCCCGGACTTTATATTTCGGTATCGGAATGTGAACGCCGAAACAAGATTTCTTTGAAGTTTCTCGAAATTATGAACGAAATTTGAGAAACTTTTTGTGCGCTACTTTGTGCGCCATCATAACCAACCATAAAATAAACATCTTACCTTTGCACCGAACATCACGAATTGGTTGAAACCAGGTCAGAGTCAGTGAAAGTTCATGTCGATCTCATGTCGGAGTCATGTTGGACTTATGTTGAAGTCATATTAAACTCTAATTGAGCTCATGTTGGACTCTAATTGAACGCTAATTGACCACAGTCTCCAAGGGTAGGATTTATAAGGGTTTTAAAATACTTAAAGTTATGAAAGTTAAAAATCCCAAGACCACAGCGCAGACTTTACAGCGTGTGTTGGTGAAGGTCGTAGCATTAGCCTACGCCATGATGAAGGCCATCTGCAATCACTCTTTCGAGGGTGTCACCAATGGCTTTGAGTGTATGAACAAGTTCAAGAAGGTGAACCTGCGCTACCTTCGCGAACGTGCTGCTGCTCTTCAGAACTCAGGCCAGAGCCTGAGCCAGTTTTATCAGTTCATGCCGCTCCAGAGTGAGAAGTGGAGTCCCTTTGCCGCCATCATCTCGATGGGCCATCTGCCCGAGGTGTCGGTAGGCATTGATGCAGAGGGCGGCCACAAGGCGTATGTCAACTCGCCAAGCCGCACATACGCTGACTTTGTCGATACATGGGGGCTGCAGCGTGGTGACCAAGTGACCTTCGTAACTGTTCAGAAGCGTCAGGGTAAGTATGAAGTGAACTATGCACGCATCGTGCTGAACCCACGTAACGCTGACGGCAGCGGTGCTCCTATGACTACCGAGATTGTGAACAGCCAGGGCGAGTTCCCATGCTCTAACTGGAAGAACCAGCTGAACTTCTCGACGTTCGAATTCGACACCGACCACTTCAACTTCGTGCTGGGTCGTGGCGGTGACGTGGTGGCTGCAGGCATCATCGTCAGCCGCAAGGACAGAAGTGGCGGTTGGTTCCGCAGCAACTGTCAACTGGTGCTCAACGAGGCAGGCTTTGGCAGTGACTTGTGTAGCCTGACAAAGGCCGTTGAAAACAGTTATGCTGCATACGAAATCGACATGGAGTCGGAGTTCTATCTGAACAATGCGGGAAATGGAGGTACTGGTAATACTGACGATGTTGACCCGACTGGCGGCAGCGGCGGCGTGACACCTGGTCAGCCCACCTACAACACCAATGCTACCATCAACGGCGTCAGCCAGAGCATTTCAGGCGGCAGTGTCACCGTCACGGCACCCATCACCAGCGTAGCCGTCAGCGGCACGACCCTTGGCGACGTGGCCTTCACGGCAAAGGTGGATGGCACGGGCGATGCCATCAGCCCCACCAGCCACGATGCCACTGGTGCCTCGTTCACGGGGCTGAACGTTGCGGCAGGCCACAGCCTCGTGGTTTACCGTAACGGCACGGCCTGGTTCACCATCACCGCGCAAGACTCTGGTGATAACGAATAGCATGGAAGCGATGAATGAAAAATGAAGAGCCGCCGATGTCCTGAAAATGGATGTCGGCGGCTTTTTCATATCTGTATGAGTTTGTCGAAGTACGAAACGCGAAAAGTCATTTTAGGATCTTTTTCCCATCCACGATGTTGATGCCTCGCTGCATCGAGTCGCGGCGGATGCCGTTGAGGGAGTAAGCCTCACCCCCCGACCCCCTCTCCGAAGAGCGAGGGGGAGATTGAATGGCAGACGTTCCGAGTCACAGGGGGACTGTCCCCTTGTGATGTTTTTCTCAGCCGGGCCTACTCTCTCGGTCGATCGGGCCTATCCTCTCGGTCAACCGGGCCTACTCTCTCGGTCGATCGGGCCTATCCTCTCTGAGTGCCAGCTTTTTTTGACTGAAAAAGTTTGGCCGTTTCATCCTTTTGTCGTATCTTTGCAAGCGAAAATAAATAGGTAATTATGGAAACAAAGACAATTCAATTTAATCACCCCATTGGCACTTTCAAGGAGCCTGTCAGGTCTTACCGAAAGTACAAGAAGGAGTGGAGGGTTAAGATGGAAGTAAAACTGGCCAAGATGGAAGAAGCCATAAAGCAGGCAAAGACAGATCCGTTCTATAAATTTGAAACCGCATGAATCCACTTGATATAGAAAAGTCACAGGGGATTTCTAAGACAGTCCGGACTGTCCCCTTGTGATGCGTAGTCCTCGTCCTTGTAGCGCCGCCCCAACTGCGTCATGATGTCCGTCAGCACCTGGCTCAGGCCCCGCAGCGCCTCGTTCACCCGCTCCACGGCCTCCACCGTCGCCGCGTCGTCCTTCGCGTCCGGCGTCAGCAGCAGCTCCATCACCCGCTGACCCTCCGCGCCGTAGTCTATGTCGCGGTCAGCGTCTGTCAGTACCTCCACCCGGGCCCGTTCCAGCACCTCCGCTGTCAGGTCCCGCGTCACACCCGTCACGTTGGCTTCCACCCCTGCCAGGTGCAGCCTACGTCCGTACACCAGTTTCTTGTCCTTGCATCTGTCTATTTCGTCGTACAGTGCCGCTATCATTTCTCTGTAGTCTTTCATTGTTCACTCCCTTCCGACTATTGCCGAAAGGCTGCAAAGTTACGAAAAAAGTGGAAAACAAAAAAGCTTTTTTCGTAACTTTGCCATCTGCGATGGCGAAATTACTCTGTCTCGGCAAAAAAAGAAACGAGTTTCTTTGTTTTTGCGCTCGACTTTTCGTAACTTTGCAGCCAAAAAATAATTAGGTACAACCTTGATGAGAAAAAGAGCAATGACAATGAAACTAAAAAACTGGATGGCTGCAGTTATCCTCTTTTGCTGTCCACTGCTATTGTCGTCGTGCTTCGACACCCATCCCTACGATGTGAACTTCAAGGGTGAGCTGGGTATCAACAGGAAGCAGATAGAGGTCATTCAGACTAAGTTTGCTGACAAGGATACCTTGCGTGTGGCTTTTATCAGCGATTCACACTTCTGGCTTTCCGACCTTTGTGACGAAGTGGAGGATTTGAACCGACGGACTGACATAGATTTCGTTATCCATTGCGGGGACCTGACGCAAACGGGCATGGCCAAGGAGTTTGAGCTGTCGCGTGACATTCTCCTGAATCTGCGCTATCCTTTCGTTGTGCTCATTGGCAACCACGACTTCCTCGGTACGGGTGCCCAGTCATACGAAGTGATGTATGGCGACATCGATTTCTCGTTCATTGCCGGTGGTGTGAAGTTCGTCTGCCTGAATACGAATGCCACGGAGTATGACTATCTTGCCGCCGTGCCTAACTTCGACTTCATGGAGCAGGAGATGGTCAGGGACTCAGCGCTGTTCGACCGCACGGTGCTGGTAATCCATGCACCGCCTTACAGTGACCAGTTCAACAACAATGTCTGCAAGGCGTTCAGGCGCTACCTGGACTTCTTTCCGAACTTGTTCTGCTGTGTTTACGGTCATGAGCATTATGACAAGGTGTCCGACCTTTACGGCGACGGCTTGATGTTCTATGCCATCGACAGTGCCAACCACCGCAATTATCGTATATTCACCTTTACACCTGACGGCTATGAACAAGAGCAGATTTTTTATTAGTATCATATTGCTGGTATTTGCCATTCAGGTGTTTGCTGACGACAGTATCTATGTAAAAGAGGTACCTGAGAGCAAGTACGACGAGCGTGTGCTGCGGTACCGTAAGCATTGGGCGGCTCTGATTCCTACCCGTTTCGTCATCCAGAATGCGGGCAACATGGGTCAGTTGTCGGCTGGTATAGGGTGGGGGTATGGCAGGCGTGGCCAGTGGGAGACCGACCTGCTTATAGGCTATATTCCCAAGCATCAGTCATCGCGCACCAAACTGACGATGACGTTGAAGGAGAACTATATTCCTTGGAGTCTCAATGTCAACCGCCTGTTCCCCTCGTCGAAGACAAAGATTGGCGGGCAGTTCTCGTTTGAGCCGTTGACGACGAGCCTCTATGTCAATACGATTTACGGCCATGAGTTCTGGAAGAGCCAGCCTGGTCGTTATCCCGACAAGTATTACCGGCTGACGTCGACCAAGTTCCGCCTGAACATAGCGCTTGGCCAGCGTCTGACGTTTGTGATTCCCGAGAAGGAGCGGAAGCGGGTGAAGAGCATGTCGCTATTCTATGAGATTAGTACCTGCGACCTGTATATCCGCAACAAGATAGAGGACAGCTATCTTCCGCTGAAGGACATGATAGGACTTTCGATAGGCATTAAGATACAAACTTTGTAACGATGATTAATAATGGAGGGACGCTTCTTCTGTTGTAACAAAATGAACAAACAATCATTGAACGAATAATAAAGATGAAAAAGTATCAATTGAGAATGGTGGCAGCTACACTTATGTTCTGCTGTGCTGCCAATGTCCAGTCTGCAGGTGACGAGAAGAACGGGCACGCCTATTTCACGAAGGCAGAACTGCCCGACATGACAAAGATCCTGCCTCCATACCCAGAGTTTGAGTCGGCCCGCTTTGTGGCCGACCAGTCACAGCATCTCTGGGGCAAGCTGATGCGTCAGGACGAGGCACGTGCTGCCCAGGCACAGCGCGATGCCGTGTATAGCATGCAGACTGTCATCGACGAGATGGGGCCGCTCTTCGGCTTGGAAATCACGAAG
>JAEEGG010018425.1_pt1 | contig 14198 bp, 10 predicted proteins | sample 9134161 | NCBI WGS metagenome assembly JAEEGG01 (sample SAMN16246543, study PRJNA631951) | gut metagenome | biome: gut microbiome; feature: rumen; material: CR-attached | host: Bos | place: Iran: Karaj | collected 2018-10
CTCCGACCATGCGGGCGTGGAATACAAGGCCAAACTGATCTCCTATCTGCTGGGCAAAGGATATGAAGTGTTGAATTTCGGTACGGACAGCACCGAGAGCATGGATTATCCGGATGTCGCGCACCCGATGGCCGCGGCCGTCGAGTCCGGAGAAGCCGACCTGGGCATCGCCCTTTGCGGCACGGGCAACGGGATGGCCATGACGCTGAACCACCACAAGGGCATCCGCGCCGGACTGGCGTGGAATACGGCCGTGGGCAAGCTGGTGAAAGAGCATAACAATGCGAATGTGCTCGTCATGCCGGCCCGTTTCATCTCTTACCAAATGGCGGTCAGCATCGTACGGGCCTGGCTGACGACGGATTTCGCCGGTGGCCGCCACCAGCGTCGCATCGATAAGATCCCGGTGTGATGGAGCCGTTGATCCTGCGCAAGGGCATGACCCTGACGGACAGCATCGAAGACTATCCGTCCGGGATTATCATCCCCATCGACAAACCCTGGCGCTGGACTTCCGCTGACGTGATCCGCAAGGTCAAGTGGGCGGCTGGAAAACATTTCCACCAGAAGAAGTTGAAGGTCGGGCATGCGGGGACGCTGGATCCGCTGGCGACGGGCGTGCTGCTGGTTTGCATCGGCAAGGCGACCAAACTGGCGGATGAACTGCAGCGGCATGAGAAAGAGTATCTTGCGGGCGTAGTGCTGGGCGCCACAACGCCGTCCTATGACCGGGAGAAGGAGATGGACCGCCGTTGTTCCCTGGATGGGGTGAGTGAGGAAGCGCTGCGAGCCGTTTTGCCTTCATTCGTGGGGGAGCAGGAGCAGGTGGCACCGCTTTTTTCGGCGAAGTCGGTGGATGGCGTGCGGGCTTACGAGATGGCCAGGAAGGCATACAAGGCTGCCCAGCGGGGCGAAGGGGCCTTCGATCACAGCGCGACGGAGTTGCTGACCCGGCAGCGCATCTGTATCCCTGAGATCGAGCTGGTCGCCTATGGGGATTATCGCATTTGTGAGGGGAATGAGTGCCGGGGTGTCGAGGCGCGGGTCAACCCGAAGATCAACGTCATCTCCCTCGAGGGGCTGGACTTGCCGTGCGCGCTGATCCGTGTCGCCTGCACCAAGGGGACTTACATCCGGGCGCTGGCCCGGGATATCGGAGAAGCGCTTGGCAGCGGCGCTTTCCTGGGCTCGCTGCGCCGCACGCGCACGGGCGGTTTCCGGGTCGGGGACGCCCTCAGCCTCTCCGACGCCCTGTCTTCTTTATTGAAATGACTATGTTCAGGAAAATACTCTTGGCCGCCCTCGCGGTCTGCACGGCTTTCGTGATCCGGGCTCAGGAACCGGGCATGGATTGCTTCGGCATCATCGTGGGCAAGAAAGCTTCGACTGACGGCTATGTCTATCTGGGTCACAACGAAGACCAGAGCGGCGAACAGATGCTCAACATCTACAACGTCCCGGCGACGAAGGAACGCCTGTCCTACCTCTGGTTCGAGTTCCCCGGCCAGAAGGCGGGAGACAGTTTCGTCAACGAATGGGGCGTGGCGGTCACTTCCGACCACTGCCCGTCAAAGGAGACGCTGGAAAGCGCCGCGGCGCATGACCGCCGTTTCCGCCGCATTCTCGAAGACAGGCAATCCGGCGGCCCCGTCCTTTATGAAGTGCGTGTCGCCGTCGCCCAGAAAGCCCGCAGCGCCCGCGAAGGCGTCAAGATCATCGGCGAGATGGTCGAGAAATACGGCTATGCCGATGATGGCCGCAGTTATCTGGTCGCGGACCGGAACGAGGGCTGGGTCTGCGCCGTGGTGCGCGGACGTCACTGGGTAGCCCAGCGTGTCCCGGACGACGAGATCATGACCATCCCCAACTACTATGTCATCGGGGAAGTGGATCTTGCCGACACGGCGAACTTCCTGGGAAGCAAGGACTTGGTCAGGTACGCCCGGAAGCGCGGCTGGTATAGCCCGCGCCGCGACGGCGCCTTCAATTTCCGCCTTGCCTATGGGACTCCGGCCAGCCTTTCACATCCCCATAACCTCGAGCGGCATCGTCTGGCGCAGGAGACATTCTTCGGTGATGCCATCCTGGGAGAAGAAACGCCCTTCTCCCGCAAGCCCGTCCATCAATTCCACCGCCGTCACCTCAGCCAGCTCCTGACCGAGCCGCCCATCCGTGTCGACCGCACCGTGCTGACCAACATCTTTACGATGAATCCGGCCTTCCCGCCTCAAAAGGGCACCGTCATCTGGGTGGGTTATCCCGGCCAGTCGGCTGCGGACCAGAGCCAGTGGACGGTGCATACCCGAGTCCCGGAGTCCTGCCACCGCTACGCCACTGCCGAAGAGGCGATGGAAAAACACTTCACCGATGTCGGCCGTTACCGCGAGCGCTGGCCCGACCACTTCTATTGGCACTATACCGATCCGTCCATCAACCAGGAAGTCATCCCCCACGACTTCACCGTTTATGTCCCGAAGCAGCCCCGCCTCGAATCGGAACGCGATCCATCCAAGACCGGAGATACTTTCAATGACCATTTCCATGTCCTGGAAGACCCCGCACGTGGTCTGCTCTATGCCTTTTGGACCCAAGGCTCCTTCGAAGCAGCCAACGACGAGCACGTCGTTTTCTCCAAAAGTGCGGACGGCGGCAAGACTTGGACTGACCCTGTCACCCTCGCCGGCTCCGAGACTTTGGCTGATCCGAAACCCGTGGCTGCGTGGCAGCAGCCGATGCTGACCCGCAGCGGACGGCTCTATTGTCTTTGGAATCAGGAAACGACCGTCAAGAAACATCTCTGCGGCATCATGCAGGGCCGTTATTCCGACGATGCGGGAGAGACCTGGAGCGAGATCGGGACCGTCCCGTTTCCCATTCGTTTCTCCTCCGATCCCGATGATCCGACGGTCCCGCCTTCCTGGTGCATGTGGCAGCGTCCCCTGCGTTTCGGCGAGGATGGCCGTTACCTGGCCGGCTGCTCCCGTTATAGTTATAAAACCCAGGGCCGTGAGTCCAGCAAGGTTGAATTCTGGCAATACGACAACATCGACGACGACCCGGAGATCGAAGATATCAGGATCTCATTCTTTAACACCGAAGACGAATCCTTCGATGCCTCCACTGTCAAAACGGAGGAGCATTTCACCGGACGCGAGGTCCCCTCGGTCGAAGAAGCTTGCATCGTGGGCCTGCCAGACGGGCGTCTTTTCGCCGTGATGCGCACTTCCATCGGCCATCCGATCTGGTCCGTCAGTGCCGACCATGGCAAGCACTGGAGTCATCCCGAGGTCCTGCGCGAGCGTGACGGCGGTCCTTCCTTCCTGCAGCCCCGTTCGCCCTGCCCGATCTATGATGTGGAAGGCCCTGAGGCGCACAGCGGCCGCTATGCCCTCTTCGTGCACGACAGTTTCGATTTTAATGGGATGGCTTCTTACCAGAACCGGGGCCCGGTTTACCGACACAACGGCCGTTACGTACCCGGCGCCCACCAGCCCATCTGGTTCGACGGCCCCGAGCTTTTCTCGCCCCGTGATACAGGTAACTCCTTCTACACCAGCAGCACAGCCTTGAACGGCGTCCCCATCCTCTGGTTCGGCGACATGAAGTTCTACCTCTTCGGAAAGAGGCTGTAGGGCGTCCGACAGAAACGGCTGCGCCGTGAAGTTTGGGAAGCTTTCCCCGAAGGGTTAAAACTTTCGCTTCCCAAACTTCACGGCGCAGCCGCTTTCGTAACGCTTAGATCGCCTGCAGCCGCCGCAGCATCTCGTCGCGGCCGATGAACGACAGGATATCCGCGATGCCCAAGCCGCTCGCCGCGCCCGAAAGCGCCAGCCGAAGCGCGTTCATCACCTTACCCATCGGCCACTCTTTGGCGCGGATAAACTCCTCCAGCGCAGGACCAACCGTCTCTTTTCCGAAGGAAACGCCCGACGACGCCAGATAATCCGTCGCTTCCAGCACGCAAGCGCTGATCTCCGGCTTCCAGAACTTGTCCACATCCTTCTGGACATACTCCGAGGGCGCGATGAACAGATACGAAGCCACGGTCCAGAAATCCTTCACGAAAGTCGCGCGTTCCTTGATGAGCGTGACGACATCCTTCACATAAGTCCAGGAGAAGGTATGAGTGGAGAAATCTGCCGTGACCGGGTCCGAGGGCCCGCCCGTCACTGTGACACCGTGCTCCTGGAGCACCGGCACGAACAGCGCCGTCAGTTCTTCGTCACTCTTCATCCGCAGATACTCGCGGTTGTACCATTTCGCCTTGTCCGGGTTGAATTTAGCCCCGGCCTTCTGGACCTTGTCCAGCGAAAAGGCCTGGATCAACTCCTCCAGGGAGAAGAGCTCCCGGTCATCGCCCGGATTCCAGCCCAGCATCGCCAGCAGATTGACGAAGGCCTCCGGGAAATATCCGTCCTCCCGGTAGCCGTGGGAGGTCTCACCCTCCGCATTGGTCCACTGGAGCGGGAACACGGGGAAGCCCAGCTTGTCGCCATCGCGCTTGCTGAGCTTGCCGTTGCCGACCGGCTTCAGCAGCAGGGAAAGGTGGGCGAAACGGGGCATCGTATCCTCCCAGCCGAAAGCCTTATAGAGCATATAATGCAAGGGCAGGGAAGGCAGCCATTCTTCGCCGCGGATCACCTCGGAGATCTCCATGAGGTGGTCGTCTACGATGTTGGCGAGATGGTAGGTCGGCAGTTCGTCGGCCCGCTTCCAAAGCACCTTGTCGTCCAGGGTGTCGGTGTTGACTTCGATGTGGCCGCGGATCAGGTCGTCCATCGCCACGACGGTGTGCTCCGGCATTTTGAAACGAATGGTCCAGCTGTCGGTCTCTTCCAACAGTCTGTCGGTCTCTTCTGCGCTCAAGGTCAAGGAGTTGCGAAGAGATTTCCGGGTCGTCTGGTTGTAAATGAAGGTCTCACCTTTTGACTCGGCCGCGGTGCGGGTAGCTTCCAGCTCCGCCGCCGTATCGAAGGCATAGTAGGCATAGCCGTTGCCGATCAGCTGTTCGGCATACTGCCGGTAGATGGAACGGCGCTGCGACTGCCGGTAGGGAGCATGGGGGTGCTTCGCGGATGCGGTCTCCACGACTTTGCCATCGGCGTCCACACCTTCGTCGGGCACGATGCCGCACCAGCGCAGGGCTTCGATGATGTATTCTTCGGCACCCGGAACGAAACGATGCGAGTCGGTATCCTCGATGCGGAGGATGAAATCACCGCCGTGCTGCTTGGCATAGAGGTAGTTGTACAGGGCCGTGCGGACACCGCCCATGTGCAGGGGCCCCGTCGGGGACGGGGCGAATCTTACGCGTGTCTTTCTCATACCTGGGTTCTCCGGATTGCGGGCACGTTCTCCAGTTCGGCGCGGGACTCGTTGCGGGCCACGATCAGGGCCGGCTTCTGGTCCGGGTCGAACTTGAAGGAGCGGACGTTGCTCTTGTTGTTGAATCCAATCTGCTGGGAACCCGCGTCTTCGAACAGGGGGATGCCTTCGCCGCGGGCGGCGTCGGCCTTGTTGTACACGAAGTCGCGGTTGATGATGATGTAGTTGCCCATGTCACGGGCGGGGCCGATCACGTCGGAGAAGCGCAGGCCCGTGACGATGGAGGTGATGCGGATGGTGTCCCCGATCTCGGGGTCGTCATCCCAGATCAGGCCGCGCTTGAAGTTGTTGGCGCGGCCGGTGTATTCGTCAATCTTCTTGTTGATCTCGCTCAGGTCGTCCATCGTCAGGCCCTGCTCGTTGTGGCCGCAGGTGATGTTGACGAGGACCTTCTTGGCGGTCTTGAGGTCGAAGTCGTTGAGGAGCGGGGACTCGAAGGCGGCGCGCACGGCGTCCTCGATGCGGTTCTTGCCGTTGCCGACGCCGCAGCCCATCAGGGCCATGCCGCTGTTCTTCATCATCGTCTCCACGTCCTTGAAGTCCACGTTGATGTAGCCCGGCTTCTTGATGATCTCCACGATGCCGCGCACGGCCGTGGCGAGCACCTCGTCGGCCTGCGGGAACGCATCCTGGATGAGCTGGTTGCCGAAATACTCGTGCAGCTTCTCGTTGTTGATCATCAGCAGGCTGTCCACGTTCTTCTCGAGCTCGTGGATGCCGTCGATGGCGCGGGAGAGCGCTTCGTTGCCCTCGTTGAGGAAGGGGAGGGTGACCACCGCCACGGTCAGGATGCCCTTGTCCTTGGCCATCTTGGCGATGACCGGCGCGGCGCCCGTGCCGGTGCCGCCGCCCATGCCGGCGGTGATGAAGAGCATCTTGGTGTGGGTGTCCAGGACGACCTTCTCGATCTGGTCCTGGCTTTCGAGCGCGGCGTTGCGGCCGTTGATCGGGTTGGTGCCCGCGCCCAGGCCGCGTCCCATCTGGATCTTGACGGGGACGGGGCTGCCCTTGAGCGCCTGGGAGTCGGTGTTGCAGACCACGAAGCTGCATCCCTTGATCCCCTGGGTGAACATGTAGTTGACGGCGTTGCAGCCGCCTCCGCCCACGCCGAGGACCTTGATGATTTCGTCGGACGTCGCCCAGTCCATCGGGGCGATCGTGTCGATCATGCTGTCGTCTATCATATCCTTGTGTCTTTATTATTTCATTTCGTCGAACAGGCTGCCCATCGTGCTGTCGAAGGCGCCTTCCGCGGCCTCGCCGACCTGGTGGCTCTTCTGCCGGATCCAGGACACGAACCTGTTGGGTTTCTTCTCCGCCTTCTGCTTGCGCGGGGTGATGACGTCGTCCGGGGCGTAGTTGGGATCGCCCGCGAAGAGGTTGTCCTGGGCGGGTGCGTCAGCAGAATTCTCCGCCGGGGCGGCTTCTTCGGCCGGGGCGGCGGGAGCTTCCTCGATGCAGTTGAGGCGGTAATCTCTTTTTGCTTCGAGAATCATGCCAATCGAGGCCACGGCGCCGGCTTCGCCGGTGCCGGAGCAGCCGATGGCGCTGAAAGCCTGGCTGCGGGGGTATCCGATACGGACGGTGTAGCCCGACATCTCCTTGAAAAGGTTGGCGATGTTGACCAGGTTGGCGCCGCCGCCGGTGAGCACGATGCCGTTGCGGAGCTTGTCGGCGTAGCCGCTGTCCTGGATCTGCCAGAGCACGGCCTCGATGATCTCGCGGACGCGGCAGGTGATGATTTCGGAGAGATATTTGACCGGGAGCTGCTCGTAGGAGCCGTTCTCCTCGTCGTTGATCTGGATGATCTTCTCGCTGAGCGACTGGAGCTTGTCGGGCATGCAGGCGCCGAACGCGAGCTTGATGTTCTCGGCGAGCTGCTCGTTGAAACCGCACTCGTACTTGATGTCGGTGGTGATGCTCCGCCCGCCGAACGGGATGGCGGAATAGTGGCGCAGGAGCCGGCCGCGGTAGATGGTCAGCGAGGTCACGCCGGCGCCGATCTCCACGAGGGCCACGCCGTTCTCCTTCTCGGCGTCCGTCAGGACGGCACGGGCCACGGTGTTGGGCAGGAACATCTTGCGGGCGGGCGCCACGCCCACCTCGTTGAGCATGATGTCGATGTTGCTCACCGCCTTCTGGGCGCCCACGAACACCTTGAAGTTGCCTTCGATGGCGTCGGCGGTCACGCCCACCACGTCGTTCTCGCTCGCGCAGACGAGTTCCTCGTCGGCCGAGAACGACTGGGCCACGGCGCCGTAGATCTCCTCCTTGGCCTCGTCGGCGATGGGGTAGGAGTCGATGGCGATGCTCTTGAGCGTGTTGATCTCGTCCTTGGTGATGCAGGAAGACGGGTCGCTGCGCTCCATCCGGGCGCTGGCGATCTCCTGCCGCACATCATAGCGGGGCAGGCCCACGACCACTTGCAGGATCTTGATGTTCAATTCTTCTTCCGCCTCCTGGATGGCTGCACGGAGGGGGCCGGCTGCGCGCTTCGGATTGAAGACGTAGCTGTTGCGGATCCCGTCGGACGGGGTCTCTTTGTAGTAGATGATCTGGATGTCATCTCCCTCGATCTTGGCTACGCTCAGGGCGATTTTGGAGGAGCCAAGGTCGGCGGCTGCTATGTATCTTTCTGCCTGCATATGATTTGTTGATTATATTTCACGTTGACGGTCTTGTAGTATCCTTCCGGCTTGGAAGGGGCGATCAGGCCGATGTAGCGGTCGATGCGACCGAGTTTGTCGGGGATGTTTTCGGGCTGCCCGACGACGAACAGCTCGTCCCGGCCCTGGAGGCTCAGGACGAGGTCGCCGCCCGGACGTACTTTGATGTGCGTGATGCCGCGCTGCCAGTTGCGCGAAGTGGAAATGAAACGGTGCATCGTGAGCACGCCGTCGATCCAGGTTCGGGCGTATGGATCGTCGGCCTGGCCTTTATAGTCAGCCGGCATGTGTACCGGGATGGCGCCGTCCACCACGGGGACGGGCGCCGTATAAGTCGGGTGAAGCGGGAAGATGTAGCCCTCCGCGTCCACGTAGAAGCCGCGGTTGCCGTCCTGGAAGCGCAGCACGGGGGCGCGCTGGGCGATCTCGACGTGCAGCACGCCGTCGTCGCTGGTCCAGGCCTGGCAGCGGGTCACGGAGCTGCGGCTCTCCAGCATCTGCTCGATGCGGGCGAGCTGCACGCTGTCCAGCCGCTCGCCGACGCAGGAGCCGTAGTGCGCGTCGAGATATTCCCGGACGTCCTGTTCGCTGACGAAGCGCAGGCTATCGACGAAACTGACGTCCAGCCGGCCGCAGACGAGCTGCGCCTGCTCCTGCCGCACGTTCCTGTACAGGAAGAACATCCCCGTGCAGAAAAGGACGGCGAGCGCGCCGGCGACGGAATATTTGACGGCTGCTTTCATCTACTGGCGCTTGCGGAGCATTTCGGTGATCGGTTCGATGAAGCGGTCGATGTTGCCCGCGCCGAGGGTGAGGAGCACGTCGAGCGGCTCCTGCTCCAGCAGGGGCATCAGCTCGTCGCGCGTGATGAGCACCTTCTCGGGGGCGGTCACGTCGCGGAAAATGATCTCGGAGGTCACGCCCGGGATGGGTTCCTCGCGGGCGGGATAGATGTCGAGCAGGATGAGCTTGTCCAGCCCGCTCAGCGCCTGGGCGAATTCGGGCGCGAAGTCGCGCGTACGCGTGTAGAGGTGCGGCTGGAAGATGCCCGTGAGCTTGCGCCCCGGGAAGATCTGCCGGACCGAGGAGATGGCGCTGGCCAGCTCGGCCGGATGGTGGGCGTAGTCGTCGATGTAGGTCAGGCCCGGCGTGTTGAGGTGCACGTCCAGGCGGCGCTGCGCGCCCTCGAACGTGCCGATGGCGTGGCGGACCTTCTGGGCGTCGAGCCCGTAGCAGAGGCAGATGGCCGCCGCCGCGATGCTGTTCTCCACGTTGACCCAGCCCAGGGCGCCCACGCGGATGTCGCTGAGCACGCCGCCCGGGTAGACGAGGTCGTAGGTGTAATGTCCGGTGGCGTCGAGCCGCAGGTTCTCGCTGTGGAAGTCGGCCCGCCTGTCGTCGAAATGGTAGCTGAAGATCTTGGCGGACACGTCGGACTGCCGGATGGGCAGGCCGTATTTGAGGATGATCGTCTCGGTGACCTGGGAGGCGAAGATGCGGAAGGCCTCCTGCACGTGGGCCAGGTCGCCGTAGATGTCGAGGTGGTCGGCGTCCATCGCCGTGATGGCGGCGATCGCCGGATGCAGCTGGTGGAAGGAACGGTCGAACTCGTCGGCCTCGGCCACCACGGTCGGGGTGTGGCTGACGAGCATGTTGGTGCCGTAGTTCTTGGAGATGCCGCCGAGGAAGGCGGAGCAGCCGGTGCCGCTCTCCGTGAGGATGTGGGCGACGAGGGTGGACGTGGTGGTCTTGCCGTGCGTGCCGGCGACGGCGAGGCAGCGCTGGCCGGCGGTGATCTCGCCCAGCATCTGGGAGCGCTTGATCACGCGGTAGCCATGCTCGCGCGCGAATACGAGCTCGCCGAACTCGGCGGGGACGGCGGGCGTATAGACCACGAGGGTGTCCTGGACCTCGGCCGGGATGCATTCCGGCCGGTCTTCATAATGCACGGCGATGCCTTCCGCCTCCAGCGCGTGCGTGAGGTCGGAAGGGGTCCGGTCGTAGCCGGAGACGGCGCAGCCCTTGAACTTGTAGTACCGGGCGATGGCACTCATGCCGATGCCGCCGATGCCGATGAAATAGACGTTCTTATATCTCATATCAATTTATATACTTCTTCTACGATGGTCTGCGCCGCGTCCAGGCGGGCGAGCGGCGCGACGTTGGCCTCGATCGCGGCGATGCGCGCCGGATCGTGGATGAGGCCCAGGGCGGTGGGGAGCAGCTGCTCCGCCGCCTCGGCGTCGCGCACGATCAGCGCGGCGTCCTTGCGCACGAGCGCCATCGCGTTGTGCGTCTGGTGGTCTTCGGCTACGTTGGGGGAGGGCACGAAGACGGCGGCCTTGCGCGCGGCGCAGATCTCGGACACCGAGGAGGCGCCGGCGCGGCTGATGAGCACGTCCGAGCAGGCGTAGGCGAGGTCCATCCGGCCGATGAAATCGGTGTAATGGATCTGCGGGAGGTCGCGGCCCGCCATGAATTCGTCGACGCCCTTCTTATAGTAGCGGCCACACTGCCAGAGCACCTCCACGTCGTCGCCGCCGGGGCAGCCGGCTTCGATCCAGGCGCGCATCGCGCGGTTGAGGGTGCCGGCCCCGAGGCTGCCGCCCACCACGAAGAGGTGCCGCTTGTCCGGGTCGAGCCCGTAGAAGCGGATGCCTTCCGCGCGGTCCTCCGCGCTGTACGGATGGATCTCCGGGCGGATCGGGTTGCCGCTGAAGACGATCTTCTCCGCCGGGAAGAATTTCTCCATTCCGTCGTAGGCCACGCAGATGCTCTGCACGCGCCGGCCCAGGATCTTGTTGGTCAGGCCGGCGAAGCCGTTCTGCTCCTGGATCAGGGCGGGGATGTGCTTGCGGGTGGCCTGCCAGAGCAGGGGGGCGCTGGCGTAGCCGCCCACGCCGATGGCGACGTCCGGCTTGAATTCGTCGATGACGTGTCCGGCCTTGCGGAGGCTGCTCGCCACCTTGAAGGGGACACGGACATTGTTCTTGAAGTTGCCCCAGTTGAGCTGGCGCTGCAGGCCGGCCATCGGCAGGCCCACGATCTTGTAGCCCGCCGCCGGGACTTTCTCCATCTCCATCTTGCCTTCGGCGCCGACGAAGAGGATTTCCGTCTCCGGATTGGCTTCCCGGAGCTTGCCGGCGATGGAGATGGCCGGGAAGATGTGTCCGCCGGTGCCACCGCCGCTGATGATCACGCGTAATTTCTTATAACTCATAGCTGTCATCTGCGTTTTGAGGGTCGATTTGTCCGGATTCGAAGGCGTCCAGGTCGTCGAGGCGTTCCTTGACGGCCGTCGCTTCGTGCATCTCCACGAGCGGCTCCGCCATGCGCGTCTCCTTGTCGATGCGCCGCGAAGCGATGCGGCTGAACGACAGGATGATGCCGAAGGCGATGCTGAAGCAGAGGAAGGCGCTGTTGCCGTGGCTGATCAGGGGCAGGGTCTGGCCGGTCATCGGGCCGATGTCGGCGTTGACGAACATGTGCAGGAAGGCCTGTCCGGTGATGAGCAGGCACAGGCCCGCCACGGTGAGCTTGGCGTAGTGGTCGCTGCCGCAGTTGCGCGCGATGATCGAGCCGCGGGCGAGTAGCGACACATAGAGGAAGATCACGAAGATGCCGCCGATCAGGCCGTATTCTTCGATGATGAAGCTGTACATGAAGTCCTCGGACATGTCCGGGACCACGTAGCGCTGGGTGCTCTGGCCGGGGCCCTTGCCCAGGAACCCGCCCTGCTTGATCGCGATCTTGGCGCTGTAGGGCTGGCGGATGGCGTCGATGGCCTCCTGGTAGGCGATGGTGCCCTTCGGGTTGTCGATCACCTGCTGCTCCCAGTGGTCCTCCTCGAAGACGCGGGCGATGCCGGTGCCGATGCGGCCGAACCACGGGTGCGCCGAGTTCTTGGTGGCGCTGTAGAGGCCGAAGATGATGCCGATGACCAGTACCGCGGCGAGGGCCAGGATGGTCATGTCGCGCAGGTTGCCGCCGCCCAGCAGGATCATCACGAACATCAGCAGGCCGATGATCAGGGCGGAGGAGTTGGAGCCCGGGATGATCATCACGAAGATGACCAGGAACGGGGCGTAGAGATAGATGATCTTCTTCCAAAGGAGGTCCGACGGGCCGCGGAGCTCGCCCCGCTTGAGGGCGTCCATCGCCCAGGCGAGGTAGAGCACCATCGCCACCTTGACCACCTCGAAGACGTGGACCTGGAAGCCGGCGACGGACAGGATACGGTAGGCGTTGTTGATGTTGAGCGCCTTGAGGAAGGGCAGGCTGACGTGGATGTCGAGCAGGCCCAGCATCACGAACGAGATCAGGAATCCCCACTGGCTGCACCAGCGGAAGAACTTGATGTTCTTGATGTTGTAACAGACGATGATGACGGCCAGGCCGGCTAGGACCACGAAGAACTGGTTCTTGACGAGGTCCAGACGGGTCATGCCGTCGCGCAGCAGGCGCGAGGAGGAAGAGAACATGCAGACGATCGAGAAGAGCACCAGCAGGAGCACGATGATCCACACCACCTTGTCTCCTTCGAAGTGGTCTGCGAACGTCCAAAAACTGATCTTTTTCTTCTTCGCGTCAGCCATATGCTACAGGTGCCGCACCGCCTCCTTGAACTGGCGGCCGCGGTCTTCGTAATTCTTGAACAGGTCGAAACTGGCACAGCAGGGACTCAGCAGCACCACGTCGCCGGGGACGGCGAATGCGGCCGCGGCCTTGACGGCCTCTTCCGCGGAGCGGGTGTCCACCATCCGGTCCTTGCCGACGATGCCCTCGAAGGCGGCGTGGATCTTGGCGTTGTCCACGCCCAGGCAGACGATGGCCTTGACGCGCTCCTTGACCACCTTGTCGAGGATGCTGTAGTCGTTGCCCTTGTCGGTGCCGCCGACGATCCAGACCACGGGGCGGGACTGGCACTCGAGGGCGTACCAGGCGGCGTCGATGTTGGTGGCCTTGGAATCGTTGATATAAAGGACGTCCCGGATGCTGAGCACGGGTTCCAGCCGGTGCTCGATCGGGGCGAAGGTCCTGAGGCTCTCGCGGATGACCTCGTCGCTGATGCCCGTGGCCTTGGCGGCCAGGGCGGCGGCCATCGAGTTGTAGATGTTGTGGCGTCCGCCGAGGGCGAGTTCTTTCAGGAAGATCTCCGTCTCGTCGTCCTCGTAGCGGAGGACGATCTTGCCGTCGCGCACGAAGGCGCCCTGCTTGACTTCCTTCTCCTGGGAGAACGGCAGCATCTTGGCCTTGACCACGATCTCGTCCAGCTGCTGGATGGTGATCGCGTCGTCGGAGTCGAAGATGAAGCAGTCCTCCGGCCGCAAGTTGCGCGTGATGCGGAACTTGGCGCGGGCGTAGTTCTCGAGCTTGTGGTCGTAGCGGTCGAGGTGGTCGGGGGTGATGTTGGTGATGATGGCGATGTCCGGCCGGAAATCGTAGGCGTCATCCAGCTGGAAGCTGCTGATTTCCAGTACGTAATAGTCGTGCTTTTCGGTCGCGACCTGCAGGGCGTAGCTCTTGCCGATGTTGCCGCCCAGTCCGGCGTCCAGCCCGGCCTCGCAGAGCAGGTAGTGGATCAGCGAGGTGGTCGTGGTCTTGCCGTTGGAGCCGGTGATGCAGATCTTCTTGGCGCTGTCGTAACGCGCGGCGAATTCGATTTCGGAGACGATGTGCGTCCCCTGCGCGCGCAGGGCCTTTACCATCGGGGCGGTGTCGGGGATGCCGGGACTCTTGACGACCTCGTCCGCGTTCAGCACGCGTTCCGGGGTGTGTCCGCCCTGCTCGAAGGGGATGTCCCACTTGCGCAGGGTCTCGAGGTACTCTTCCTTGATCTGTCCGTTGTCGGACAGGAAGACCTCGAATCCCTTGACTTTTGCGAGCACGGCGGCTCCCACGCCGCTCTCCGCTCCTCCCAATACTACGATTCTTGCCATTTCCGTCTTTCCCTATCTGATTTTCAATAATGCCAAAGTGCTGACCGCCAGGATGATGCCTATGATCCAGAAGCGCGTGACGATGCGCGGCTCCGGGATGCCCTTCTTCTGGTAGTGGTGGTGGAGGGGGGCCATCAGGAAGACGCGCCGGCCCTCGCCGTACTTGATGCGCGTGCGCTTGAAATAGGTGCGCTGGATGATCACCGAC
>JAEEGG010018429.1_pt1 | contig 14194 bp, 6 predicted proteins | sample 9134161 | NCBI WGS metagenome assembly JAEEGG01 (sample SAMN16246543, study PRJNA631951) | gut metagenome | biome: gut microbiome; feature: rumen; material: CR-attached | host: Bos | place: Iran: Karaj | collected 2018-10
TTGGCAGCGGCCGCTGCCATCATTGGCGGCGTTCGCTGCCATCATTGGCAGCGGCCGCTGCCAATCATGTCCCCGCCCGCTGCCAACCTGAAAAGCATGCCCCTTTTCCCTCTGCGGTGCCTCTCGCTCCCTGTTTGCCGTGCGCCGACCCTCCTGAATGCGCCCATAAAAGTTTATTCCACGACGTAGAATGATAAAACCACGACGTCTAACGGGAATTCCACGTCGAGAAACAAACTTTTCCATTCTATTCCCATCAGCTGCCGTCATCATTCCTTCGCTTTCACAGATGCTGCTTTCTCTTTTTGACGCAGATTCATTTGATTTCTTTTGGCCATTTCATCCAAATGCACTATATTTGCAGTCTCAAATACCATGGACTGGTAGATAGAAACCTTCAAATAACACAAAAGAATATGGACAACATCTCAAAACGACTCTCCGACCTTCGCGAGCTGATGCGCCGTGAGCATTTGGCCGCCTTCATCTTCCCCAGCACCGACCCCCACCAGGGCGAATACGTCCCCGACCACTGGAAGGGTCGTGAGTTCATCAGCGGCTTCAACGGCTCGGCCGGCACCGCCGTCGTCACCCTCAACAGTGCCGCCCTGTGGACTGACAGCCGCTACTTCATCGCTGCCGAGGACATGCTGCGCAACACCGAGTTCCAGCTGATGAAGCTGAAGATGGAGGGCACTCCCACCATCGCCCAGTGGATAGGGCAGGAGGTGGCCGCCATGGACGAACCCCACAGCACCGAGGTGGGCATCGACGGCATGGTGAGCTCGGCCAACAGCGTCAGGGAACTGATTGCCGACCTGCGCCGCGAGGGAGGCCTCACCCTGCGCACCAACCTCGACCCGCTGGCACAGATATGGCGCCAGCGCCCCGTCATCCCCCTGAACCCCGTGGAGCCGCACCCCATGGAGTATGCCGGCGAGGAGACGGCAAGCAAACTGGCACGCATACGCCAGGCACTGCGACAGCAGCACGCCGACGGCATGCTCATGGCCTCGCTCGACGACATCGCCTGGACGCTCAACCTGCGTGGCACCGATGTGCACTGCAATCCCGTCTTCGTCAGCTATCTGCTCATCAGTTCGCAGAGCGCCACATTATATATATATAAGGAGAAGCTCTCGCCCGAGATATGCGCCTATCTGAAGAAGAACCATATCGAGGTGGACGACTACGACCGCGTCGGGCAGGGACTGAAGGATTACTTCGAGTACAATATCCTGCTCGACCCCGACGAGGTGAGCTACACACTCTATAAGGCTGTGAGGCGCGAGGTGGTGGAGGCCGAGTCGCCGGTGAAGCGCATGAAGACGGTGAAGAACGCCGTGGAGCAGGATGGCTTTCGGCGCGCGATGCTGCGCGACGGCATCGCCATGGTGCAGTTTCTGAAATGGCTCGACGAGGCCGATGTGTCGCACGAGACCGAGATCTCCATCGACCGCCGCCTCACTGCCCTGCGTGCCCGCCAGCCCCTCTATCGCGACATCAGCTTCGACACCATTGCCGGCTATGGCGACCACGCAGCCATCATCCACTATGAGGCAACCCCTGAGACCGACATCCCCCTGAAGCCCGAGGGCTTGCTGCTTTTAGACAGTGGGGCGCAATACCTCGACGGCACCACCGACATCACCCGCACCATCGCCCTGGGGCCGCTCAGCGACTACCAGCGCCACGTCTACACCTTGGTGCTGAAAGGCCACATCCAGGTGGAGATGGCCAAGTTCCCCAGTGGAATCAGCGGCACCCAGCTCGACGTGCTGGCCAAGCGCGCCATGTGGCGCGAGGGGCTGCACTACCTGCACGGCACCGGCCACGGCGTGGGCACCTACCTGAACGTGCACGAAGGGCCGCACCAGATTAGGATGGAGTGGAAGCCCGCACCCCTGGTGGAGGGCATGACTGTCACCGACGAGCCAGGCATCTATCTGCCCGGGCGTTTTGGCGTGCGCATCGAGAACACCCTGCTCATCGTGCCCTATCAGGACACCGAGTTCGGCCACTTCCTGCAGTTCGAACCCCTCACCTTGTGCCCCATCGACAAGCGCCCCATCGTGGTGGAAGAACTCACCGACGAGGAACTTCGTTGGCTCAACGACTATCACCACACGGTGTTCACCCGGCTGGCACCACACCTCAGCGACAGCGAGCGCCGATGGCTGGAACAGGCCTGTGCTCCGATATGCAAGTGATTGGCAAAAGGGCAAAAATTGATGCAGATTGTCAGATTTTGTTTGATTTATTTGCGTTTTCAATATTTTTGCAGTAACTTTGCACCCCAAATGTATATTAATGTAAAAATTATATGAAAGAAAGACTAACAATGCTCTTGGTGGGCCTTTTCCTGTCGATGGGAATGGCACTTGCCCAGAACACCATCTCAGGTACAGTCTTTGAAGACACTGGCGATCCTTGTATTGGAGCCACTGTGATGATTCAGGGCACCAAGCAGGGAACGAAGACCGACATGAACGGTCATTTCAGCATCGCAGTACCCGCAGGAAAGAAAATCGTCATCAGCTACATCGGCATGGTGACGCAGACGCTGACACCCAAGAACGGCATGAAGGTGACCCTGAAGACCGATGCCCACACCGTGGACGAGGTCGTGGTGACGGGTATGCAGAAGATGGACAAGCGACTCTTCACTGGTGCCACCGCCAAGATTGACGCTGAGAAGACGAAACTCGACGGTGTGGCCGACGTCAGCCGTGCGCTGGAAGGTCGTGCTGCTGGCGTGAGCGTGCAGAACGTGAGCGGTACCTTCGGAACGGCACCGAAGATTCGTGTGCGTGGCGCCACCTCTATCTATGGCTCCTCAAAGCCCCTGTGGGTGATCGACGGAGTGATTCAGGAGGATGCTGTCGACGTGAGTGCCGACGACCTCTCGAGCGGCGATGCTACCACGCTGATCTCGAATGCCATTGCCGGACTAAGTGCCGACGACATCGAGTCGTTCCAGGTGCTGAAAGACGGTTCCGCCACATCTATATATGGTGCGCGCGCAATGGCCGGTGTGGTGGTCATCACCACCAAGAGGGGAAAAGCTGGACGCTCCACCGTGAATTACACGGGTGAGTTCACCTATCGTCTGAAACCCTCGTACCGCAACTACAATATTTCCAACTCGCAGGAGCAGATGGGTATCTACAAGGAGATGGCCGAAAAGGGATGGCTGGAGTTCTCGGCCCTGGCCAATGGCTCCACATCGGGCCTCTATGGAAAGATGTACAACGAGATTGCCCGCTACGACGAGACGAAGGGCGAGTTTGGACTGCCCTACACCGATGCCGCCATGAACAAATACCTGCAGACTGCTGAGTTCCGCAACACCGACTGGTTCGACCTGCTCTTCAAGGAGAACGTCATACAGAACCATGCTGTGAGCATCTCTACTGGTACGGACAAGGCCAGCCTCTACGCATCCATCTCGGCCATGAGCGACCCAGGATGGACAAAGGACTCGAAGGTGGAGCGCTACACCGCCAACATGAATGCTTCGTACAACTTGTCGAAGCAGCTCACCGTGTCGTTGCTCACCAATGGCAGCTACCGCGACCAGAAGGCACCTGGTACACTCTCGCGCTCGACCGACGTGGTCAGTGGCGCAGTGAACCGCTCCTTCGACATAAACCCCTTCAGCTACGCCATGAACACCAGCCGTACGCTCGACCCCGACCAGATATACAAGCGTAACTTTGCCAATTTCAATATCTTCGACGAGCTGGACAACAACTATATCGACCTCTCCGTGGCCGACATGAAGTTCCAAGGCGAGCTTATCTACAAGCCCATACAAGGATTGGAGTTCCATGCACTTGGCGCTTATCGCACGCAGAAGACTTCTCAGGAGCATTTCATCCTGAACCACTCCAACCAGGCTGAGGCCTATCGCGCTGGCGTGGGCGACCCCAATGTGCAGGGAAGCAACTCCTATCTCTACACCGACCCCGACAAACCCAACTCACTGCCTATCTCCGTCATGCCGCAGGGTGGTATTTACACACGCAACGACTACATGGTGCGACAGCTCGACTTCCGTGGCACCGTGCAATATAATAAGGTGTGGAACGATACTCACATCATGAACATCTTTGCGGGTATGGAGGCCAACAAGACCGACAAAGACCAGATGTTCCATTCCGACTATGGCGTGGACTACGAGGCTGCACGCTTGGTCATCGTCACACCGGAGTTTTTCAAGCAGGCCAAGGAGGAGGGTACCACGCTTAGTTCTTTTGCCAAGTCGTGGACACGAAACCTTGCTTACTTCGGCAGTGCAAGCTACTCTTACAAAGGACGTTATACCGTAAACGGAACGCTGCGCTACGAAGGAACCAACAAATTGGGCCGTTCGCGTTCGGCACGATGGCTGCCCACATGGAACGTCTCAGGAGCATGGAACGCTCATGAGGAACCGTTCTTCGAGCGGTGGATGGAGCGCACTAATAACGCCTTCTCGCACCTTGCCCTGCGTGCCTCCTACTCACTGACCGCCGACCGTGGACCGTCGTCGGTGTCGAATGCGCTGCCCATCTACTACTCTACCCAAGCATGGCGCCCACAAGCCGACCAGATGGAGACGGTCATCGAACTGGGTAACATCGCCAACACCGAGCTCACCTACGAGAAGAAGCATGAGCTGAACTTCGGACTCGACGCCGGATTCCTCAACAACCGCATCAACCTGAACTTCGACATCTACTGGCGACAGAACTACGACCTCATCGGATACATCCAGACGCAGGGTGTGGGCGGCATCATCGACAAGCTGGCCAACGTGGCCGAGATGAAGTCGCACGGCGTGGAGGCAACACTCTCAACACGCAACATCCAGACGCCAGACTGGCAGTGGAACACCGACTTCACCTTCTCTTACGCCTACAACGAGATTACCAACCTGCGCTCTCGCTCCAACGTCATCAACATGATCAGCGGCACGTCGAGCAACCACTTCCGCGAGGGGTACCCCGTCTCGGCACTGTTCTCCATTCCTTTTGTCAGGTTGAGCGACGAGGGTATACCCATTGTCATCAACGAAGATGGCAACGAGACCAGCACCGACATCTATTTCCAGGAATACGAGAAGGTGGATTTCTTGAAATACGAAGGTCCTACGGAGCCGACTTACACTGGTGGCTTGAACAATCTGGTGAAGTGGAAGAACTGGCGCTTCAACCTGTTCATCACCTACAGCTTCGGCAACAAGATTCGCCTCGACCCGGTGTTCGCTGCCGCTTACAGCGACATGAGCGCCATGCCGAAGGAGTTCAAGAACCGTTGGGTGCAGCCCGGCGACGAGAATGTGACCACCATCCCCGCTATCGCCAGCCGCCGACAGTACTACGACAACGGATATCTGAGTTATGCCTACAACGCGTATAACTATTCTACGGAGCGCGCAGCAAACGGCGGATTCATCCGACTGAAGGATGTGTCGCTGACCTACGACCTGCCCGCCAACCTTATCAGCAAGATTGGACTGAGCACGGCTTCACTGAAGCTTGATGCCACCAACCTCTGCCTACTCTATGCCGACAAGAAGCTCAACGGACAGGACCCGGAGTTCGTCAACTCGGGCGGTGTGGCTACTCCCATGCCGAAGCAGTTCACGCTCACCGTGCGACTGGGAATGTAATCGAAATGAAGTTTCAAGTTTGAAGATTAAAGTTTGATTTAAGACTGAAAATGAAGACTATGACAAAGAAATATTTCAAGAACAAACGCTGCGCCTTTGGCTCCCTCTGCTGTGGCATCGCCATGGCGTTCACCGCCAGCGTGGCATTTTCTTCCTGCTCCGACAGCTTCCTCGACAAAATTCCAGATGAGCGCGTGGAAATCACCAACGTCGACCAGGTGATACAGCTCCTGTCATCGGGCTACTGCACCACCAACTACGGATGGCTTTGCGAGGCATCGAGCGACAATGTCGTTGATGTCAATGCGCCCTACATGGCAACACAGTCGGACGGTAAGGAGATTGAAGTGCGCTACAACTTGAACTCCTACGACCGCATGGACGAGGAGATGTATTGCTTCGAGCCAGTGCGTTCCAGCACGGGTACCGACTCTCCATCCATGGTTTGGGAAGGATGTTATAGCGCCATCGCCGTGGCCAACCATGCCATCGCCATTCTCGACGAGCTGAAGGCACAGGCCGGAGGCGTGGAGGACGACAAGATGCGTGCTGCCTATGGCGAGGCTTATCTCATTCGAGCCTACTATCATTTCGTGTTGGTGAACATCTTCTCGCAGGCTTACAAAAACGACGAAGCAAGCCGCAGCGACAAGGGTGTGCCTTACATCACCAACCCCGAGGATAAGGTGCTGGTGAACTACGACCGCAGTAGCGTGACAGAAACCTATAATAAAATTGAAGCCGACATGCTGGCAGGATTGGAGCGTGTGAACAACATTATCTACCAGAAGCCCAAGTGGCACTTCAACGTCAATGCTGCACATGCTTTTGCCGCTCGCTTCTACCTCTACAAGCGCGACTATGAGAAGGTCATCGAGCATGCCAACGCTGTGCTCGGCACAGACCGAGCTACCCTCCCTACGCTGTTGATGAATTTTGGCGAGGGATTCGACAAGGCCACCAGTTCCAAGGACTATTCACTGCTCTGGCAGGGAGCCGACGTGGCCAATAACCTTATGCTTGTGGCCACCTACTCCGTGCAGTGGCGCCGCTCCGTGGGCTATCGTTTTGCTTGCGCCGGAAAGGCTCTACGCGATGTGTTCTTCCACCTCGGCCCCAACTGGCGCTGGTATCGCATGCCCGTTTCCGGTGTTGGAGGCGAGACCTTCTGGGACGGAGAGGCCGATCATGGCTTCATGAGCGCTCGTATAGCTGAGTCATTCGAGTACACTGACAAGGTGGCAGGCATCGGCTATGCACACATCATCCGCCGTGAGTTCACTGCTAACGAGTTGCTTCTCGAGCGTGCCGAGGCTTACCTGCTCGGACGACATGACATAGCAGAGTGCTTCGCCGACCTCTTTGCCTATGAAGAGAGCCGTCAGTCGTTCTCCGACGCCAACAGGGCATTCTACACTTCTGGTGGAGCACTGCAGTCGCTCACCCAGACGGCATTGCTCAACTGGTACACCCCCACGGAGTCCAATGTCAAGGACCACAGCAACACCTTTGCCGACTGGAACTTCACACAGAACATGAGTGCAGATTTCGTCGTGCCCGATTCGCTCACCGCTTATATGAACTGCCTGAATGATATGCGCCGCTACGAGACGGCTTGGACAGGACTGCGCTTCTTCGATGTGAAGCGCTATGGCTATGAGTATGAGCACCACTTCGGTCCCGACGACCAGGTGTTCAAACTTGAGTGGAATTCGCCAAAGCGTGCCATCGAGGTTCCTCAGGAAGTGCTCGTGGCAGGTATGGAGCCTTCACAGCCTTACGTCAACGCCACGGGAGGCTCTAACATTAAGAGTTACAATGGTGGAAACATGAAACAATATTAAGGAGGACAAAATATGACCAAGAAGAATTTCATCATACTTTCATTCGCCGTGGCCACGATGCTGGCCTCAGGCCTGGCATCGTGCTCCGACGAGAAACTCGACGACACCATCTTCGACCCCACGGAGTATCCGCTCGACCAGACGGCTTATACCTTCCCGCTCGACACCTTCGTGAAGAAGAACTTCCTTGAGCCCTACAACCTGCGCTACCTTTATCGCATGCAGGACATTGGCTCCGACATGAACTACAACCTGGTGCCGTGCAGCTACGACCAAAGCGTCACGTTGGCTGTGCTGTGCAAGTACCTGTGGTACGATGTGCTGAAGAAGCATGTGGGCGAGCAGTTCCTGAAAACTTTCAGCCCGCGCATCATTCATGTCATCGGCTCACCCGCCTACAACCCCACACAGGGAACGATGGTGCTGGGTACCGCCGAGGGTGGACTGAAAATCACGCTCTACAATGCAGAGCAGCTGAGCCCCTCGGACATCGACTACATGAATGAATATTTCTTCAAGACGATGCACCATGAGTTCGGCCATATCCTCAACCAGCGCTACAACCGTCCCACCGACTTCGACCTTATCTCCAACGGTAAGTATAATGTCATCGACTGGAACAATACACCCGATAGCGTTGCCCTCAGTCAGGGATTCGTTTCCAACTATGCCTCGTCGCAGGCTCGTGAGGACTGGGTGGAGGTGATTGCCAACTACATCGTCAAGGACACCATCACGTGGAAGAATATGCTCAACACCGCTGCTTGGGAGTGGGAAACGGCTGACGACGTGAAGGTGAAGCATTGGGATAGAATTAATGCCGATGTGCAGCGTGGACGTGCCAACCGCGACACCGTGGGATATTTGATTGATGTCTCGTCGTATTCCAACGGCGAGCCCGAGACCTACAAGGTGCAGCGCAAGCTGGTGGCGCGCGACTCGCTGGGATACGCCATTCCTGGCACCAACGGAGAGATTCAGTATTTGCACACCTCTGGTGTCAACGGTCGCGATGTTATCCTTCAGAAACTCGACTATGTGCGCAACTGGCTGAAAGAGTTCTTCAACTATAATCTTGATGACGTGCGAATGGAAGTGCAGCGTCGCCAGTGGCTCACCGATGCGCAAGGAAACTTTGTGTTCGACAGCAACGGACGTTTCATCAACAACCTGGTCTACATGCGCGAAGACAGCACGACCGTCCTCGATGAGCTGCGACAGGAAGTGGAGCGATTCAGAAAGAAATAGCATCTTTCAACATTGTATCAACCTAACAACAAACAAGGAATATGAAAAAGATACTATCCATCATACTGCTCTTTGCGGCTGGACTGACGTTCACCGCATGTCAGAGCGAGGAAGACGACCTCTTCAGCAGCTCGGCAGCTGAGCGACTGGCTGCGTCAAAGGTCACCTATACACAGCGACTGCCACAAGCCACGGCGGGATGGGTTATGGAATACTATCCCACCAACGGCGACGAATGGCCACGTGGCAACGGCTACCTCATCCTTGCCAAGTTCAACAGCGACAGGTCGGTGCGAATGGCTTCGCAGAACGAAGAGATGACCGACGACGTCTTCTTGGAAGACACCTCGCTGTGGGAGGTCATCGCCGACCAGGGCCCCGTGCTCTCTTTCAATACTTATAATCAGTGTCTGCATTCCTTTGCCGACCCCGCCATCTACGAGACAGGTCTCGGACTGGAGGGTGACTATGAGTTTGAAATCATCAATTTGGAGGAGAACGCCCAGTTCGCCATGCTGAAGGGAAAGAAGCGTGGCACCTATGTCCGTATGTCTCGCCTCGACGAAGGAACGGATTTCAAGGAGTATCTCGCCAGCGTCACCGCTTTCCACAAGAAGTTGTTCAACACCAATGTTCCCAACAAAGTGTATATCAGCTTCGGCGACAAACGCTATGTCGTAACCAACACGGAAAATAAATTTATGTCGTTCTATCCTGAGGGTGGCGACGAAATATCGCAGACGGAGAGCCATCCCTTCCTCATCAGCAAGCGTGGCGGTGACTACTATCTGCGTTTCCGCGACGCTTTCGAGCGCGAAGAGATGGCCGACAAGGTGCAGGAGATGCGCTACGACTCCATTCAGGACAAGTTCATTGGAGTTGAGAATGAGCAATTCACCATCGAGGGCTATCCCCCTCACAGTTTCTTCTACGAATATGCCAATGAGAAGGGCGACCATAAGTTTGAAGTGAACGTGGGCGATGAGATGTCTGACAAGTTCAAGACGTATATGGACAATCTGACGGCTGATTTTGCTACGTTGAAAAACAAAAATAAGCCCTATGCCTTTGTCGGTCTGCGAATGACGTGGAATGCAAGGAATGAATCGTTCCAATGGGTTGTACGCTATACACCTGGCACTTCCACCGCTACCTCTTCAGCCTACAACTACAATTTCGATTTGGCTGGCGACCGTGTCAAGTTTACTTATGTGGCTCCTGGTGCCGACGCGAAAGGCTCTGTTGATGCAGCCACGAACGTTCGCAACGCCCTTTCGTCGGTTGCTGCCATCACCGACCTGATGTCGCAGGAGTTTGTGGTGACCGCCTATCAGACCACCTTCGACCTCACTAAGATGAAGCTGACGTCAGCTTCTGACCCCGACCTCTGGTTTATCGTTTCCATTTGACATTTATTTTATTGTTTCATTTTTAATCATTTCAACATGAAAAAAGTTTTACTGCTTATGAGTGCAATGCTGCTGGCTACATCCGGCGCTTTTGCACAGAAACTTGTTCCAGCCAAGTCGCTGGACAAGGCGGTCAAACATGAGGTGAAGGCCATGGCTGCTGACAACAGCAAATTCACTATGGCCCCTGCCATCATGGCTCCCGCATTTATGGAGCAGCTGCGTGAGGTGAAGGCTACACCCACCAGGAACAGGGCTCCGAAGAAAGTGTATGACGACGGCGTATGGTATCAGCGCCCTGTCGGTTCGTTCTATGTGTCCGGCAGCAATAGCCCCAATTATTGGTCTTACATCTATCTGCCCGCTTTCACCGATGCCATTTGGACTAACAAGGCCACGGACAAAGATGCCGCTACCTGGGCATACGTTTGGGAGGGCGAAATTGATCAGGAGTTAGAAGGCAATGAGAACAATGACCTCGAAGCAAGGGTTGCAAAAGTGGCCAATGGCTACATCAGCTCCTACTGGATTCCTCAGATGACCGTAGGAAAAAAGAACTACGTCTTCGGCGAGAATTTCCCCAACCAACCGCAGGTGGCCCTCATCAATGGTGACTCTATTGAAATGGTGACCAATGTGAACCTTTCGAATGGTTACTATTATGGATTCTCCAATGGTGGTACGTTTGGTAATAGAACAGCTACATTTGATATGAATGGCAAAGAGGTGAATGCCGTTAGTGATGCTCTTTACGAATTCTACAACAAGCCCATCAAACCCATCTGCTTGAACGACATTTTCTTCCGCGTTGTGAACTATGAGGGCACTCCCCTTATGAACGAAGACACGGAGATGAAAATTATCATCCGCAAGGTGGAAGACGACGTTATCGGTGATGTGATTGCCGAAATGCCTTTCACGTTGGAAGATGCCACGTACATTGAGGAAGATGATGGCAAGACCTTCGGTGCTTTCTTGGTGTCAAAGAAAGAAGAGGATGCTTTCGGCACCCAGTTTGATGTGCCCATCATCATCGAGGATGAGTTTGTGCTCATTCTTAGCGGTTTCGACCAGCCTGATGTCAATTTCACCGTCTACATGTCGGGTGACAATAAGAACGTTGAGACCGACAGCTTCCTCAAAGGCGGAATGGTGACCCCCACCTGCCGTTCATACGTGCGTGCCGACAATGGTGAGCCCATTGAAGGTCTTTACTATTGCCAGGCCATCACTAAGGAGCAGAGCGACCAATACAATGTTGAGGACGGCGACGACACCGACTGGACTCGCCACTACAATGCTGTGTTCCATCTCGACCTCATGACCGACGTGGTGAGTGTCTATGAAGGCTTTGAGACGATGTATGCTTTGCCTGAGGGCGGCAACATTTTCGCCATCGTGGAAGAAGAGAACGAAGAGACTGGCAATACGGAACTCGTGGCCTATGGTTCGCTTCAGTACGAAACCACGCTTCCCCGTCTCTCCACATGGGAAGGTTTGGAAGGTGAAGACAACTACGAGTTTGTTGACCTGCCCGACTGGCTGACCGTGAAGGAGTTCAACGATGAGTATTATGAGGAATATGATGTCACCTTGGCCGTTCTTGAGGCCGCTCCGCTGCCTGAAGGCATGGATAGCCGCACTGCTACTTTCCGCATCGTTAGCGAGCGCGGCGCTGACTCCGGCATTATCACCGTCGTCCAACAATCTCTTGACGAGCCTGAGGTACTCGACCTGACCATCAACCACGAGCGTCAGACTGGCCTGGGCTATACTGCCGACCAGGTGGCCGTTGACCTCACCGAGGCTGCTGCTTATCTGGGCGTTGATGCCATTACCACCGATATGCTGCGCATCGAGAATCCCGATGGTACACTCATCAGCGACTATGCTCCCTTCGACGGTTGGTTCGACGGTGACGGCGTGGCCACTGCATGGGGCGACAACACCAAGATTTGTGTGAAGTTCTTCCAGGCTCTTGAGGGCGGTCAGTTTGATGTCTGCGACATGAACGGCGCTGATGAGGATGGCAAGACCTACACCGTGAAATGGCAGCTGGTGAACGGCGAGAAGGCCGTGCGCTACACCATCAATGTCACCTTCAAAAAGCCTGAGGTGAAGGAGCTGGAGATTGTCGACAAGGGCATCGCCACGAGCGTGACCTACGACGTGACGGAAGGTGACTACGTCATGAAGACCGCTACCATCACCGACGAGCAGGTGGCTGCCATCTGCCAGGAGCTGGGCATCGAGGCACTGACCGACGCTACCATCTTCGGCTTCAACCCGACGACGCAGGAACTGGTGCAAAACTACACCGGCTACGACGGATGGCGTGATGCCAACGGCGATTTCCACAACTGGAACGCCGACGGAACTCAGGCTCCCGCTTGCGTAAAAATCAATGATAATGGTACTACTGATGGAGGCCAGACCTACTACTGCTACAACCGCAGCGGTCAGGAGGCTCAGACCATCAAGTGCTACTGGGCACTGGCTAACGAGGAGAAAGCCGTGCTGGTTGAGATTGATTTCGTCTATTTTGCTGTCATTCCCGACGCTCCCGAGTTGACGGCTCCCGAAGGCTGGACGAGTGTTATCTCCAACGGTAACCTGGCCGGCGACGATGTGAAGAACTACATTGCCAAGGAGTATCCCTCCACTGAGCCCACTGGTGCCACCATCGTGCCTGGTGCAGGTAAGGACGGCAGCCGCGGTATCGTGGTGAAGTCGCAGGACAAGGTCAGCGAGGCTTGGGACAGCCAGTTCTGGATCCAGTTCGGCGAGAAGCTGCCCGACGGCACGAAGCTGCACGTTGAGTTCGACTACAAGGCCGACCTGGCCGGTTCCGTCAGCACACAGTCCCATGGCCTTCCCGGCGCCTACCAGCACTGGGCCGCCATCGGCAACGTGGACTTCGATACTGAGTGGAAGCACTTCTCCGCCGATGTCGACGTAGCTGGCGACATGGTAACGGGCGGTGGTGGCGATGGTATGCTGAGCATTGCCTTCAACCTGAACGATATCGCCAATGCCAACAACTACTACTTCGACAACTTCGGCGTGTGGATTCAGAAGCCCGCTCCCGTTGACGACTGGACCAACATCCTGCGTAACAGCGACCTGGAAGGCACCCAGGTGGACAACTTCTTCTCGAAGGAAGCTCCCTCCACAGCTGTTGTCCCCTCCACCATCTTTGACGGCGCTGGTATTGACGGCAGCCGCGGCATTAAGGTGGTGTCGGCTCCCGCCGCCGCCAACGACTGGGACACGCAGTTCTGGATCTATCTGCCTACCACGCTGCCCGAGGGCACGAAGTACAAGGTTGAGTTCGACTACAAGGCCGACCGCAACGCTTCCGCCGACACGCAGGCCCACGGCGAACCCGGCAACTACATCTTCTACACCATGATTGGCTCGCCCAGCTTCACCACTGAGTGGCAGCACTACGTGAAGGAGGGCACCATCAGCGCCGACCAGGCTGAGGGCAAGACCGACGGTGTGCCCAATGGCAACAAGATGCGCTCCATCGCCTTCAACCTGTCTAAGGACAAAGACAACGAGGTGACCTATTTCTTCGACAACATCATGTTCTTCGTTGAGAAGGCATTTGCCGAGACGGGCATCGTCAACGTCAACAGCAACAACGTTGTTGAGGGTGCCATCTACAACCTCCGCGGCCAGCAGGTGAAGAACGCCCAAAAGGGTATCTTCATCCAGAATGGCAAGAAGATCGTTGTGAAGTAAGCAACTTGAGACAGCCAAAAAGGAAATCCCCGTGGAGCGAAGAACTCCACGGGGATTTCCTTTTTGGTTGTCTACACCTGGCTTTCTGTGTTAGATGGAAAATTATGAGAAAGACAAGAATTGTTTACGGAATCAGCAAACCATTCGCTAAAAAAGTGATGACATGCAGGTGAGCATTGTTGATGACGAGCAAAATGGGGTGTAGTTCGGGAGAGGCGGCGCACGCCAAACAGGGAGCGGGAGGCTCCGCAGAGGGAAAAAGGGCATGCTTTTTAGGTTGGAGGCGGGCG
>JAEEGG010018431.1_pt1 | contig 14192 bp, 15 predicted proteins | sample 9134161 | NCBI WGS metagenome assembly JAEEGG01 (sample SAMN16246543, study PRJNA631951) | gut metagenome | biome: gut microbiome; feature: rumen; material: CR-attached | host: Bos | place: Iran: Karaj | collected 2018-10
TTCCGTATCGCCGAACGTGCGCAGCCCCCGGACGGAACTGCCGTCGGTCAGATGGAACAGGACAGCGTGACCCTGGGAGATCACGGACACGATCTGGCTGTACGCGACCTGCACTTCCGCCTTGCCTGCCTTGACCGCGATCTCCGGCTCGCTGCCGGACAGAACGCGCTGAGCTTCCGCCAGCACGTGATTCAGTTGTTCTTCCTTATAAGGTTTGATCAGGTAATCGAAGGGATGGATGGGAAACGCGTCGAACGCATATTCCCGGGAAGTCGTAAGGAAACAGATCAGGAGGTTCGTATCTTCCTTGCGCAGCTGTTCCGCCAACTGGATGCCTGTCATGTCATCCATGCGGATATCCAGGAACGCGATCTGAAAACGGTCTTTCGAAAACTCGCGAAGCATGGCGGCGCCGCTGTCGTACACGCAGATCTGCGCGTCGATCTCCTGCTGCGCATACCATTTCGCGACGTCTTTCTGCAAACGTTCCCTATCCATTTTCAAGTCGTCCACGATCGCGATGCGCCATTCCATAGCTGTTTTCCTCATTATTTCTAAAAATGCATATTGATACAAATACAGTATATCATCTTTTTGACGAAAGCAGATGGATTTGCAGCATAAAAAAGAGCACATGGGGACAGTCCCCTTGTGCTCTTTTTGCTATTCGAAAAAACCCCTTTTATTCCATCGCTTTGAACAGTTTCGGCGCGCTCTTGTACAGCAGGCCGATGACGACGATCGTGATGACAGTCTCCACCGCCATGAAGCTGCCGTTGTACGTCAGCGAATAGATGACCGCGCCGATCCCATCTTCCGTGATCGAACCCCATACGATGATCCCCGAGAGGAAATGCGCCAGGAAACGCAGCACACAGACGCAGAACGTTCCGAACAGGATGCCCTGCATCTTCCGGTTTTCTCCGAAAGGCTTCGCGAAAAACCAGGCCAGTCCTAAGACGCTGAACGGGACCAGATAATCCAGCACCACTTCCAGCGCCATGGCGGTCGCCGTTCCTGCCGGCGTAGGCCACAGACCGCCCAGCAGCATCTGCAGCAGGCTGTTGGCGAAACCGGAAAGCATGCCCCACCGCGGACCGTGCCGCAGCGAGATGAGGACAAACGGCACCATGGAAGCCGCGGTGATGCTGCCTCCGTTGGGCATTTCGTAGATCTTGATCTGGGCAAGGATCGTGCCCAGCGCGATGAGGACGGCGCATTCCGCCAGAGCCCTCGTTTTACTTGTGTTGTTCATAAAATCCTCTCGAAAATACCGCACCTCTGGGGCCAGAGGTGCGGTAAATGACAATACAGAATATGCTCCCTACGCCGGCATTACCCGGATCAGGTAAAAGAGTATGTTCTCAGCCGGACCGCGTTTTGCGGTTCAGCACCCCTGTTACGATATAATTTTAGCACAAAAGCTTTACGCGATAAAGCCCTTTTCTTTCAGGATCTCGGCCGCCTTTTCCGCCTTCGCTTCGTTCACCATGACGACGGGACCGGTGCAGCCCATGCCGGATTCGGCATAGATGCCCTTCTCCCACAGCGATTCAACTGCCGCGTCGATATCCGTGACTTCCACGCCGTGGATATCTACCGTCACAGTTTCCTTTTCAGGAGCCTTGACCTTGGCTGCGGGTTTCTCGAACGCGTGCTTGCCTTCGGTGCGCATCTCTTCCAGAACGTCGTTCAGTCCGGCTCTCTGCGCCTTTCTGAGTTCTTCCCCGGAGATCTTCAGCCAGTTCGCTGCCGCCAGCTGGCTGGCGTACTGCACCGCGTTGGCGATGACGGGAGCGCCGGAGGCTCTGGAGATGATCAGGATCAGCTTGCCGTAGTTGCCGCCGATGCCCGGACCGTAGCCGTATCCGCTGGCTTCGAACGTTCCGCCCGTATTGAACGAGCTGAACATCTTCATCATCAGGTTGCCTGTGAGCGGGTCGCAGGCCAGCACGTCGGGCGTTCCTCTCAGCACGTCGTTGCCGCGCATCATGTAGCCGCCGTCCGCCCTGCAGGATTCCGCGAACCGGAACGTATAGCCGTTTTCCTTCAGTTTGAGCAGCGCCCTCTCGCATCTTCTGGCGTCGTCCGCGTTCAGAATGCCGACAGTCGGATCTTCGATGCCGCAGGCCTTCGCCGCGATGATGCCGTAGATCGCGTTCTTCACCATGGCTTCCGCTCTGTCCGTGGAGCTGGTGCCCGTCGTGCAGGCGATGAACATCTCCTTGCCCAGCGCGGGCGTGATGACGCGTCCGACGGTGGAAACGCCGATCGGGAACGGATAATGGGACGTGACCGCGCCGTCGATCTCGCCGCTCTTCAGCATGGCTTCCATCTTGGCGTGGCAGTCCTCTCCGTCGATGATGACGGCCTTGCAGCCCTTGTTCGCCGCGAATTCCACAGCGTCCACCAGGTTCTGCGGATCGAGTTCATAACCTGCCGCCGCGATGCCGATGACGGGCACCTTGACAGGCGCAGCCGCCTTCTTTTCGTCCTTCTTCGTATTGGCCTGGACGAGGAACGAGATGCCGTCGAACAGGTTGGTCATGCGGCCGAGGAACAGAGACCCCTTGCCGATGATCATGGCGTTCTTCGTCTTTCCGGCCATGATGCTCTCTCTGGCATAGCCCAGATAAGGCACGCCGGAGGGAATGTGGCCCTGCGTGGGCGCGTAGCCCTTCAGGCCGTGCTCCTTGACGAAACCGGGCAGGTCCTTGCGTTCCATCTGTCCCAGTTTGACGCCCAGGGCGCCGATCATCTTATAGTTGGATTCCGGCACGTCCCCTGCTCCTGCAGGTTTCGTGATGTCCGGATTCTGCATCTCGGGAGAGTATTTGTCCACGTCGAGGATGGTCATGCCGGCTTCTGCCAGCGGATCGGTCACGAGGGACCCGATGACAGCCTGCGGCGCGGATCCGGTGCCGACTCTGTGTCTGCCGACGATATCCGTGTTGATCTCCGGACTCTTGCCGTCGTTCTCAGAAACGAGGACCGCAAAACCGCCGAGGCAGTCTTCCAGGATGGGCAGACCTTTCTTGACGTGGTCCTTGCCGTTCATGCCCAGCTTGGCGGTGCATCCGCCGCCTGCCACGACGACGTTCTTGAACGTTCCGGCCTTGACGAGGGACGCCGCTTCCACGATGGCGTGGGCGGGACCCGCGCAGAATCCTCTCGTATCGCTGCCCGTGGCGTTCACGAGACCCGCGATCTCCGCGGCAGCTTTCGCGAAGTTGCCGCCGCCGCGCTGGTTCATGTCGCCGCAGGCTTCTTCGCTGCAGTCGATCATGTAATCCACATCCGCAGCATCGATTCCTGCGTTCTTGACCAGGTGCAGCACGGACAGGACTTCGGAAGCCTTGGAGACCAGGTTCTCGAACATGACGTGGGCGCTCAGGTTGACGTCGACGTCGTGAGCTCTCTTAACGCAGCCGACGGTTTTGTCTTCGAAGATCAGCGCTTCCGCGCCTTCCTCGACGGCCTTTCCAATCTCGGCGGCATCGTCCCCTTCCTTGATCAGGCCGAGGATATGCTCGTTCATAAGAGGATGCTTCTGCAGTTTCGGCAGCGTCTTTTCGACGAACGCCTTATCGAGGCGCACCAGGTCGAAAACGTCGCAGGCCTGCATCAGCAGGATGAATTCGTCTTCGGGCATGATCTCGCCGAATTTGCCGTAGCGCTGGGGCTTTTCGACCTTCTTGTCCGCCCAGGGTTCGGGGATCTCCGCCAGATCGTCGATCGGCAGATTGCCGATATACGTCTGGTTTGGCGGATACGCCAGGCAGTCCTCGTAGGACCGCATGTGGGAAGGAAGTTCCTTCAGATAATCGGAGCCGGGATTGACGACTTTTTCGGTAGTCTGGGTCGTGCCGTGATGCATCACCATGCCGGGCACGTGGACCAGGATGTATCCCGCTCCCTTGATCACACTGTAGCTCATAATACAGTTCCTTTCAAAAAATACGAGCGGCGGACGGGCCTTTTTGCCTCGCCCGCCGCTTGTCTTGCCTGCTAACCGGTCCGGTTAAAGCTGGTCTCTGATGGCATTCATCTCGCTGCAGATATCATCCACATCGAGTACCATCTCCATCATCGAGATCTGTTCGTCATAGACGTCCGGATCGAATTCAGCTTTGACTTCGGGTTCACATACGTGATAAACAGTGAGTCCCAACGAGACTCCCGCCAAAGGACCTGCGAAAGTGGGGTCGCCCAGCGTAACGGTTTCGGCTGCCAGTCCCGCTGCCTCTCCTTCGGCTGCGCCTAAGAGAACGACAACGTTTTCGGGGCCGTACTGTTCGCTGAACTCCTTGACTCTCTTCTGGTTTTCCAGGTCCATGGCACCTGCGGCCGTTCAGACGAAGCACTCTGTCGAAGCGAAGACGACTTCTGCTCCGGCAGATTCCGCGCATGCGGCGATCGCAGGACCCGGAATGCCATCGCGGTCTCCGATGATGATGACTTTCTTATCCTTTAAGATAGCCATTCTACATTCCTCCTTTTCCGTTTTACAGGGTGCTATTACAAGGGGCTCTGCCCCGTGCAATCTAGATATACTTCTGGACCATCGCCGCTACGTTTTCGGCGGTGGCGTCGTCCTTGACCAATTCTTCCACCTTTTCGCCGTCCTTATATACGGTGATGGTGGGCAGGCCCAGAACCTTCTGGCCGATGGCCAGTCTTCTCGCCTTGGAGGTATTCAGGGCGCAGAACTTCATCTTGTCGCCGTACTGATCCGCCAGAGCGTGTACGTGGGGCATCAGGGCCGCGCAGGGAACGCAGCCGTCTCCGTAGAAGTCTACGAGAACGTAGCCTTCCGCCTTCAGCACTTCTTCTTCGAATGTAAGCTTATCTACTTCCAGCATTGCTTTCCTCCTATTCCAATTCGTCGACGTACCGGGCTGCCTGCCAGGCGGCGATAGCGCCGTCTGCCGCAGCGGTCACGACCTGGCGCAGTTCCTTGACCCGGCAGTCGCCTGCGGCGTAAACGCCGGGCACGTTCGTGCGCATCTCCTGGTCGGTGACGATGTAGCCGCGCTCCATCTCCACCTTACCTTCGAACACCGCCGTAGCGGGCTTGAAGCCGATGAACACGAACACGCCGAAGATGCCGTCGTCCTCGTCGGCAACGATCTCGGTCTGCTCGCCGGTCTTGACGTTTTCCACGACCATGGAGCTCAAGATGCCGTCGCCCTTGAGTTCCTTGACGACCGTGTTCCACATGAATTCCAGTTTCTCGTTCTTGAACGCTTTCTCCTGGATGGACTTGGCCGCGCGCAGTTCGTCCCTTCTGTGAATGATGGTGACCTTTCTCGCGAATTTTGTCAAGTACATAGCTTCTTCTACTGCCGCGTCGCCGCCGCCGACCACGAAGACTTCGAAGTCCTCGAAGAACGCAGCGTCGCACGTCGCGCAGTAGGATACGCCCTTGCCGGTGAATTCCGCTTCGCCCGGGCAGCCGATCAGGGCCGGCGACGCGCCGGAAGCGATGATGACGGCCTTGGCTTCGTACGTCTCCTTATTGCAGACGATCTTCTTGACCGGGCCTTCCAGTTCGACTTCCTTTACGGTGTCCAGCACTTTCTCGCAGCCGAACTTTTCAGCCTGCGCCGCGAAACGCGCCACGAGGGACGGGCCGGATTCGGTCTCCAGGCCGCCGGGATAGTTTTCGATCTCCGCGGTCTGCACGATCTGTCCGCCGTCCTTCTCCTTTTCGATGATGAGCGTGGACATACGGGCTCTGCCCGCGTACAGTCCTGCCGCAAGCCCCGCGGGACCCGCGCCGATGATCACGATGTCATACTGTTTTGCCATTTCTTATTCCTCGAATACTGTCTGTCCGTCCACAGGCGTTTCCAGAGCCTTGAGCGCTCTGCCGACCAGCTTTTTGCGCAGGTCGTGCTCTTCCTCGTGGGAGAGAGCCGGGTTGCCCAGCGGATGCGGGATAGCGACCGTCGGGACGATACGGTTCGCGCCGACGGTGAGAGAGATGGGCACGACCGTGCACATATGCACGACGGGGATGCCGGCTCTTTCGATTTCTTTTACCATTGTTGCGCCGCAACGTGTACAGGTTCCTCAGGTACTGGTGAGGATAACAGCCTGCACGCCGTCCGCGATGAGTTCCTTGCTGAACGTGTCAGCGAACTTTTTGGCGGAAGCGACGGCGGTGCCGTTTCCTACGGTCGCGTAATAGTAATGGGACAGCTCGCCGATGCGGCCTTCCTTTTCGAATTCTCTCATGACGTCCACGGGCAGGACTCTGTTCGGGTCCGCGTTCGCGTACACCGGGTCATAACCGCCGTGAGCGGTCTCGTAGGTCTTGTCCGTAAGGACCTGCACGCCTTCGATGTCGTACTTGCCGTAGTGAGACGCGGAAGAGGATTCGATGTGATCCGGGTTGCCCTTGGGCACGATGCCGCCGGACGTGACCAGCGCGACCTTGGCGTGAGCCAGGTCGACGACGGCCGGATTCGGCTGCACTCTGTCGAACTGGGGCATGGGATATTCGGTCTCGAATTCCTCGCCTGCCAGTTTCTTCAGCAGCATGTCGACCGCTCTCGCGGAGCCTCTCTTCTCTTCGAACAGACCCTTGCGGATGCCGGTCGGGAAATACCCTTCCGCCGCTGCGCTGCCCAGTTCCTCGCCCTTCGCCATGCGCAGGGCTACGGGAGCCATGGCCGCGACGGCCTTTCTCATGCCGGCCGCGCTGTCCTTGGTCTTCATGATGATGGTCTTGGACTTGAACATATCCACGCCGGGGTTCTCGTCGTACATACCGGTGAGCGTGGGAATGCCCAGCTGCGCCTTGACTTCGCTGGCGACAGTGCCGCAGGCGACGCCGTAACGGCCCGCGTTGAACGCAGGACCGCAGATGACGATGTCAGGCTGCTCTTCTTTGATCATGGCGATGACGGTGTCGATCGCCTCTTTGTTTTCGTTGAAATAGCTGTCGCCGCAGAACACGGTGGCAACGATCTCGGCTTCGCCCTTGAACGCAGCGTTGAACGCCATGCCCGGGCCGACGAAACCCTTTACCTTTTCAGGAGGGATATTCGCCATCTCTTCTCCGCCTTTACCGGCGTAGAACTGATTGATGTAATGAACGACTTTGATCATTTCCGCACGTCCCTCCTTTCTATCTCGCGCTGAACGTGTTGAAGCCCATCTCGTTCGTGGCTCCGGTGATGACCTGGAGCTCCGCGACGATGGATCCGTCTTCCTGCAGGGATCCGGACCAGCCGCCGGCGATCTTGTCCACGTATTCGATGTGGCCGATCACCTTGTCCATCTTCGGCAGATGGATGACGGTGTTGGCGTTGCCGCCGGTGACGCAGGCGTTCGCCGCGATATCGGCGTCCGCCAGGGACTGGGACGCGCCGTCCTGACCCGCGTATTCGTCGGTGATGATGACGGTCTTGACGCCCTTGGCTTCGATCTTTTTGCAGTTCATGATCAGGTCGGTGTCGGGGTTGCCGAAGCCTTCCTGGGAGATGATGGCGCCGTCGAGGCCTAAATATTCGCACAGCTTGGCGGACCAGTCGGACGATCTCTCCTTATCGGCCAGGTAGACGTTCTCGTTCGTGATGATGACGCCTACGAAATTCAGATCCTTGCCGTGGCGGGCGTACAGATCTTCGATGACCGGGTTGTTCAGATGATGATACGTCGTGTTCTTGTCGCAGGCGGACACGCAGTTGCCGCTGATGATGGCGCCGTCCATGGTTTCCGTCGGATAAAGCATGGTCGTGAGGGACTGCTTGGCGTCGACGCCGTAGACGTAGGTGTCGTGCAGCAGGCCCTGGGACTGCAGCATCAGCACGTAACCGACTCTGGGAAGATCCGGATACAGCTTGATGCCTTCCGTGATCGTCGGTGTCTCGTAGGTGCGGACTTCCTCCGCTTCGATGTCCTTCGCCAGTTTGCCCAGATAGGTCGCGGCCTTCAGGCCGGCCAGACGGACTGCCTTTTCATAGGCGTGCTGCAGCGTGCCTTCCACGGGCTCCACGCACAGCACCAGGTTGTTCAGCTGGGAGAACGGCGTGTATTTGGCGCCTTCTCCGCACATGTCGATAATGCCTTCCTGGAACCCGACGATCTTGCCTGTCGTGACGACCGCAGCGCCTTTCAGCACGTTCGTCCTGCCGCTTCCGACCGTCTTGACCTTGGCCATCCAGCCGGGGAACACGCCGCCTTCGCCGGATACCTTGACTCTGGGTTCGATGACGTCCTTGACCGGAGTGATCCGCACGGATTCTCCGGGCTTCGCGATGTCCAGTTCGCAGCTTGCCAGGGTCTCATCCTCGAGGATGAGGGCCTTCAGCTCGTCCCGGTTGACGTACAGGACAGAGCCTTCCACCTTGCTTTCCGCCGCGAACTGAATATCAGTGATCTTGATGATACCCAATTCCAGTTTCATATGATTTCCTCCTGTGATATGGGGGTTGCGCCGCAAGCCCTAACGGTCTTCCAGCGCGCTTTCGATCAGACTCAAATCTATCAACCGGAAGTCCGCCAGCATCCGTTCCGGGGTATTGACGCCCCGGTCCGGCCGCGTGACCTGCGCGAACTTGTCGAACGTTTCGATCGCGTTCTCGATCAGCAGCAGGCTGTCCATGTCCAGATCGCCCTGTTCGCTGCTGACGGCAACGCTCCGGTACGGGGTCTCGTTGGGTTTGAGACTTCCCATCAGCGGATGGGTCAGCAGGCGGCGGCCCTGATGGATCAGGTCGCGGGCTTCGATCAGCACGTCCCGGTACGACCCGTCGACCCATAGGACTTTTCTTTCCTGAAAGGTCTGTGCAACGTCCGGGTTGTTCGTGAGAATGATCAAAGCGGTTTCCTTTCGGTGAATAAAAAAGAACAGGAAAACAAAATGCCTTCCTGCTCTGTACACTAACCTGAGAGATTCTTTCCTATGCGGAATTTGCCCCTTCGGTGCTTACGCTCTCCAGAGTTTCGTCCGATTGCGGTCCTTTTACCTGAGATCATCGCCGTCTCCCTGGCCGGGGAAGACAACTTACGCCTTCGGTGCGCATTCTCTGCGCTCTCCCGCAGTCATCAACCGACTGTTCTGAATCTGTATTATTATTTTAACATCCGGCGATTTATCGGACAAGTAAAATAGTGTGATGAAATTATAAAGAATTCTAGTAGAACACCCTTCTGTCGTCTTGCAATCTTGTTATTTTCGCGTTATCGCAGTACTCCAGGATCATCAGGGCGTATTTGCGGGACGTGTTCAGGTGATCGCGCAGTTCTGCCAGCGTAAGGGAACCGTCCGCTTCGATCTTTCCGCGGATCCAGTCGACGGTCTGCCGCAGAAACGCGCTGTCCAGGCAGAATCTGTTCTGCACGCGGGTCAGGCGTCCGTCCGCGCACATGGCCGCGATCAGGCGTTTGCACTCCTCTTTGTCCTTTCTGCCGGCGAAAACTTCGTCCGGATCCGGGCTCTCGCAGCCCGCCTGGGCGTACAGTTTCGCGATCTCTTCCATCAGCCGGAGCTGGGCTTTCGTATAGTTTACGGTATGGCCCTGGATCCCCGCGGCCGACGGGGTCAGCGCCAGCGCGCCGGTCTCTCCGAGATACTGCAGCACACGGTCCAGCCGCTTCGCGTCCGTCACTTTTCCCTGACTGCCCAATTTACTGCGCAACTCTTCCCTGGGCATCGCTGCAAGAAGCGGATTCTTCGCGTAATACGACTCCAGGATCGTAAAGGCAGCAGTCTTTATGTTGTTTACATAATCTTGATGTACGTAAATATTCTCGCCCAGCAAGACCGCTTTTCCTTGCGCCGCAAGGCTTTTCAGCTGTTCTTCTGCTTCCGCGGCCGAGAGTCCGAGCTGTCCTGCCAGTTTTTCCGCGCCCGGGAAGGTCCTGCTTTCGTCCCGCAGCACCTGCTCCATCTGCGCGCTGTCGTCGCCCGTTTCGCGCACGGAAAGAGCCTGAAGCACCTTTTCGTCGGAGCGTTTATGTTTCGGCGCGTTCGCGTTCAGTACAACGCCTCCGCCGACAGTTTCGACCGGCGAATAATACCGCACGACGAAGGGATCGCCCTGCTTCATCACCACCGGTTCTTCCGTGCGAAGCTGCGCATAGCAGCTGCAGCCCGGGTCCAGGGAATCCCTGTCCAGCAGAACGGCCTTGCACAACACCTGTGCCGAACCGTAATGCAGATGCAGGCGCGACCCGTTCAGCACGCTGCGTTTCGAATCGGACAGCACCTGCAGTTTGACGTCGATCATGGAAGCCGGCGTCAGGCTGCCCTTCGCCGCCAGCACGTTGCCCCGGGCGATGTCCTCCTTGCGGACACCCGTCAGGTTCACAGCCGTCCGCTGGCCTGCGTAAGCCGCTTCCACCATTTTGCCGTGCACCTGCAGATTGCGCACCTTTGCGGGGAGTCCTTCCGGATAGACCGTCACTTCGTCACCCGTGCGGATGCTGCCCTGCGTCAGCGTGCCGGTGATGACCGTGCCGAACCCCTGGATCGTAAACACGCGGTCCATGGGAATGCGCAGCAGCGCCGGATTGTTGTTCTTTTCCGCTGTTTTCGCGACTTCTTCGAAGATCAGAGTCTTCAGTTCGTCGATGCCCTGCCCTGTCTGGGCGGATACCCGCACGCAGGGCGCGTTCTCGAGAAAGCTGCCTTTCACCGCGTCCCGCACGTCGGATTCGACCATGTCCAGCCAGTCTTCGTCCGCTGCCAGGTCCGCCTTGGTGATGACGAGTATGCCCCGGCGGATGTTCAGCAGCTTCATGATGTCCAGATGCTCGACGGTCTGGGGCATGACGCCCTCGTCCGCCGCCACGACCAGCAGCACCAGGTCGATGCCGCCGATGCCTGCCAGCATATTGCGGATGAATTTCTCGTGACCCGGCACGTCGATGATGCCGATGTCGGTCCCATCCGGCGCCTGCAGATCCGCAAAGCCCAGTTCGATCGTGATGCCGCGCTGCTTTTCCTCTTTCAGTCTGTCCGCGTCGATGCCCGTCAGGGCTTTGATCAGGCAGGTCTTGCCGTGATCCACGTGTCCGGCAGTGCCGACGATAACGTTACGCATAAAGAATTCCTTATCCGGTCCCTGAGCTTGTCGAAGGGCCAAAAAATACAATGGCGGGAGCATGTGAGAATCGAACTCACCAGGCAGGCTCCTAACCTGCTACAACGGTTTTGAAGACCGCGGGGCACACCGGCACCCATCTGCTCCCGAAAAAGGCGGATAAGACCGCCCGATATATTCTAATTGCCGATCGAAAGAATGTCAATCAGCGCCATGCGGAGCAGGACCAGATCGCCTGTTGTAAGCGTCCTCAGATCGAACAGGACCTCCCCCTCGGAGATGCGCGTCACGATGGGCATCTGCCAGTGCCTCAGTTTCTCCTGCAGCTCGTCCACGGACATCGCCTGCGGCTTCACCCACACGCACCAGGTCTTCAGATCCAGCATAGGCGCGGAACCGCCGCCGACGCGGCTGACGTCTTCGCGGATGCCTACGGAGGCCTGCAGCCCTGCTTCCGCCAGGCCTGCGGCAAATCCCTGCGCGGCAGCTTTCAGTTCCGAAGCGGGCTTCGTCACCATCTCCAGAACGGGGATCTTCTGCAGCGCTTCTTTCGGGTCGCGATAGATGCGCAGCGTCTGTTCGAGCGCCGCGAGGGTCATCTTATCCACGCGGACGACGCGCGCGAGCGGATGTTTCTTCATCTTTTCGATGTATTCTTTTTTGCCCGCGATAATGCCTGCCTGCGGACCGCCCAGCAGTTTGTCGCCGGAGAACAGGATGACGTCCGCTCCAGCGGCAAGCGCTTTCTGCGCCGTCGGTTCGTCCAGCCCGTAAGAGCTGAGATCTTCCAGCAGGCCGCTGCCCAGGTCGTAGATCAGGGGAAGGCCTTTGCTGTGCGCCAGCTGCGCAAGCTGCTGCGCCGGCACGTCTTCCGTAAACCCGATGACCCGGTAATTGCTGGGATGCACCTTCAGCAGCGCCGCCGTCTCCGGGCCGATAGCGCGTTCGTAATCCGCGAAATGCGTCTTGTTCGTCGTGCCGACCTCTTTCAGGACAGTGCCGCCCTGCTCCATGATCTCCGGCACGCGGAAAGACCCGCCGATCTCTACGAGTTCGCCCCGGGAAACGACGACTTCTTTCTTATACGCCAGCGAAACGAGGCATAACAGCGTTGCGGCCGCATTGTTATTGACAGCGATGGCGTCTTCCGCTCCGGTCACCTGCGCGATGAGCCGGCTCACGTGATCGTGGCGGCTGCCGCGTTTGCCCTCTTCTGCGTCGTACTCCAGCGTGGAATACGAGCAGGCGATCTGCGCCGCCTTTTCCGCAGCCTGCGGGTTGAGCCTGGCGCGTCCGAGGTTCGTGTGCAGGATGATGCCGGTCGCGTTGATGACAGGCCGCAGCGAAGGGCTGTCCTCCTGCCGCAGAATGGCGCAGGCGCGCGCGGCGGCAGCTTCGGCGCTGACGTCCGGGTCCCCGCCTTCCAACAAGGCCCGGCGCATCTCCTCCACCGCTTTTCTGACCGCTTCCAAGGCCGTTTTCCGGTCCGTAGACGCGAGAAAGTCCCGCAGGACGGGGATTTCCATCACCACGTCCGCTTTGGGCAGATTTTTCAGTTTTTCATGCTTCATATCCATGGCAACAGTATACCATAAAAAAGCTCCCGGCACTCAGCCGGGAGCTTTCGGTCCGTTTTTTATTTTGTTGCCTTATCCAGAGATCTCTTCTGTTCTACCTGATTGTTCACGTAGATCTCGATTCTTCTCTTACGAATGTTGGCCTGTCTTTCTCTGAAGTACTGTTCCATTTCGTCCTGGATATGGCTGCGGATCTCTTCGACAGTCTCCGCGTCCTTATCGCCGGCAGCCTGTTCGAAGGATTCCTTCAGATAGTCGTCCTCCATCTTCGTCTGCTCCGCAATGAAATCGGAGATCTCATCGCTGTTGAGTCCTACGGCAGCAAAGAGAATATAGTCGATCATCGCAGCCTTGATATCGGGGTCTGCATTATCTGTCTGATTCTGTTTTACGATCGTCGTCTGCAGCGCCATATCGAACGCAGCCTGCAGGAGTTTTTTCTTCTCGTCCATTGTTATCCTCCATTGAGTCGGGCAGTTTTACTGCTTAATACGATTACATTATATACCTTTTATGGAACCTATCCAAACAATTCCTTCGCCTTTTTTGCAAATCTTTCGCCGAATATCAGAAAATTATTCTGAAAATCTTCCAAACAGGCTTTTTCCACGTTGTGGTTGACCGCGACGGGTCCCAGATGGATGCAGGGATCGCCGCAGGCGCCGCCGCCGGAATAGCACAGCATTCCAATAGTGATCAGGTTCGTCAGGATGGACTGGATCACCAGGTCGCCGCCGCCATGGGTATACTGCACGGTAGCGAACGCGCCGCCCAGTTTGCCGCCCAGGGACAGTTTCGGAGCCCCTTCCAGCAGCCAGGTGCGCATGTCGGCGGTCATGAGCGCGTAATAGGACGGAGAACCGACGACGACGCCGGCGCTCTCCTTCACGAAAGCCTCGTCCACGTCCTTCGTGGAGAAAGCCTTCGCTTCGACGCCCTCGACGCGGCCCATGCCCTCGGCGATCCATTCCGCGCACTTCTTCGTATTTCCCGTTCTGGAATCGTATATTACAGATAGTTTCATAACGTTTCTCCTTTCCCTTTCAGCCTCATTATAACATAATCCGCACGAAAAAACTCCCGGAGGCAAGCTCCGGGAGTTTCGAGGTCCTATCAGTGTTGCTGTTTAGCCCTGCATCTGCTTGGCGACTTCTTCCGCGAAGTTTTCGACTTTCTTTTCGATGCCTTCGCCGACTTCGTAGCGGACCATTTCGACGACCTGGATGTCCTTGCCCAGCGCCTTGGCGCAGGAAGCGACATATTCGCCGACGGTCATGTTGGAGTCCTTAACGAACGCCTGGTCTACGAGGCAGACTTCCTTCAGGGACTTCTTGACGCGGCCGGTGATCATCTTTTCGATGATGGCCTGGGGCTTTCTCTTGTTTTCGGGCAGTTCGTTGTTCTCGTTCATCGCCTGAGCCAGGATGACTTCCTTCTCGTGAGCCAGATACTCAGGATCAACGCCTGCTTCGTCCACGTACAGAGGTCTCATGGATGCAGCCTGCATGGCAACGTCCTTGCCGCAGGTAGTGACTTCCTCGATGGAAGCGTCGGTCTT
>JAEEGG010018434.1_pt1 | contig 14190 bp, 11 predicted proteins | sample 9134161 | NCBI WGS metagenome assembly JAEEGG01 (sample SAMN16246543, study PRJNA631951) | gut metagenome | biome: gut microbiome; feature: rumen; material: CR-attached | host: Bos | place: Iran: Karaj | collected 2018-10
GTATATCAACATTCCCCGACTATCCTGCCGACATCCGCGCCCCGCAAGGTTCGCTGACAGGTGTGTCTGGTTTCCAGGTACACATCGGTGCCGGCAAGGTGTACACCCCTGGCGACAAGTGCGACGTACTGGTGGCCATGAATGCTGCCGCGCTGAAGACGCAGTATCGCTATGCCAAGCCGGGTGCAACGATCATCATCGACACCGACTCCTTTGGTCCCAAGGATCTGGAGAAGGCTCAGTTCCAAACGGAAGATTATCTGGGTGAGATGAATATTGACCCAGACCGCGTCATCCAGTGCCCGCTGACCACAATGGTCAAAGACTGTCTGGCTGACTCTGGCATGGACAACAAGGCCATGATGAAATGCCGTAACATGTTTGCATTAGGTTTGGTGTGCTGGCTTTTCGACCGCGACCTGAACCTCGTGGCTAATTTCCTGAAAGAGAAGTTTGCCAAGAAACCTGCTATTGCCGAGGCCAACATCAAGGTGATCCAGGCCGGTTACGACTACGGACATAACACCCACTCCAGTGCTACTAACGTCTACCGCATAGAGTCAAAGTACAAGGAGCCAGGGCGCTATATGGACATCACCGGCAACAAGGCCACAGCCTACGGACTGATTGCTGCCGCAGAAAAGGCTGGCCTGCGTCTCTACTTGGGCTCCTACCCCATCACACCAGCAACGGATATCCTACACGAACTGTCGAAGCATAAGTCATGCGGCGTCATCACCGTCCAGTGTGAGGATGAGATTGCCGGTTGCTCGTCAGCCCTCGGTGCTTCGTTCGCCGGTGCTTTAGCAGCCACCTCGACATCGGGTCCTGGCATTTGTCTGAAGAGTGAGGCCATGAACCTCGCCGTCATCATGGAACTGCCATTGGTGGTCATTGACGTACAGCGTGGCGGTCCTGCCACTGGTCTGCCCACCAAGTCGGAACAGACGGACCTGCTACAGGCATTGTTTGGACGTAATGGTGAGAGTCCCATGCCCGTCATCGCAGCGCTGAGTCCTACCGATTGCTTCGATGCCGTCTATCAGGCTGCTAAGATAGCCTTGGAGCACATGACACCGGTCGTATTGTTGACCGATGCTTACGTTGCCAATGGTTCGGGTGCCTTCAAACTGCCTGATATGGCCAAGCTCGATGCCATCAATCCGCCGTATGTCCCCGAAGAGTTGAAGGGCAAGTGGACACCATACATGCGTGCCGAGAACGGCACACGATACTGGGCCGTACCTGGTCGTGAGGGCTTTGCTCATATCCTCGGTGGATTGGAGAAGGACAACCAGACAGGTGCCATCTCGACGAATCCTGAGAACCACGACCTGATGACTCGTCTGCGTCAGCAGAAGATAGACAATATCCAGGTGCCTGACCTCGAAGTGGAGGGTGACGTCAACGATGCTGACCTGCTGATTGTGGGCTTCGGTTCTACCTATGGTCATCTGCACTCTGCTATGGATGAGCTGAAGGCTAAGGGCTACAAGGTGGCTCAAGCTCAGTTCAAGTACCTGAACCCGCTGCCCAAAAACACTGCCGATGTACTGAAAAAGTACAAGAAGGTGGTTGTAGCCGAGCAGAACATGGGTCAGCTCGCTGCCTACCTCCGCATGAAGGTGGACAACTTCGTTCCCTTCCAGTTCAATCAGGTGAAGGGACAGCCCTTCGTCGTAGAAGAGTTAGTCAACGCATTCGAGGACATTTTAAAGAAGTAAGCTATTATGAGTTATACAGCACAAGATTTCAAGAAAGGCCAGCCCCGTTGGTGCCCTGGTTGTGGCGACCACTTTTTCCTGGCCTCACTCCATAAGGCTATGGCCGAGATTGGCGTAGCCCCTGAGAACGTCGCAGTCATCTCTGGTATCGGCTGCTCCAGCCGTCTGCCCCATTACATGGCAACCTATGGTATGAACACCATCCATGGTCGTGCCGCTGCCATCGCTACGGGTGCCAAGGTGGCAAACCCCAACCTCACTGTCTGGCAGGTATCAGGTGATGGTGACGGACTGGCTATCGGTGGTAACCACTTCATCCATGCCAACCGTCGTAACATCGACCTGAACATGATTCTTTTGAACAATCGCATCTACGGTCTGACAAAGGGTCAGTACTCCCCTACCTCACCCCGTGGATTCGTCTCTAAGTCAAGCCCTTACGGTACCGTCGAGGATCCGTTCCGTCCCGCTGAGCTCTGCTTTGGTGCCCGCGGACATTTCTTTGCACGTTGCGTGGCTACCGATGCACAGGGTACTGTCGAGGTTCTAAAGGCTGCCTATGAGCATAAAGGTGCCAGCGTTACCGAAGTACTGCAGAATTGCGTCATCTTCAACGATGGCTGTCATGAGGCTGTCTATAACAAGGAAGGTCGTAAGAAGAACGCCATCTACGTGAAGCACGGTGAGAAGCTCGTATTCGGTGAGAACAATGAGTTCGGACTCGTCCAACAGGGCTTTGGCCTGAAGGTCGTAGAGATTGGCAAGGACGGCTATACCCTCGACGACGTCCTCGTTCACGACGCCCACTGCGAGGACAACACCCTGCAGTTGAAACTCGCCCTGATGGGTAACGGAGACGGTTTCCCCATCGCTCTCGGTGTCATTCGTGACGTCGATGCTCCGACATACAATGAGGCTGTCTATGCCCAGCTTGAAGAGGTGTCAGGCATGAAGAAATATCACAACTTCACAGAACTCTTAGAGACCAACGACATCTGGGAGGTGAAGTGAATTGATCATTGAGAAGTTACTATAGAGCTGGCATTCATCATGAGTGTCAGCTCTTTTTCGCTCTTTTTTCATAGAAAAAAACTCATTTTTTCTTTGTACTTTGCTCTTTTTATGTTAATTTTGCAGCATATTACGAAGAAATGGACAATCTGTTCAGACAAGATATCGTGAATGCGGCCAGCGTGATGGTCGTGGGATGTGGTGCCTTGGGCAATGAGGTACTGAAAAATCTTGTACTGATGGGCGTACGCCATATCACGGTGGTGGACTATGACACCATTGAGGCGGACAACCTGACACGCAGCGTGCTCTTTAGCGCTGGCGATGCCCTTCAGAAGCGACACAAGGTGGACGTCGTGGCAGAACGACTCAAGACCATGAATCCCGCCGTTGACGTCAACACCATTTGCGGAGACATCGCCTACGATGTCGGATTGGGCATGATCCGTCAGATGGATGTTGTGATAGGCTGTGTAGACAACCGATGGGCCCGCTACTGTATTAACCGTCTCTGTATGAGAGCTGGAAAGGCGTGGGTTGACGGCGGTATAGACAGACTAGAGGGTACGGCACGCGTATTCAGACCCGGCGAAAACTGTTACGCCTGTAACTTAGGACCTGAGGGACTGCGAGACCTGACTTACCGTATGCCATGCGCCGGCATCGTCAGACATGACATGGAGACAGGCAAAGCCCCCACAACATCGATTGCAGCATCGGTGATAGGAGCCATACAGGTGCAAGAGGCACTGAAACTGATTCATCAGGAACAGTTGGAAGCAGGAGAACAGACATCGCTCTGTGGCAAAATGTTCTGTTATGAGGGTCAGCACCTGACAACGAAGACGGTGTCTTTCAAGGCTTACGATGATGACTGTCCCGTACACGAGCGCTGGGAACCAGTAGTAGCATCGGACATGACGACAGACATGACAGTCAAGGAGTGCTTGAACACGCTAAAGACACTGCTGAAAAGCGATGATGCGACCGTCACCCTGAACGATGCCTTCGTGGACTTCGTGGAACACAGAACGACAGGTCAACAGGTGAAGGTGATGAAACCTGCCAGAGCCGTGGCCGACTATATAGAACAACATACTATGCTGCGAGGATGTCTCACAAGTGAACTACTACAGCATGAGTATCACATGATAGACGAGACATTCCCTTACCTCCAGCTGACGCTGAGGGAACTGGGAATACCCGAAAGGGACATTCTGCAGACGAGCCAGGGATTCGTAGAATTGAAAAAAGAGCATTAAAAGATGGTACAACGAACGAGCCAGAATTTATCGGAGGTAAGTGCAGAGATGCTGATTAACTATCTCTACCCGGAGATAGACGAGCAGTGGAAGGTGCAGAACATGGGTACTTTCTACCGCAACTACACCCGTGACCTGCTGACCTATGACGATGACACCTACGACATCTTGGTAGCTCGCGACGGCTTTATCAAGCTGTTACCACAAGGCATGCTTTTCAGTAGCCAAGGCATGAAGAAGGGCCAGCACAAGGCAAACACCAAGAAGCAGACTGCCAAGCTGAGGATGTTGAACGACCTGTTTCAGCCCTTCGACACCTTTACCTTCCGCAGAAAACTGGCCATAGAGCGACAGGTATCAGAACTGCTGGACACCAAGCTGGAATATGTGCTGAAGACCTACTTCCACTACGACCTGACTGCCGAGACAAACGATTATGTTCGCGAAATGGCAAGGTTGTTGCCATTTATCAGCCGACTAAGGGGCGACCTGCTGTTGGTGCGTAACATTCTGGCCTCACTCTTCAAATGCGAGGTGACATGTCGGCACGGACGCTACAGCGAGACAGACAATACACAGAGATGGCTGCCCATGATGACGTATGAACTGCTGATAGAAGAGATGACTACAGAAGAATACCAACAGATGACAGCGAGCATGGAACCTCTGAAACAGTTTATCAGCGAATGGCTGATACCCTTCGACGTGAAATGTGACATTGTAGTAAAGTGGCACAACCAGCTGCCGCTGACCAACCAGAACCTCGTGCTGGACTATAACTCGGAACTAGACAAACTGTAATTCGGCAAATTTGTAAATCAGAAAAAACGATAATATATATGGTGAACATCAATGCGAGAATCAATTGGAAGCCGGGCATGGAGTTGACTGCCCAGACCTTCCTGGACATGGACGCCAACCTTGACGTGAGGCAACAGACAGCCATACGTGCCGCATTAGGCAACAGATGTATGGGCGTGCTGCCAAAGATGCCATTCAACTGCACTGGGTCATTCTATACCAACAAGTATGAGATAGAGCGGCTTCAATGCACGGCATTACTGCCCTCAGGCAAGATCATTCAGGTGGACGAGCCCGTAAGCATTCCAATACCCATACTATATGGCACTGACTACTATCTGACGGTGGGGTTCGGAACAGGACAGGCAACCTTTGAGAAAGAGGGCGTGCCATACGTCCGTCCACAATATACCTACGCCATCCAAACGAACGAAGAAGTGAGCAGCAATGACGTATTGCCGATAACACACTTTATCGTGAACAACGGTAGCTTTGCCGTGGACAACGACTATGTGCCACCCTGTCTCTTGCTGACAAGCCACAAGGTGTTTGCCAAATTACAACAGCACTATGCCGAGCAGTTGGCTACGCTTGCCGAGCACGCCAACTTGAAAGAGGGTGATGGCAAACGGGCTATGCAGCGCTACCTGTTCATGATGAAAGCCTTCAATATGGAAGGACGCGTGGTCGACTTCATCACTCTGACACAGGAGATTGCTCAGGCCGTGGACTACTTTATCATGAAACCCAATACCGAACACCCCACAGACATACCACAGCCCATGCAAGCTGACGTCATGAAATGGCTGCGCTGGATGGAAGATTTCCTAACGGGAGCCGCTACTGTGCTCGATGGTGTGGTGTTGGAAGACGACAGCATTGACTACGAAGCCCTGCTGGCACAAGCCAAGAAAGAGCTGTACGAACAGCTGAATCCGGAACTGTATGAAAAGCTGCTTGCCATCATCAAGAAAGAGTTGTGCGAGGAACTGACCCAGAAACTGGGTAACGAGCTCAAGATCTATATGGAAGAGACCGTAAAGCCGGAACTGGAACGCACACTCAATGCCGAGTTGCATCAGAAACTGTACGAGGAACTCTATACTGAGCTCTTCGAACACCTGTTCAATGCCCTCTACGTACCCGAACCTGAAGAGAAAGAATTTATACCGCTGATATAATGAGTAACCTGATAACACCTCTGGAACTGACCAAACGTGGACTGCTACAGGCCGACAGCACCAAGGAAGCCATCGATGCCTTCCTGAACCTGCTATTGACCTCCACCTGTGGCGAGTGTCCCATAGACCCACGGTTCGGATTCGTCTTCAACAATATGCGCTTTGAGATTTTCAACGAACGTGAAGGAGTGATATACAACTCGATACCCGCGGAAGAAGATGAAGATAGTGAACTGTATACAAAAAAAATATCGGGTAACTCGAAGAACTTCAACACTTTTGCCACTGAGCTAAGGGCTGCCATCGCAAAATACGAGACCAGACTGGAAGACGTGGCAACAACGATGTCGTATATCCGAGAGGAGCGGAAGGTCTATATCACCGTGACCGCCGTCATCTCAGAAACCAAGGAGAAATATCAGTATGACACCATACTCAACATCTGGAACTAATCAGATATGAAGCAAGAAATATTCGACACACGGCAACGGGCCAATGAACTGCTGAGCAAAAGCATCAGTATATGGCGACAAAGCGACCATGCCGACCAATTGGAAGGTGTGGAAAACGACCCAGTGTTCTCACTGCTCGTCACGGCACTGGCCTATCAAGCCAACGAGACCGACAGCGACATAGAGCGACTGAAGCAGGACGTGCTTGACGAATATGCACGACTGCTGACGCCCTATGAGGTAGGACATGCCATTCCTGCCACTACTGTCATAGAGGCCATACCACAGAGCCATGTTTCTGAGGTGGAACTGACAGAGAAGAGCACCTTTCTTCTGGAGGGGACAGATTTTCAGTTTATGCCCTTACTACAGTCTCGCGCCATCAATGCCATGGTAAGTTCGATAGTACGCATGGACGGACGCCGATGGCAACTGACGCTGAAATTCCATGAACCCATTACAGACCTGTCAGGGCTGACATTCGCCATCAAGGATGCCCGATTCCAGGACATCAAGGTCACCATCAACGGCAGACAGCTACCTCTGGTGAAGCCCTGGCACTATGCAGACATGCCACTACAGCCATGCTTCATGGTAGACGCCCTGCTGTATAACCACGCACAGCTATATCGTGCAGCCATGACAGGGTTAGACCTGCTGGCACGTCAGAATACAGCTATCTTTTGCGTCAAGAAGCACGAAACCAAACAGTTTATACCCGTCGAGAGTGAGAGCATAGACATGGTGTTCGACTTCTCGGGTCTACCTGACGATTTCGTGTTCGACAAAAACCACATCACACTGAATGCCGTCATACTGGTAAACACCCAGTTGAACACCTGCACACTCACCTCGGCCTCACCTATCGTGCGCGTAGCTGGCTTTAACGAATCCACACAGGAGAGCAGCAAGACAAGACAACTGATGCACTTGATTCCACCTGCACAGGAACAGCTATTCGGCAAGACACCCGTCGAGGTCAGACGTGTGGCAGCTGACAGATTCAACCAAGGGGCACTGCTGAAACTGGTAAACAGTCTGATCAACAAGTTCCATAGCGACTACTATGCCTTCCTGAATCTGAAGAACACCAACGTACAGGGTATTATCAGTAATCTGCACGAGGCACTGACACGACTCAGCAATGCCGCCAACGAGGAAGATGTACGCAACATACAGGGTGTCTACTTGATGCTAAACCGACAGGCATTCCATACGACACCATCCATCAGCATGGATATTGACTATCTGACAACAGACGGTGCAGCAGTGAATAGTCACCTGATAGCAGACAGCAAGTTTGTGGCGCCTGCAGGTTTCGACAGTAAGCAGATCAAACAAATATCAAACCCCATCTATGGCTTTGACGAGGCAAGCGACGCTGACAGCGTACAGAACACGATACGCTATTACATGGTAACCAACGACCGCATTGTGACACCTGCCGATATGAAGATATTCTGCTATACGGAACTCTCGAACCGATACTCTATCGTGCCGAAAATGGTAAGCAGCATCAGCGTCAGCCATGCTCAGCAACAAGACCGCATTGCATGTGGCTATGCCTTCTACGTAAATATTGAACTGGAAGAGAACCCCTTCGTGAAGCGAAGCTTCTCGGATAAAATTCCTCAGGCCGAAATGCTGTTACAGCGCATGATGGAAGTCAGGAGCGCCAATATCTACCCCATCTTTGTGAATATCAGCATGAAAGAAGTTAAAAATGACAAACAATAAGATCTATGGAAGATAAAGATTTCCTATTAGACATCGTCTATAAAAACAAAACTGTCAAGTTCAAGGTTGTTAACCCTGATGCGCCGCTGGAGACGTTGATGACAAACGTACGCCACGCCATCGGTAATGACGGTAAGTTGATTTTCGACTTTCCATCAATTGACCAGACTGGAGCACCACTCGACTATTTCTTTGGGAAGGAAGATCCTGAAGTTCACGAAATCAGAGTGCTGCGCCCACGTATAGGACGTACCGACCAGACACTGGCCGATTACCAGATAAAGAATGGCGACATGGTCTATTTGGTGCCAGATCCGTTTCCAGGGTGAGATGTAAGATGTATGATGTATGATGTAAGATGTAAGATGTAAGACTTAAGACGTTAGATGTAAGACGTTTTAAATAAGATGTATGGAAAGTAGTCAATACAATGCCAAGGAACTCAGTGGACGCAATCGTAGGTTGCTCTATGAGTGGCAGCAGTTGGAGCAAGGCCTGGCAGGGCGCTCTGACATCTCTTGGCAAATCAGCAAGACAAATGCCGAGGGACTACCCGTCGGCTACCTGATAGACTACCACATACACAGCATCTGCGGGGTGACAGACGTCGAACGGCTGAACGAACCCGACGTAGAGAATAAGCCCCTCTATGCCGACCACTTCAGAATGCAACTGGACCTCCCAGCGAAATATCCCTGCGTTGACGGCGCTCCTGTGCTGAACTTCCTGACCAGCACACCGACGGGAGAGCCACTGCCCCACCCCTGGCATCCGAACATCAGATATTTCGGAGCCTTTGCCGGCAGGGTATGCATCAACATGGCCGATACCTATACCGAACTGCTGTGGGGCGTCAGACGCGTGGCATCTTACCTGCGATACGACACCTATCATGCCACACTGGAGCCTCCCTACCCTGAAGACCTGCAAGTGGCAGCATGGGTTCGCTGTCAGGGAGAGAAATACGGGATTTAGTTGACTGTTTAGAGTTTAATATTTAGAGATATATGAGAAAAATAATATGGTATGCCCTCCTGGCCTTGCTGCCGACAACCATGCTGGCGCAGGCGCCCAAGCAGTCTATTCAGACCGCCAAGGCCATCACGATTTCTCAGGAAGAGCCATATACCGACAACATCATGCTCACCAATGATGTCAAGGACAAAGATCTGATGGTAAAGTTTGTATTCAATGAAGACAAGAATACGCTAACCGTCAGTCTGATTTCATACCGACGTCTTTTCGTGTTCTGGGACGACACACGCTACAAAGGCACATTCAGCGGCAGTGGCAAGTTGCACATTGACAGACTGCCCTACGTCATCACCAGCAATGATGGCGACCGGTTCCGGCTAAGCAAGAGCTATCGTAAGTCGCTTCCTAAGCCCCGCAAACAGCATATCTTTAAGAAGTGGATAGAATATGAGGGACTGCAGCCTGTTGACAAGGAACGCAACATGGTAAACGACTATATCGAACAGACCTTTGACATCCAGAACAAGCGAACGAATGTCGTTGTCAGACTGCGCGACATATTGCTGATGGACCAGACGGGCGAGAAGGGCAAGTCGAAGCGTTATGAGCTATCGAACGGCAAGGACTTGAATACCGAATATCAAATTACGATACAGCGCAATCCATGCTTCGGGACAAAGGAGGAGATGGCTGCTGTCAGCAAGAGTCTGACTGGTATTATGGGCAGCTATAAGAACTTCAAGAAGAAATACGGCAAGGGAAGGGTTGGTACTGAAGAGGCTTTAAAACTGTTTAAAGAGATGAAGAGTGTGCTGACCACCCAGTTTACCAAGGACACCATCGTCAGTCAATGTCCTGACATCCAGAAGCTACGCGACCAGTATAACCTGATTGTAGACTCTATCAATGACATAGATGTAAAGATGGAGTCTGCCAACATCCTCGAAGCATCAGGGGCCATCATGGGAGCCAAAGGTCGTGTGATGAATACGAAAATCATACTGTCGAATGCCCGTCAGCTTGACCAGAACGTGGCACGCTGGCTGAGAAGTAACGATCAGGTGGAACGTGAAGATTTGAAAATGCAGTGTATGGGCATCATCAAGGATACCAACCTCATTATTAACTCTGGCGGTGGGCAAACAGCCGAAGAACGTAACGCTATCAATATATTCCGACAGGCAGAAAAGTACTTCAACAAATCATGCAAATAATCATCCGATATATACTGATCTGGGGATGCTGCATGCTCCCGTTCATGTCTACAGCACAGGATTACGTGACAACGCCTGTGGCCGACTCGCTGCAGACGGAAATCGGAGCACGCATGGAGCAGTATGCTGACGAACTCACACAATTGGGACTCGTCACCAACTTCCAGATGCAGTTCTCGGAAAACATACCACTTACAAGCTCATACATTGGGGTGCTGCGTGTAAAAATAACTGCATTAGAAAACCACTTCAAGTCAATAGACCTGAGATGGACCACCTTCACACAGGCTATGCAGATGGACATTGCCGATGACGAGGATCTGATGGAACAGATGAGCAAAGTACAGATATTGAAACAGGAAGTGAGCGACTCTATTGAGTCGAAGAAACAAAAATATCTGGCTTTAAACGATTTCCTTGATGCCCGGCAGCTGATTATGAATCAGGACAGCACCTATAAAAAGCTTTACGAGGCAGCACTGAAATACTCGCTACTGCCCAAGTTGGCTACCAGACTGGAAAAGGTGAAAGCTACCGAACAGAACCTGTCGGCAAAGATACAGGCCAGCTATGCCAAGGCCAAGCAAGCCACAGAATTACTGCCTATGCTCAACAAGCAGGTGACCGCCATGGACGAGAAATATGCCAACCTACAGGTGATATCAAAGAAAATACAGGAGATGAAGTATAAACCCTTCATCCAGCGCATCAAGGACTACCTGATAGGTCTGGCATGCTTAGCCATCATCATGTTGTTTATCAATTTGGCCATATCGAAACTGCAAGCAGCCAGGAAGGTCAGAAAATCGATGGCACAATATAAAGATATGCTCAACAAGAATGGCGGAGGTGATTATCCCACGATATAAAGTTGAAAATTGAAAATTGAAAGTTGAAAGTTGAAAGATAAAATATAAAGATATATGAGAACAAAGATATGGTTACTACTTCTTCCATTGCTATCCTTGATAGTAGGATGTGATGAGTTGAATTCCGGTGGAGAAGACTATAACGAACTCGACGACATCCTCAACAGCGAGACTATGCCTAAGAGGAATGCTATTAAGATAAAGGAGTTGAAGTTCATGCCAACCTACAAGAGATTCTTCATCACGACCCAGATGAATGACGATATCGGTCCCTACTCACTGACGGACACTTCGGAAGTCAAGATTGACGTAGAGGAATCCATCGGCGACATACTGATGAGTAAGAGCTGGCAGCCACGTCTCGTCAAAATAAGCAATCTGAAGGGCGACAACGTCAGCAAGGGCGGTGTCAAGGCACTGGTACTGATTGACAAGACGCTGCCACAGGCGGAACTCGACAAGATTCGAAACTATATCGATGAACTCATGGCCATCTTTATCCACAACAACCTGTATGTGGCCTTTATGGACGGGGAACAAGTCAGTGAAACGATGTTGGTCACCAAATATGTTCTTGCTAACCACTTTAATAAGAGCGAGAACAGCTTCGTCTATCTCTATCGCTCCATTCTCAATAAGAAACAGGAGATGATCAGTCACAGTGGTGTCTGGGCTGATGCCAGGAAAATGGCATTGGTCGTATTCTCTGATGAGGTATTATATGACAACAACACCGATGAGCCCTTAGATCCCTCACACTATCAAATGGAAGAGCAGATGGTACGGACTGACACCATTGTCAGCCCGGACTTTGCTGCCTACTATGCCAGTATGGACATCGCCAGCCACATGGAAGAAGACCATGAGGAAAACGTGCTCAGACTGTTCTGTCAACACAACCATGGCCGCTTTATGGATGTCTACAATGGTGTCAGACTGAAGGACGACATGTTAAAGACCTTCCATATCAGCCAAGATGCCAACGAACTGATTTTCGAGAATCCTGACGGCAAGGTCTATAGAGGTGAGCGTCAGAAACTGACCATCAACTTCCGAAATGCCCAAAATGATAGTATCATCGCGTCGTGCTCAACGATTGTACAGGAAGGCAGTATCTTCTACCCCATCATTGTCAATGGCAAAAACATCCGCGTCGTCATTCTGCAGGGTATCATTCTGGGCTCTTTCCTTCTCCTATTTGTCTGGCTGCTCTTCCAACTACTTATTCCCTATATCCGCTACAGCATCTTCAAGCATAAATACGTGTTACGCTATACTGGAGGCAACATGAGCTTAGGGAAGACGATGGTGCAAGAGGCTTGTTATCTCTGTAAACAACCATTTGAGGTTGGCGACGAGATTGTGGCAAAGTGTGAACATACCATGCACAAGGCATGCTGGGACGAGAATGAATACCATTGTCCGGAATACAGCGACCGCTGCAAACACGGCTCGCACTACTATAACAGCACGAATCTACTGGATAAGCGAAATGCATCCTATTACAAGAAATGGATAATGATGGCTATCATCGCAGCCATTCTGGCATGGGTATTCTATTCGTTTAGACAACATTTTTTCTTTAACACGATCAATTCATCCATCTTGCTGTCCATCTTCGGACTGTCAAGCAATGGTCCAGAAGCACAGGAATTAATGCGAGAACACATCATCACGCACATGCCTGCTTTCGGATTCTATATCGGTCTGTTCCTAACCTTCGGTATTGCCTCGTTGGCACTGCATCTCAGGAACGTCAGCCATAACATTAAGAACATTCTGTTACGCTCGATTATAGCAGCCATCGGATGTTTCCTGGCTTTTGCCATCGTCAACACGATAGTCGTCATACTTGACATCGAAGACTACAGCTATCTTGTCGACTGGATAGGCTGGGCTGCGGCAGGCTACCTCATCGCCTTCTGCGGAACATATAGCACACGCGTAAAGTTGACCAAGTCGCTCATTCTGCTAAGCGTCATCATTGGTTTCCTGTCCATGTATCTGTGGAGTATTTTCTTCTACAGCACCGTCATCGACTTCCGCGTCATGCTACTCTACAGCTTTGTCACCTTTGCTGTTGGCATATCGGTCAGCATTGCCATGTCTGCATCACCCTCTGAACGCTACTTCCTGAAGGTACAGGGTGCTGTCAAAGAGATGGATGTGGCCCTATACAAGTGGCTTCGCAACAATCCCGACCGCATTGTCACCATTGGCAAGTCAGTGGATTGTAGCCTGCAGCTGTCGTGGGACATTAATGGCTACGTGGCACCAAAGCATGCGGAGATTAGTATGCGTGAACAGATGCCCTATCTGACGGCGCTGGAAGAAGGCATCTTCGTCGAGGGAGAAGCCATTACCAGCGGCCAGACCGTCCGTCTATATCACGGCAAGTCGTTCACCATCGGCAACACCATTTTCACCTACATCGAGAAAGACCTATAAGGTTAAAGACGAAGAAGAGGGGCACCGCCGATTGGCGATGCCCCTCTTTTTAGGAATATCAATCAAGTATTTTGATTTACTCAGCCTTAGCCTCTTCAGCAGCAGCCTCTGCAGGTGCAGCCTCTTCGGCCTTTACCTCTTCAGCAACAGGAGCCTCTGCCTTAGCAGCAGACTTGCGTGAACGACGTGTCTTCTTCTCTGCCTTCGGGCTCTTGAGCATGTTCTCATCGAAGTCAACGAGCTCAATGAAAGCCTTTTCAGCAGCATCACCCTGGCGGAAGCCAAGCTTGATGATGCGGGTGTAACCGCCGGGACGGTCACCGACTTTCTGTGCTACGGGACCAAAAAGCTCTTTCAGAGCTTCCTTGTTCTGCAGGTAACTGAATACAACACGACGGCTGTTAGTGCTGTCGTCCTTTGAGCGCGTGATGAGTGGCTCAACATATTTTTTGAGTGCCTTTGCCTTGGCGAGGGTCGTAGTGATTCTTTTGTGCATGATCAGCGAGATGGCCATGT
>JAEEGG010018435.1_pt1 | contig 14190 bp, 5 predicted proteins | sample 9134161 | NCBI WGS metagenome assembly JAEEGG01 (sample SAMN16246543, study PRJNA631951) | gut metagenome | biome: gut microbiome; feature: rumen; material: CR-attached | host: Bos | place: Iran: Karaj | collected 2018-10
TATGAAAAAGTGATAAAAAATTCTTTTTTATTGTCTGATTTCACTTGAAAAATGATGAAAATCAACAAAAAAAAGACTCCCCAGCGGGGGAGCCTTGATGAAAATCTGGAATAATGGTTACCAGGAGTGCTGGCAGTACATTCCCTTGCCCTGTTGTTTTGCGTTTTCTTGGACGCTTGGGTTTGCACTGTTCGGCGGGAGGATGGTTATGGTTGTCTCGTAACCGCTGTGGCAAATATCGTCCTTGGAGCCGTCAACGGTTTGTCCGCCTGACTGTGAAGGCTTTACTTCGACGACGGTTCCGTGATATTGAATCTTGCAGTTTGAATAGCCCCATTCGGCATTTGGGCATTTGCAGACGAGTCTTCCGCCATTGCCTTCGCACTTGATGTCGTAGGTCCCTTCGCTGAAGTAGTGCCAGTCATTACTGTAATTGTAATTGAGAACGACGGTGCTGCTGCTTTGACTGTTGAAGGACACGTTGAAGTTGCAATTCGCGACGTTGTCGTTGATGTCGGTTGCTTGTAGACGGTATTGCTTTGTTCCTGTTGCTTCGCGATCATAGAATATGAGGTCAGAACTCTTTTCGAGGTCTTCGTAGAAGATCTTGTAAGAGCAGCTGGAGCAGTTCTTGACTGTCGGGCTTACGACGATGGCGTCACTTGCATTCTGTCCAGTGATTGTTGTCGGGCATGAGAGTTCAATGGGGGATGTCACTGTCTTTAGCTTGGAACAAGAGCTTTCCCCGATTTTTACGGTATAGTTGTATGTGCCCGCCTTTCCTGGCGCGTATGTATAGTCGATGGTCGATTCATTTCCTGAGCCTGTTGTTCCATCGACAAGCTTGTTTCCGATATTGTCTAGGATGGTAAATGTGTATGTATAGTTGACGTCGTCAGGATTGCTTACGATAGCCGTAAATTTGCCGTTGTCCTCGACACTGCAAGATGAAATGGTGGGCGCTTGCTTTGTCTTGTCTTCTACGGTAAACGAGGCTGTGCAGGACTGCGTCCAGTTGCCGATAATGAAAGAGACTTTGTATGTGTGACCACCACTGGCAGGCTTTGTATCGGAGTCCGAAGGCGAGTACGATTGCGTGGCTCCCATTTTGGCGGTGCCGTTGCTTTTCACGATGGTATTGTCCAGATACACGTTGTAATTGACATTGAAGTCCCAGCCGTTGATGCTTTCGCCAAACTTGAAATTGAATACAGGTGCCTTTGAATCGAATTCGATGGTCTGCTGGTCAGTTGGAACGCTGCAGGTAACGTTGTTGTTCCCAATTTTTTCACCCTTGATGGTGCAGGATTCAGAACCGAAGCTATTTGTCGCTGTGACCGTGAATGTCGGCGGTTCATTGTAGATAATCCAGTTATTGGCAAAACCGTTTCCGTATTGCAGGTAAATGACGTCACTGCAATTGACATCGGTTTCGGAGTTGATGTTCGGATCTGTTGAAGTGTACGAGCATTTGACTCCATCTTTCTGGTGGTTTATCTTGATTTTCCAGCCTTTGTTCGTATAGTCGTAGACTGCTTGTTCGCACTTGATGTCGAGTTTGTTCGGACATTTGCTGTGGATGTGCAGCTTTTCGATATTGATGCTGTTGTCGCTTGTAATGATGACTTTTGTGACTTGTTCGGGATTGAAGCCCGTGGTTCCAATAAGGTCATCAACATTTATGTCATGCGCCCCGGCGGTGCTTATGGTTCTTGTCAAGCTCTGCATTTTGTTTGCGGAGAGCAGGTGGACTTTTAAGTTTGCGCCAAGGTTATTGCCGTCTGCAATTTCGCTGCCCTTCTTGATGTTAATGTGCAATTGGGCATCGCGTAAGTTGATGCCGTTTGTTTTGGGTGTTAAAAATTCATAGGGGACGTTTTCACCCATGTACTGGGCTTCGTTTACGATTTCGAAATCGTTGATGCAGTTTTGGGTTGTCCCGACTTGGAAGGTCCCGCAGCTGTAGAAGTCTTGGGCGAGGTCCAGACTGCCGGCGTCACCGGGGCATACCACCTTGATGGAGGCGTCCTGAGCTTTCTTGTTCTCGTCGATGAGGTAGCCATGCTGACCTTCCTGGGTAAACTGGTATGTTTCACCATCGAGTTTCGAGCCGATTTCGCCTGGTGTCCCTGTACCGTTGATGCATTCAGATGTCGAGTTGTCACAACCGTTATAATAGTACTCCGTGGAGCAGTTCTTTTCGGAGAACCAGCTGGATACAAGGACTTTGGGCGATACATAGTCGTTTAAGGGGACGATTTCGTACTTGTCGACAAAGTTGCACGATACGGTCGGAACGTCCCAGCATGTTTCTTCAAATGCGGATGGAACCCAGCCGTTGTCGAAAATCTTGAAGTCCTGATCAGCCAAGCTAATGCCTACGTGTGAATACGCGGCGTCGTTGCATTGGTAATCCTTGACGTTGAGCTCTCCTTCCCAAGTATCGTCATCGACTTTTGCTGTGACTTTTAACAGGTCTTTTTCATCGATGGTAAACCTGACTTTGATAAAGGAATTGCTGGTTATATAAATTGGGGTCGAACCTTCTTTCTTGGGAACTTCTTTGCAGGAACCCTGTGATGTGTTGTTTATTGCCTGTCCGCTGACCTTGCAGACGCGGAATGTCAATTCCCCTGTGCTGTTGGGCTTGCTGACTCCGAAGATGTTTAGAATCAGGTGTTCGTTCCCGTTGCTTCTGAAAATGAGTCCCGAATTCAGGAAGTCGTTTGCTGTCGATTTCTCCAGTATGGAGGTTTTGACAAGGGCAAACATTGTTCCGTATAGACCTGCGGTCATGTTTCTCAAAATAATGGAAACTTTTCCGCTTTGGTTGTTTGCATTCTTGGAATTCGGAGCGTAAATGGAGCCGTTGCCGAAGTTTGGACGGGTATATTCTGCGTTGTTGCCGTTCCCGCTGTTGTGGTAGGTCATGAGCCAATGGGACTTGGGCTGCTTGCTGTTTTTCGGTGCGCAATGTGTTCCTTTAGAGAGCATCGTGGCGCATGTGTCGATGCAGTTTTCTTCACCGGCAGAGCAGAAGGCTACTGTATTGGCAAAGTCATCGTAATAGCAATGGGATTCCTTGTTGAATTCTGCGGTAATCGTGTGCGATCCGTAGAATATGAATACAGGTTCGTCTTCATGAGTTGTCGGTGCTGTGCAATTTTCGCCATCGCAAGCCCAGTAGTTGAAGTTCCCATTGTCTTCGCCAAATTCTTCGTGTGAGAAAACAATGGGAGTTCCTGCCAGGACACTGAATGTGCATGGACTGTTTTCTTTTGTACAGGTTTCGTTTAAGGAGTAGGCTTGTTCTTGAATGCGGACGTAAGTGTCTTTGTCAAGTGCGTTTCTCAGGTTGACGGTTACTTGGACTCTCTTGCGCTTGAGTGATGCGTAGAGATCGGCGCTCTGACCGCCTATCGGCTGTGTAATCGTATTGTTTTCGGTTGGCAAGACGACTTCGCAATAGGAAGGAATATCGCTCTCGTTTACAGTCCCGAGTGAAATGGGGGTATTCGTTAAACAGGACCAGCTATAGTTTTTCACACCGTCGCGACATCCAGTGCCGCCACTGACGGTAATCCATTCGCCTTCGTATTCGCAGTCCGGATCGCTACTTCTTTCTCGAAGGGCTTCGCTACAGTTGAATCGGGAGCAGTAGGTGCTGACCGGTTCCCTGTTGATGTTGGTGTGCGCTCTGACGTAAACTTTGTGCGCGGTATAGGCGCCAAGCTTGCAGAGTTCTGTCGGTGTACTCAGGTAAATCCACAAGTCGCCATCGTCGGCTGCATCCGTTGTCGAAATCGTCAAGATCTCGACATCCTGTTCTTCGCTAGCGTTGGGCGTGACTTCTGCGGTAAAGAATCTCTTGCCGCTCCTGCCACTGCGTTCCGTAACGCCTTCTTTGGGTGTAATGGTCCAGCCGGGGAATTCGTCGTTGTCAATGAAAAAGTCAAACTTGATTTTCCCGCCGAGGGCGGTTGCCTTGCCGATATGGACAGAAACTGTGACGTTATCACTGAGATTGAGCGCTTGGACGCTTACCCCTTCGGCATCAACGGGGAAGTTTACTTCAGGAAGTTCTCCACTACTGTTGCTGACGACAACATAGAAAGGAATCGATCCGTAATTACTTGATGTGTACTGGCAGCTATACATTCCTGAATTCAGCGTGCCGTCGGTAAGCTTTCCCTGTGCGGGGAATCCTCCGTTACAGGTTGCCTTATCTTCCGTTTTTACTTCCTTTGCGCCGTTGCCAACGTTCAGGTTCAAGACGGAGTAGTAGTCCATGAGCTTGCCCGGAGCGTCTTTCGAAAGATAGATGATTCGTGGAAGCACCAAAATGGACGGGGAGATTTCGCTGGCGTTGGCTGGAGCCGGTTCTGTAGATTTGTATTGTGATTCAAGCGTGACGTTCAGCTGCGGCGCTATGGAAACATAGTAGGGTTCCTTGCCGTTGATTAAACCGTTGTCATCGTCGTCATCTTCTTCGTCTGCGGGCGCCTCAGAAGCTGCTCCACCGCAATCCACGACGGATGCATCGCAAATGACACGACTCTGGTTTAGGCTATTGAGCAGTTTCTGGTTGAAAATCATGGGCTTAGATGACGTCAGTGCGGCGACTTTTGCGCAGTTGTTGTTTTCGCCGACTTCTGCATAAATGGAACCGTCGAAGTAGTCGTCATTGAACAGGAATCCGCCACTGGGCATAATTTCATGACTTGTGGCGTATTCGGGGGTGCCAGAGTTGGATGTACCCACATCTTTGACAGTATAAATAAAGTAGTTGTAATGGCTGACTTGTTCTTTGTTGATGCTCTGGAACTGCGATGCCCCTTCCTTTAAGTAGAGGAATACGTAGTTGTCGCTGTCGGCATCTCCATCGGTGGGCGGAAGCACTATCGTTTCCCCAGGACTGTTGGTCAATATGATGATAAAGTGCCCCTTGAGCTTTTCTCTATAGTTCTGCTTGAGGTTTCCGTAAGTGACTTTTACGACAAGGTAACCGTTGTAAAGGTTCTCTTCTGCCTTTGTCGCATCGTCCTTGTTCTCTTTATAGCAGTCATTCAGCTTTTTTGAGAAATCGTTTGCTTCGGAATCGTCAATTTCTTTGATGTCTTTTGCGCAGCCTTTTGAGGCGTATGGTTCGAATTTGGCGTAGGCTGTTTTCAGAATGTCGTCAACCTTGAACTGGGCTCCATCGCATCCAGGTTCTTGCTTCCAGATTTCATCACAGACCTGCTTGACCGTGTCTGCACAGGCTATGGGCTTAGGCGTTGTAATGTTGCGGGTTACCGTACCGTTAGATTTGAACCAGGGGGTAACATGAATCTTGGGACGGTTATTGTCATTGTCGTCTTTATTGCAGTATGGCGAGCGCTTGGGTAATCCGTCGTTGTATTGAAAGTTGGTGGGGAATTTATTTCCGCTGACATAATAGTCGGAGCCTTGTTTTGCAACTAAGGGAGCGGTATTGGCGTAATAGTAGAAATAGTATTTATCGTCATCTGCCGATCTTTCTATGAATGGCTTGTAGTCGTAGGTCACACCGTACCCGACTTCTGGGAAAGCAAAACTGTTGCGGAGTGTTTCGTAGTTGCTGGAGGGGTAGGCGTCTGGGAGGTAAGCTATGGATTCTTCTTTGCTTCCCAGAATAAGCTTGTCGTATTTATCGAAGAAATCTTTATCGTTATCGCCGCCTTTGGCGTAGAAAGCGTTGGGGTGCGATGCCCAGACGTTGCCATGGACTTCAAAAGGATATTTTACATCACCTCCGGATAATTCACCGATTTTGATGAGGGAGATAGATGAATCGACGCAGAGGTTCCCGCTGATTTCAACTTTGGAATCGAATGTTCCCAGATGCGTGTGAAATTCGTTCTTGATAGTCAAATTGCCACCGACCCTAAATTGCTTGGTGGTCCCTTGTAGCACTTTCCCGTCAAAGTAAGCGTGGTTGGTAATGCCAGCCCTGTCGGGCTTTGTGCCGATATCGTGAGATGTCCCATGAACATAGAGGTTTTTTGCATCAATTCCGTTGTCTGCATAAAGATCTCCGCCAATGCAGCCTGTTCCGTAAATGTCTACGTTGCTACCGGAAAGCTTGGCGTTGCCTGTAATGATGATGTTCTTGTCGATGCCTACAGGGTTTCCAAACCAGTCTCCGTTAATGAGCATGGATGAAAGTTTGGCGGAACCGTGGTTTGAAATGGAACCTCCAAAATAGGAATAGTCGTAAACGATGTTCTTTATTTTATTGTTGTCTTCGGGGGGCATGACCTGGTAAAGCCCGGAAACGTTGAAAATAGCGACTTCGGTGTGCTTTGAATTGTCTTGGGAATAACCTTCAGACGTGATTTCGAATTTGTAGAAACCGTTGACTTCGCTGATGCCTGTTAGCCAAACATTGAAGTTCTGTTTGTCTTCGTTGATGTTTGCAATCTTGCTGTTTAACGATATAGGAATGGGAGCTTGCGCTTTGGATTCCTTGCTGCAAGATGGATCGTTTCGGCATACGTACTGGCGTACGACGGCACCGACTTCGTTGGCGTTGCTTGTCATCCATGCTCTTGCACCTTGTATGCCGGCAAGGGCGCTTTGGCGCGCTTCTTGAATCCTCATTCTGGAAACAGAAGAACGGTTTTCCGAGGTGAGCCATTTGAATGTTGCCGTTGCGGCAATGGTTGCCACAAGCATGAACAAAAGAACTGTTATAAGGGATACACCTTTTTTACTAAACATAACCACACTCCAATTTTTTTTAATCTCTGGGCCCGTTACTGGGGATGGGGACAATTGCTTTTTCTGTGCCGGTTTCACCGTTTTTGTTTATCGCGATTTCAACCTGAATAGCCTTTACATTTTTCTTGACCGAAGGATCCGTGCAAGGATTGTTGTCGGGGTTGTTGCAGGCATCGGCTGTGATGGTGTAATTTGAACTTGGTATTTTTTTAAGAGTGATATTATCAAGATGAATGTTTCCTGATGAGGCTACGGGCGAGAAACTTGCGAAGGTAAATCCAAGACAGACCTGCTTGATGGTGTCGGTTGTCGTGAATCGCATTGTGCGAATCCCTGTGTCATGACCATTGCCAACTGTTGGCGGGTAAAATTGGAAGTCGTTTAGCCCGTCTGGCTTTTGTCCGGTCTCTGCATAACGGAATCCGACAGCCATGTGGTCGCGCCCCGGACAGAACATTCTGCTGGGGTCATCTGCAACGATGGGCATGGAAAACGAGATTTCGTATTCTATGTAGGGTGCTAAGTTAATCTTTGTGCATTGCGTTGACCATGAGTTGGCATCGTCTCCGACCGGAGCCAGGAAAACCTGGTTTGCTTTGATTTCTTGAGCGTTGGTAATGGGCTTGCTTGTCTCGAAGTCGTAATTCATGGCAAACCCGGAAATCTTGGCAGATCTGTTCTCGTTTTCTGCTTGGATGTTTAGAGGCTCGAAGTTTTCTTCGCCAAAGCGTGGTACGAGCTTGAAGCTGAAATCGGTCGTGCTTGCCGAGGGGAGTATGTTGACCGTATTGCTGGTTGCGCCCGGTGTTGCCGGGGTGATTGTGAATTTATCCACATTTTCCGCAATTGTGACTACGATAGAATCCTGGGACGGGCAGTCGGTATTTCCGTTCCCGTCCAGAGTCTTGCAGGATCTTTTGAGAATCCGGTCTTCGACAAACCAGGAGATTTGCTCGACGGCGTCGTATAGACCTGTGCTGGTGTAGCGCAAACGACGCATGGCAAGCCTGTCTAGCCCAGTCCCACCCTCGTTTTTCCAAATGTGAAATGAAGAGGAGTCCTTGTCGGCATCTGTGTCGTTGTTGGGATCCATATAGACATTTGAAATATGGCTCTCGTCAAAATTGTCCAATATGGCGCCATTGACGTAAGTCCCTTTTGAACTTTTTGCACCTAGCTGGGCTATGTCGTCTTTGAGTATTGTACCGACGTTTCCGACGGTCTGGGATGCCTGTAACATACTCTGGGTACGTACACGCATTTTAGTGCTATCGCTAAAAGCTCGTCCTGCTATAAGGACTATACCACCAAGAAGAGCTATGTATACCATTAGCTCAATGAGGGTAAAACCCTCTCTAGAATTAAAACTCATTTTAATTCCTCATTCCAACTTCGTTTTTGTAAATAAAGATAGGTTTTTTAGAATCAAAATGAAAATTTTTTTTTGCAACTTGTGAACTATCTCAAGAAATGTAAAAAGGACCCCTTTGGGGGCCCTTTTCTATTCAGAATGGTTTTGCTATTTATTCTTGATGCAACGGACGGATGCACCGACTTGCTTGACTGGATTGTCTTGCGTTGTCGTTAAATTTTTGCGGTGAACGACAAGCCAGGCGAAGTTGTATTTGTCGGCGTAGGGACGATCGGAGTAGTCGTATTCAGTTGATGTCCACATTAGCAATTCGATATTTTCGTTTGAAAAGCCGCTATTAGGACGGTAGAATCCGCCGATTTGGTTCAAGAAAAGCTCTTTTTCTGAAGGGTGCTTATTGAGGTAGTCGTCTAACTGCTGCCATTCAGAAAGGCTTGGAAGGTGGCTACCTGCGGGGCAAATTCCTTGATGTGGTAACTTGATGTTGCCGAGCTCTGTTGTTGCGTAGCTTTCGTCTATGTTCATTGCCATGGTCCACGTATAAAGCCTGCCGTATTTTTCGCAGTTGGTGGAGAGGCTGTCGTAGCAGAAGCTTCCTTCTATTGGAATGTTTAAATTTTCCTTAGACCAAAGCTGGCCGCCAACATTGACAAAACTATCGTCTTCGTCGTTGGAATCGCTTCCGCATCCCCAAAATGCTGATGTTGCCATGCATGCAACTAGTAAAAAGGGAATATGAAATTTGTGCATAAACGAAACTCCTTGAAAAATCGTAATTAGCTCGGTTAATATACAATTTTTTTGAACAAAGAAAAAAAGGAACCCTTGCGGGTTCCCTTTTAGTATTGCCCTTCGGCGGGCTCAGGGCACTTGTAAGTTTGCTGAGCTTGCCGAAGCAACTTGTGCGGCTCTTACTTGATGATGAGCATGGAATCGTCCCAAGCTTCGTGCTTTTCGAGACCGAGGAGGTTGGCCGTCGTTGCTGCGATGTTGGAAAGACCCCAGTCGCCTTCCTTGAGACCGAGCTTGCCGCCAGTGACGTTATCGTAAAGGATGCACGGCACCTTGTTGAGCGTGTGGCTCGTCTTGGCCTTGAAGGAACCATCCTTGTTGACCTTCGGCATGCCGGTCTTCTTGTCGATTTCGTACATTTCGTCGGCGTTACCGTGGTCAGCCGTGATGATAGCAACACCGCCGAGGGCGTCAATCACCGGGAGGAGGCGGGCGAGGCCAATGTCCACAGCTTCGATAGCCATTGTAGCTGCGCGGAAGGAACCGGTATGGCCCACCATGTCGCCGTTCGGGAAGTTGCAGCGGAGCGTCTGGTACTTGCCGCTCTTCAAAGCTTCGATCATGGCGTCGGTGATTTCGGCAGCCTTCATCCACGGGCGCTGTTCGAACGGAACCACGTCAGATTCAATTTCGAGGTAGGTTTCGCCGTCGAACTTGCTGGAACGGTTACCATTCCAGAAGTAGGTCACGTGACCGTACTTCTGCGTTTCGGAGCAAGCGAACTGCTTGACGCCGGTTTCAGCGAGCCATTCGCCGCTGGTTTCCTTGATTGCCGGAGGCGGAACGAGGAAGCGGTTCGGGAGCTTGAGGTCGCCGTCGTACTGGAGCATGCCAGCGTAGCAGACGTGCGGGAAGCGCTTGCGGTCAAATTCATTGAAGGATTCTTCTTCGAAGGCGCGCGTGATTTCGATAGCGCGGTCGCCACGGAAGTTGAAGAACACCACGGAGTCGCCATCGTTGATGGTGCCGACCGGAGCGCCGTCCTTAGCGATCACGAACGGCGGGAGGTCCTGGTCAATAGCCTTGGTTTCGCCACGGAGGGTTTCGATAGCCTGCGTAGCGTTGTCGAAGTAGCGGCCTTCGCCGAGCACGTGGGTCTTCCAGCCGAGTTCCACCATCTTCCAGTTAGCATTGTAACGGTCCATGGTAATCTGCATACGTCCACCGCCAGAAGCGATGCAAACGTCGAATTCCGGAGAGCGGAGTTCGTCGAGGAACTTTTCAAACGGGCCGACGTAATCGAGAGCGGAGGTTTCCGGAACGTCACGACCGTCGAGGAGGATGTGAACGCGAACCTTCTTGACGCCTTCCTTCTTGGCCTGGGCAACCATAGCCTTGAGGTGAGCGATGTTGGAGTGAACGTTACCATCGCTGAAGAGACCGATGAAGTGGAGAACGGTGTTCTTTTCACGAACGTTGCCGGAGATTTCCTTCCATGCGTCACGGCCGAAGATGTCGCCGCTGTTGATGGCGTCTGCAACGAGGGCTGCACCCTGGTTGTAAACCTGGCCTGCACCGATAGCGTTGTGTCCGACTTCGGAGTTACCCATGTCTTCGTTGGTCGGCATACCGACGGCGCGACCGTGAGCCTTCAAGAGAACGTTCGGGTACATCTTGAAGAGGTTGTCGAGAGTCGGGGTGCGGGCTGCCTTGATGGCGTTGCCTTCGACCTTATCGGTGATACCAAAACCGTCCATCACGATGGTGACGACCGGGCCCTTGATGCCAGGGAAGTTGGAAAGTTTCTTGAGCATATTTACTCCATTAAAATGTTACGCGACAAATTTAGTAAAAGGCGAGCGCAGCGGCAAAACAACTTGTTGTTTTGACATTGCCGAGCCGTATTAAATGCGCTCCGAAGGAGCGCAAATTTAGAAACTTTTGCGTAAGGCGAGTGAAACGGGACTGTTTACAGGCCCACTTCCATGTAGGCAAAAAGGAAGACTACAAAAAAGACCTCCACGGGGGAGGTCTTTTTTCAAAGCGTTTTCGTTTTAGATTACTGTGCCTTGAGGTAGGTCAGATTGATCGAAACGTCGCCGTTGCCGTCCGGGGTGGACACGTCGCTCACGACGAATGCATAGAAGCCTACTGCAGAACCGGAGTTCGGAACGTAAGTGTCAGCAATGCCGACCGTGAACACTTCCAATTCGTTCAAGTAGTTGGCGATGGTTTCCTTCAAGGCTTCTGACTTGTACTTGAAATTGTCTGTAGTCGGAGAGGCCGGTAAATGTTCGCTAGTCCAGTCGTTCGTTCTGTCTGCGTCATTCGGGTTGGTGTAGAAGGCGAACTTCAGACCCGTGCCGCTAGAAAGCGTGAAGGCGTCCTTGCCAACGCGGCTGATGCAGATATCGCCGGTATCACCAGTGGTGCCGGTAGCAAAAGTGAGGCACTTGGCAGACTTGGTGTTAAGAACAGTGGTTGCAACTGCGAGCGGTGCGCCCGGAACAACGACACTTGAAGAGGAGCTTTCCGGAATCTTGCAGTTTTCTTCGTCACGGACGAACGGAATCGTGTCTCTGGAGACAGACTGCAAAGTTTCGCCCGTTGCCGTTGCCGTAGAGGCGATTGCTGCAATAATGAGGTTGAAGTTACCACATTCAGTGTAACCATCGTTAAGGTCTGCATAGAGACCGATCTGGTCGAAGTTGATGGTCGTAACCGGAGTTGCGGCAAAGTATGCTGCGTCCAAAGTAGCGCTCTGGGTCTTTATAGAACCAGTGCTTGTCTTTGATGCGCTTTCTACAAAGAACTGGATGTCCGTGAAACGGGCTGCGTTAACGTCGAAGTTTGCGGTTGTATCGCTGAAGTCGAGCTTTACAGTACCAGTGAAGTCAACTCTATTAATAAGAGTGGAGCTTACTCCGGTATTCAGGAAAAGGATTGTTGTCGTTGCAGTTTCTTGCGGAATTTCAGGCGGAACATAGGAAGAAGAGGTTCCCGGCTGGGAAGAAACGGTCGGATTGCTGTCTTCACCGCAAGCGATAAGACCAAATGCACTCAAGGCGAGTGCGGAGCTGAGAATAAGAGGCGTTGTGAATTTAGAACTCATTGTAAAACCCTTTCTATGTAATCTTAAAGTGAAAATAAACAAAATTTGGGCAAAAAGCACCAAGTATTTAACTTTTTATAATAATACAAAAATAAAATTACAAAGTGGAATTTTTATAAAGTGGGTGTGACGAATATTATAATAAATCTGTAAACAAAATTATACACTAAGCGTCGAGAGAGCGTATAATATCGCGGATTCGGGCGGCTTCTTCGAAGTCGAGGCGGGCTGCCGCTTCTTTCATTTGACGTTCCAGGTCGGCGAGCTTGGACTCGGATGCTGAGGAAGGTTTGTCGGGATGTGCGCCGGGGGCCGCTTTTTTCGAGGAGCTCTTCCTGAAGCGTGAAGGCTGCAACGGTTCCATCGGGCGGATGCCCGGTTTGTCTTCCCATTCCTCTTCGTTGTCGGTGGTGTCGTCGCCGATATCGCCCAAGGGGTCGATGATTCGCAGGTCTTCTTCAATCTTGCGGGTCACGGACTTTGGCGTGATTCCGTGTTCCTTGTTGAATTCTTCCTGGAGACCGCGGCGGCGGTTCGTCTCGTCGATAGCCTTTTGCAGACTTTCGGTCATGTTGTCCGCGAACAGAAGCACTGTGCCGTTCACGTTGCGGCTTGCGCGGCCCATCGTCTGGATGAGGCTCCTGTAGTTGCGGAGGAAACCTTCCTTGTCGGCATCGAGAATCGCGACCATGCTCACTTCGGGGAGGTCGAGGCCTTCGCGTAAGAGGTTGATGCCCACGAGCACGTCGTATTCGCCGCTACGCAGTCCGCGGATGAGCTCGTGGCGTTCGAGCGTCTTGATGTCGCTATGGAGGTACTTGGCACGGACGCCTGCTTCGATGAAAAATTCCGTGAGGTCTTGCGCCATCTTCTTGGTAAGCGTCGTGACGAGCACGCGGTCGCCGTTTTTGACGACTTCTTCGATGCGGTACAGGAGCACGTCCATTTGGCCCTGAATCGGGAACAGCTCGATTTTGGGGTCCAAAAGTCCGGTCGGGCGGTTGATTTGTTCCGTGACAACGCCGTTCGTCTTTTTCAGCTCGTAATCGCCAGGGGTGGCGCTCACAAAAAGCACTTGCTTCGGGTACATGTACTCGAATTCGGCAAAGTTCATCGGGCGGTTGTCAAGAGCGCAGGGGAGGCGAAATCCGTATTGCACAAGCGTAGTCTTGCGGGACTTGTCGCCTTCGGCCATGCCGCCCACTTGCGGAATGCTTACGTGCGATTCGTCAATCATCAAGAGCCAATCGTCGCCAAAGTAGTCGATGAGCGTGAATGGGCGTGTGCCTGGAGCGCGGTCTTCGATGATGCGGGAGTAGTTTTCAATGCCGTTGCACATGCCCGTTTCGCGCAACATTTCCATATCGTAGCGAGTGCGGCTCGAAAGGCGTGCCGATTCGAGAACTTTGCCTTCTTTATCGAGTTCCGCGAGGCGGTCGGTCAGTTCCATCTGGATGCGTTGCAACATGCCCGCGCGGTTTTCTTCTTTGGTGACAAAGTGCTTTGCGGGGGCGATGGTGAGTTCTTCAACTTCCTTGATGACTTCGCCCGTGACGATGTTGAAGCGGTAAAGGCGGTCGACTTCGTCGCCGAAAAGTTCGATGCGGAGGCCGTCTTCGTCGTAGCTCGGGTGGACTTCGATCACGTCACCGCGGACGCGGAATGAACCTCGGTCGAGACTGAAATCGTTGCGTGAATACTGGATGTGGACAAGGTCTCGCAGAATCTTGTCGCGGTCGTAAATGTCGCCCTTCTTGATACGGACCATCAGGTCGAAGTATTCGCTCGGGCTTCCCAAACCGTAAATGCAGCTCACGGAAGCAACGATGATGACGTCGCGGCGGGTGAGGAGGTTGGCCGTAGCACGTAAGCGGAGCTTGTCAATTTCGTCGTTGATGCTCGCGTCTTTCTCGATGAACGTGTCCGTGTGCGGGATGTAAGCTTCGGGCTGGAAGTAGTCGTAATAGCTCACGAAGTATTCCACCGCGTTGTTCGGGAAAAACGACTTGAATTCTTGGTAAAGCTGGGCGGCGAGCGTCTTGTTGTGCGTGAGGATGAGCGTTGGCTTGCCGACATTCTTGATGACGTTTGCCATCGTGAAAGTCTTGCCGGAACCGGTCACGCCGAGAAGCGTCTGGAACTGTTCGCCGTTCTTGAAACCTTCGGTCAATTCTTCGATGGCCTTGGGCTGGTCGCCTGCGGCACCGTAAGGACTCACGAGGTCAAAATCCGC
>JAEEGG010018437.1_pt1 | contig 14190 bp, 12 predicted proteins | sample 9134161 | NCBI WGS metagenome assembly JAEEGG01 (sample SAMN16246543, study PRJNA631951) | gut metagenome | biome: gut microbiome; feature: rumen; material: CR-attached | host: Bos | place: Iran: Karaj | collected 2018-10
GAGACCACCAGCATCTATTCCGACATCCTGGAGTCAACGATGGACACCTACTCCAGCATCATCAACAACAACATGAACAAGGTGATGAAAACGCTGACCACGGTATCGATTCTCATGATGTTCCCCACCCTCATCGCCTCACTGTTCGGCATGAACCTCATCAACGGCATGGAAGACCATCCACTGGGATTCCCCTTCGCACTGGCTCTCTCTATGGGGGTGTCGGCACTAGCCTGGTGGACTCTGCACAGGAAGGGACTGGTGTAGTTACTATCGAGGAAAGAAGATTTCAAAAGTCAATAAAGGGTTAAATAAGGTTAAGAAAGTATAAATTCCAACTTTCAAACCCCTAATTCATACCCCCTAACTCTTTCAACTCCCAACTTTTTCGTAATTTTGACCCAAATTTTGTGAAACGAACCATATCAGTAACTAAACAAGTTAAATGATGGACTCTCAAGAGAATGCCCTGCTACAGGGTGAACAACAAGAGGTGAAAGCCGAAGAGACCGTTGCACAGCAGGACAACACTGTTGTAACCGACGAGACTTCGCAAGTAGAGGAAACAACTGAAACCGCCGACGTGGCTGTAGAAGAAGCTACCGCAATGGAAGAGAATGCTACCGTAGCCACAGAAGAGCACAAGGTGTATCAGTCGAAGAAGGAAGTGCTGGACCGTGTGAAGGAAATAGCACACGCTGAAGAGATGCCACAAAAAGATGAGGTGGAATATCTGAAGACCACTTTCTACAAACTGCACATTGCCGAGCGCGAAGAACAGCAAAAAGCATATCTGGAGGCTGGCGGCGATCCCGACACCTACGTAGTCACCCCCGACGAGGATGAAGAAGCATTTAAGGCCGAGATGGGCATCATCAAGGAGCGCAGACAGCAGCAGTTCCGTGAACAGGAGGCAGAAAAGGAAGAGAACCTCAAGAAAAAACTCGACATCATAGAAAGACTCAAGGCAATGGTCACCTCACCCGAGGAGGCCAGCAAGACCTATCAGGACTTTAAAGCCCTGCAGCAAGAGTGGAGAGAAATCAAGAACGTGCCGGCTGAACGCGCCAACGAACTATGGCGCAACTATCAGCTCTACGTAGAGCAGTTCTACGACTTGCTGAAACTGAACAGCGAGGCTCGCGAACTGGACTTCAAGAAGAATCTGGAAGCCAAGACTCGCTTGTGTGAAGCTGCCGAGAAACTGGCTGAGGAGGAAGACGTGATCAGTGCTTTCCATCAGTTACAGAAGCTGCATCAGGAATTCCGCGAGGTAGGTCCTGTGGCTAAAGAACTGCGCGAGGAGATATGGCAGCGTTTCAAGGCTGCTTCGACCGTCATCAACAAGCGTCATCAGCAGCACTTTGAGGACTTACGTGCCCGCGAGGAAGAGAACCTGGCAAAGAAAACTGCCCTCTGCGAAAAGGTGGAAGCTATTTGCGCTGAGGAAAACAAGAACAGCGCTGACTGGGAACGACACACGAAGGAAATCATCGAGATACAGACCGAATGGAAGACCATCGGCTTCGCTCCTCAGAAGATGAACGTGAAGATATTCGAACGTTTCCGCGCCGCTTGCGACACCTTCTTCGCCAACAAGGCCGAGCACTTCAAAACGATGAAAGACACTTTCCGCGTGAACGCAGAGAAGAAACGTGCCCTCATCGAAAAGGCTAAGGCCCTGCAAGACAGCACTGAATGGCGCTCAACAAGCGACAAGCTCATTGCCCTGCAGAAAGAGTGGAAGACCATCGGCATGGTGCCCAAGAAACTGGGTGACCAACTGTGGGAAGAATTCCTCGGTGCCTGCAACAAGTTCTTCGAGGCCCGCAACGCTCAAGGAGCCGACCAGCGCAATGAAGAACGCCAGAATCTGGAAAAGAAACTGGACGTCATCGAGCGACTTAAGAAAGCCGCCCAAGAAGCGGGTGACGATCTGCAAGCCACTGTTCAGCAGCTCGTTGAGGAGTATAACAGCATCGGACACGTGCCTTTCCGCGAGAAGGACAAACTCTACAAACAGTATCACGAGGTGCTCGACAAACTCTACAAGGAGCTGAACATCAACGTAGCCAAGCGCCGTCTGAGCAAATTCAAAGACAACCTGAAGCAGGTGGCAGAACGCGGTGAGCAGGCACTTGACAGCGAGCGTGCACGCTTGATGCGCCAGTATGAAGCCATCAAGCAGGAGGTACAGACCTACGAGAACAATATCGGATTCCTCAGCGCCTCATCAAAGAAGGGCAACTCGCTCATCGACGAGATGAACCGCAAGATGCAGAAACTCAAGGACGACATGCAACTCGTCTTGGAGAAGATTAAAGCCATCGACAACGAGAATGCCAATCAAGAATAGTGTTTAACCTAAACACTAAGAGCGTTTAGTATTATCACTAAGAGCGTTTAATATTATCGCTCTAGACACTTATTAAAAAACATCGGTCTGCCATAGATAGTCTATAGGCAGACCTTTTTTAATAAAAATCTGCAAAAAAAGTAGGAAAAATTTTGGTAGTTTCAGAAAAAGCAGTACCTTTGCAACCGCAAAAGCGAAAAACAACGTAATTGCATGGACAATTGGGGTATGGTGTAATGGTAACACTGCAGATTCTGGTCCTGCCTTTCCTGGTTCGAGTCCGGGTACCCCAACAACCAACAAGAGAGACTTTCGAGAGGAAGTCTCTTTTTTTGTTGTATTTTTAATAATCGTGAAATTCTTGTCGGATTCAGATAATATTCGTACCTTTGCACCTAATTATATATTAAAGACAATTATTTTTTACGAACTGATATCAGTTGACTGAATGGAACAAACAGGAAATCTCGTACATTCGATTATTAAAGGAATACAGGAAAAGAAAGGGAATCATATTGTCGTAGCTGATCTGAACGGCATCGATGGAGCCATTTGCCAATATTTCATTATTTGCCAAGGAAACTCTCCTGCTCAGGTTGAAGCCATCACTGAGTCGGTGGGCGACATGGTACGCATAGAACTGAAAGAAAAGCCTGCCCACATCGTGGGACTGGAAAATGCACAATGGGTAGCAATGGACTATACTGACGTGCTTGTACACATCTTCTTGCCCGACGTAAGGGATTATTACGACTTAGAGCACCTCTGGGATGACGCAAAACTGACGCACATCCCCGATATAGACTAAAAAAAATACACACAGGCAAGCAGCTCATGCTACAGCGGAAAAACTACATAATACAAGGCAGAAAAGACTTATATGGAACAGAATCAGAATAAAAACCAGAACAATAACGGTCCGAAAATGAATATGCCACGGTTCAATATGAACTGGATTTATTTTCTTGTTATTGCAACGCTCATCGCTCTCTATTTCTCCAATGAAGGAGGGATTGCTGATCCTACGATGAATGTAGAGACTTCATATACCGACTTCCAGACCTACATGGACCAGGGGTATGCCTCGAAACTGACAGTTGACAAGTCACAAGGCATCGTGAAAATGTACGTCAAGCCGGAACACATCCGCGACGTGTTCAAACAGGGAGTCGAGAAAGTAGGAAAAGACCCTTACGTATCTGTTGAGATAGGCAGTTTGGACAAACTGGAGACCTTTGTTGAGGAAAAACGCGCAGAGCAGAAGTTTACCGGTAAGCTGACCTATGAGGCACAGCGCAGCAACAACTTCATCAGCAACCTTTTCTGGAGTGTATTCCCATTCCTGCTCATCATTGGTGTATGGATGCTGCTGATGCGCCGTATGGGCGGCGGTGGCGGCATGGGCGGCGGTGGCATCTTCAACGTGGGGAAGAGCCGCGCCAAGATGTATGAGAAAGGCGGAGACCTGGGCATCACGTTCAAGGACGTAGCCGGACAGGCTGGTGCCAAACAGGAGATACAGGAGATTGTGGAGTTCCTGAAAAATCCGCAGAAATATACCGATCTGGGAGGTAAGATTCCCAAGGGGGCTCTGCTTGTAGGTCCTCCGGGAACGGGTAAGACGCTGTTGGCCAAGGCTGTAGCAGGCGAAGCTGGCGTACCGTTCTTCTCCATGTCAGGTTCAGACTTCGTTGAGATGTTCGTAGGTGTGGGTGCTTCCCGTGTGAGAGATCTTTTCTCGCAGGCCAAGGAGAAATCACCCTGCATCATCTTTATCGACGAGATTGATGCCGTGGGCCGCGCACGCTCAAAGAACCCGGCAATGGGCGGCAACGACGAGCGCGAGAACACGCTGAATGCCCTTCTTACTGAGATGGATGGATTCGGAACCAACAGCGGTGTCATCATTCTGGCTGCCACCAACCGTGCCGACATGCTCGACTCCGCCCTGCTGCGTGCAGGCCGCTTTGACCGTCAGATACATGTTGACCTGCCCGATCTGAACGAGCGCAAGGAGGTATTTGCCGTTCACCTGAAGCCCCTGAAACTGGACAACAGCGTTGACGTGGACTTTCTGGCAAGACAGACACCAGGCTTCTCTGGAGCCGATATTGCCAACGTGTGTAATGAGGCTGCACTGATAGCTGCCCGTCATGACAGTCAGACTGTAGGCAAACAGGACTTCCTTGATGCCGTGGATCGCATCATCGGTGGTTTGGAGAAGAAGACAAAGGTGATGACTCAGGCTGAGAAGCGCTCTATCGCTATCCATGAAGCCGGGCACGCAACAATCTCATGGTTCACAGAATTTGCCAACCCGCTGGTGAAGGTATCTATCGTTCCACGCGGACAGGCCCTGGGCGCTGCTTGGTACTTGCCCGAGGAGCGTGTGCTGCAGACCAAGGAGGCTATGCTCGACGAGATGTGTTCTCTGCTGGGCGGTCGCGCTGCCGAAGAGCTGTTCATTGGCCACATATCAACCGGAGCCATGAACGACTTGGAGCGCACTACAAAGCAGGCATACGGCATGATAGCCTACGCAGGCATGAGCGACAAACTGCCCAACATCTGCTATTACAACAATGCTGAATACCAGTTCCAGCGTCCCTATTCTGAGACTACGGCCAAGATCATGGATGACGAGGTGCTGAAGATGATCAACGAGCAATATGAGCGTGCGAAGAGCATTCTGACTGAACATGCTGAAGGTCACGCCCAACTGGCGCAGATGCTGATCGACCGCGAGGTCATCTTTGCTGAGGACGTGGAAAAGATATTTGGCAAGCGTCCTTGGACCAGTCGTGCCGAGGAGTTGCTCGAAGCTCAGATGCGTGCCGATGCAGAACGCATGGCAGAGGAACGAACAAAACAGCTGGAAGCTGAGGCCAAACAGAAGGAAGCTGAAGCACAAGGAACAGAAGGCGAACAAAAGGCGCTCCCCAGCTCAACCGAAACAGAAAAGGAGGAAAAAGCATGAAGAATTTTATCGTAAGGACTATCACGTCTGTCTTTTTCGTAGCAGCCATCGTGACCTGTTTTCTCTCACCGAGAGCGATGGTACTGCTTTTCGCACTGGTCACGGGCATGACCATTTGGGAGTTTGCCGGACTCGTCAATGACCGCCCTTCCGTCACCATCAACCGTTTTATTACAACCATAGCAGGTGTCTATTTGTTTCTGGCTATGGCCGGCTACAACAGTGGCATCACTCCCTCTTCAGTCTTCATTCCCTATCTCGTCAGCATCATCTATCTGATGGTGGCCGAGCTTTACCTGAAAGCAGAAGACCCTATCAACAACTGGGCCTACACCATGATGTCACAGCTATACATTGCACTTCCCTTCTCACTGTTGAATGTACTGGCTTTCCGCAGCAACGGACAAGAGATTGTCTATCACTATCTCACTCCGTTATGCGTGTTCGTATTTCTATGGATCAACGATGCCGGTGCCTACTTGTGCGGATCGGCGTTTGGGCGCAACAAACTGTTCCCCCGCATTTCTCCGGGAAAAAGCTGGGAAGGCAGTATTGGCGGCTGTCTTCTAGTAGCCATTGCCACGCTGCTCCTTTGGTATTTCACTGAGAAGAACGGAGTCAACGAGCTGGGGCTGACAGCCATTCAGTGGGTAGGCTTAGGGTTGGTCATCGTTATCTTCGGCACATGGGGCGATCTCATTGAGAGTCTGTTTAAACGCACTCTCGGTATCAAAGACAGCGGCAACATACTGCCAGGACACGGTGGCATGCTCGATCGTTTCGACTCTACCCTGCTTGCCATTCCTGCCGTTGTGGTCTATCTTTACACACTGACACTTTTCTAAATACACATTCATTTTAGACGTTCTTTTTTTTAAGGAAAGAGATTTTATTTATGGGAAAGATTATTGCATTAGCCAACCAAAAAGGTGGTGTGGGCAAAACCACAACAACCATCAACCTGGCGGCCTCGCTCGCTACACTGGAGAAGACCGTACTCGTCATCGATGCCGACCCGCAAGCCAATGCTTCAAGCGGACTGGGTGTAGATATTAAAGAGGTGGACTGCTCTCTCTACGAGTGCATCATCGACAAGGCCGACGTGCGCGATGCCATCTATACAACTGATATTGAAGGACTGGACATCATTCCCAGCCATATCGATTTGGTGGGAGCTGAAATTGAGATGTTGAATCTGGAAAACAGAGAGAAGGTCATCAAGCATTTGTTGGAACCGATCCGTTCCGAATACGACTATATTCTCATTGATTGCTCTCCATCGCTGGGACTTATCACGGTCAACTCACTTACCGCTGCCGATTCGGTCATCATACCAGTACAATGCGAATATTTTGCACTCGAGGGAATTTCAAAACTGCTCAACACCATCAAGATTATCAAGTCGAAACTGAATCCGAAATTAGAAATTGAAGGATTCTTGCTCACCATGTATGACTCTCGTCTGCGCTTGGCTAACCAGATCTATGATGAGGTGAAGCGTCATTTCCAAGAATTGGTATTCAAGACAGTCATTCAGCGCAACGTGAAGCTCTCTGAGAGCCCCTCTCATGGTCTGCCAGTCATACTCTACGATGCCGACTCTACAGGTTCGAAGAACCACCTGGCACTGGCAAAAGAGATCATATCACGCGAGAAACAATAAAAGAACAGAATTCAAACTAGTAGCATAAAAGAACAGAAAGGCTCTGTTATGGCAGTACATAAAAAATTTGCAAAAGGCACTTCCGTGTTGGGACGCGGACTCGACGATATAGGAAACGGGCGCGGACTTGACGCCCTCATTGACACCAGTGACGTAAAGACTCAAGGCTCATCGAACCTGAGCGAGATTTTGATTGAGCAGATTGAACCGAACCCTGACCAGCCACGACGCGAGTTCGACGAGACCTCGATGAAAGAACTGGCAGCCAGCATCACCACCATGGGCATCATTGCTCCTATTACCCTGCGCCAGGTAGCTCCCGATCGCTATCAAATCATTGCTGGCGAACGTCGTTGGCGTGCCTCCCAGATGGCAGGATTGAAGACGATCCCAGCCTACATCCGAACCGTAGAGGACGAGAATGTGATGGAACTCGCTTTGGTGGAAAACATACAGCGCGAGGATCTTAATGCGATTGAAATAGCATTGGCCTACCAGCATCTGGCCGAGACAACAGGCATGACTCAGGAAAAGATATCGGACCGCGTGGGAAAGAGCCGCACAGCTGTCACCAACTACATGCGCCTGCTGAAGCTCCCCGCCCAGATACAAATGGCACTGAAGAACCACGAGATTGACATGGGACACGCCCGAGCCTTGCTCTCCATCAGCTCACCCTCCATGCAACTGAAACTCTTCAAAGAGGTACAGAAGAACCAATACTCTGTCAGAAAAGTAGAGGAAATGGTGCAGATGCTGAAGAATGGCGAAGACGTTCAAAGCGTGAACAAGAAGATTACTTCAAAGACCAAGTTGCCCGAAGAGTACAATGTGCTGAAGAAAGAGCTGTCAGATCTTTTTCAAGCCAAGGTGCAGATGAGTTTTTCTCCGAATGGGAAGGGGAAAATCAGCATTTCCTTTGCAAATGAAGAAGAACTGGAACATATCATCAACATGATAGACCGACTGAAGAATTGATTATCACCAATAGCAATACATATCGGCATATATGCCTGTCTGCCTTGTTGCTCTTTTCCCTCTATAGCAACAGCGTGAAGGCACAGACGGAACAGAGCGACTCCATCGTAGCTGTTTTGGACTCTATGTATAATGCCATGAACCCCGACAGCATTGCTGCAGTTATGCCGGTTCAGGATTCAGCAAAGGTCGTCAAAGGCACCATACAGCAGAAAGTGAGCAAAGCAGACATGTCAACTGACACGCTAAAGACGACAAAGACAAGGCGCGACTGGAGCACATGGCGCCCCGATGCCAAACGAGCCATGTGGCTGGCACTTGTGATTCCTGGCGGTGGACAAATCTATAACCGAAAATATTGGAAGTTGCCCATTTTTTATGGTGGCTTTATAGGCTGTATCTATGCGATGAGCTGGAACAGTATGATGTATAAGGACTATCAGCAGGCCTATCTCGACATTATGGATGACGACCCCAATACTGCCAGCTACAATAAGTTCTTGCATCTTGGACGACAGATAGACGATTCGAATATCGCACGTTACCAACAGATATTCAAGAGCCGAAAGGACAAATATCGCCGTTGGCGTGACCTTAGTTTCTTTGTGATGGTGGGCATCTATGCGCTCTCAGTCATCGACGCTTATGTAGATGCTGAGCTTTCCGACTTCGACATTTCCAAAGACCTCAGCATGAAAATACGCCCTACGTTCATTAACACGGGTGTTTCACGCAATCCGCTCTATGCCACCTCATTAGGAGTGAACTGCAGTTTGAATTTTTAACCTAACAGAAAACATAATGAAGCATTCTTACATAAAAATTATTCTCACACTTTGCTCATTGCCCTTCGCCTTCACAACGCAAGCACAGATTGTGTCGAGCGATGAAACCGAAGTGATCATTACCGACAATCAAGGAAACGAGGAAGAAATAGACTTTCCCGAAGCCATGAATGAAGATGTTGACAGCCTGCTCAGCCTCTATCATTCACAAGCCTACCTTTCCATCGACGAGAATTGTCAGATGCGTGACATCAACCCTGTATTCAGTAAAGAGGTCTATATCGAACGCCTGAAAAGTCTGCCCACTGTCATGGAAATGCCCTACAATGAAATCGTTCAGACCTTTATTGACCGTTATACAGGCCGTCTGCGCAGGTCCGTAAGTTTCATGCTGGGTGCCTCCAATTTCTTCATCCCCATTTTCGAAGAGGCTTTAGAGGCCTATCAGTTGCCATTAGAATTGAAATATCTTCCCATTATCGAGTCAGCCCTTAAGCCAAATGCCGTGTCACGAGCTGGTGCTGCAGGTCTTTGGCAGTTCATGATCACCACAGGAAAGGATTACGGTCTGGAGATCAGCTCGCTTGTCGATGAGCGCCGCGACCCACTGAAGTCATCCTACGCAGCAGCCCACTATCTGAGTGATCTTTACAAGATTTTCAATGACTGGAATCTGGTCATTGCAGCCTATAACTGTGGTCCTATGACCATCAACAAAGCCATTCACAGAGCCAATGGCGAGAAAGACTATTGGAAGATTTACCCCTATCTCCCCCGCGAGACCCGTGGCTATGTGCCAGCTTTTATTGCAGCCAATTACGTCATGACCTACTACTGCGAGCACAACATTTGCCCTATGCAGTGCCAACTGCCCGTCAAGTCCGACACAGTCATGGTGAACCGCGACATTCATCTGAGCCAGATATCCGAAGTTCTGGATATCGATCTTGAGATGCTGCGCTCACTCAATCCCTCCTATCGGCGCGACATTGTTCCCGGCAACACCACATCGTCGCCTATCCGCATGTTGCCAAACGATATCACACGCTTTATAGACCAGCAAAATGCCATTTACGAGCATCGTGCCGACGAACTGCTTACCAAGCGTTCATCAGTAGCTGTCACTATGGACTATTCATACTCTAAAAAGACGAAAGGACGTCGCTCAAGAACTTATAATCGCAGGAGCAAGAGTGCAGCCAGCAAGAGTGTCACCGTTCGCAAGGGTGACACGCTGGGAGCTATTGCCAAGCGCAACGGAACGACGGTTGCCAACCTGCGCCGTCTGAACGGAATCAGGGGCAATAATATTCGTACCGGTAAGAAAATCAGGGTGAAATAAAGTTATCAATTTTAAAAACGCTTAGACTTATGGATCAAGAGCAATTGATGCGGGAAGCCGCTGATGAGAAGATGATAAACGATGCGTTTCAGGTATTGCTGAACAATTACATGAACTCGCGTCACCGCAAGAAGACCGACCTCATCACAAAGGCATTCAACTTCGCTAAGCAGGCGCACAAAGGCGTGCGCCGTCTGTCGGGCGAGCCCTATATCATGCACCCCATTGCGGTTGCCCAGATAGTTTGCTCTGAGATAGGCTTAGGCTCTACCAGTATCTGTGCCGCCCTGCTTCACGATGTGGTAGAAGACACCGAATACACTGTCGAAGACATTGAGAACATGTTCGGTGCAAAGATTGCCCAGATTGTCGATGGACTGACCAAGATTAGCGGTGGCATCTTCGGTGAACAAGCATCAGCCCAGGCTGAGAACTTCAAGAAGCTGCTGCTCACCATGAGTGAAGACATTCGCGTCATTCTGATCAAGATAGCCGACCGTCTGCACAACATGCGAACACTCGAGTCGCAGCCTGCCAACAAGCAATACAAGATAGCCGGTGAGACGCTCTACCTCTATGCTCCACTTGCCCATCGTCTGGGACTTTACAAAATCAAGTCAGAACTGGAAAACCTCAGTTTCCGCTTCGAGCATCCGGAGGAATATGCCGACATTGAGAGCAAACTGGAGGCCACGCGCTTGTCGCGCCATCAGTCATTCGACCAGTTCACGGCTCCCATTGAGGAGACCCTTGAACGCATGGGATTGAAATATGAGATACGGGAACGTGTGAAGACCCCCTACTCCATCTGGAACAAGATGCAGAACAAGCACGTCACGTTCGACGAGATTTACGACATTCTGGCCGTGCGCATCATCTTCAAGCCAACAAGCCGCGAGACAGAGGCCAAGGAGTGCTTCAACATCTACGTGGAGTTGAGCCAGCTTTACAAGAGCCATCCCGACCGTCTGCGCGACTGGGTGAACCACCCGAAGTCGAACGGGTATCAGGCCCTGCACGTCACACTCATGTCGAAGGAAGGCCACTGGATTGAAGTTCAGATTCGTTCCGAACGCATGGATGAGATTGCCGAACAGGGACTGGCCGCCCACTGGAAATACAAGGAAGGTGGTGAATATTCGGAGGACGAGAACGAACTGAACGAGTGGCTACACACCATCAAGGAGATTCTGGACGACCCACAGCCCGATGCTATGGACTTCCTCGATGCCATCAAACTGAACCTCTTTGCCAGCGAGATTTTCATCTTCACCCCAAAGGGCGAAATCAAGACGATGCCAGCTAACAGCACGGCACTCGATTTTGCTTTCTCCATCCACACCTTCCTCGGCAGCCATTGCATCGGAGCAAAAGTCAACCACAAGCTGGTGCCACTGAGCCACAGGCTCCAGAGCGGTGACCAAGTAGAGATTCTCACGTCTAAGTCGCAGCATGTGTCGCCTTCTTGGATCAACTTCGTTTCTACGGCTAAGGCGAAAGCCAAGATACAGTCCATCCTGCGCCACGATAACCGCGAAGTGCAGAAAGCAGGTGAGACACTATTCAATGAATGGTTGAAGAAGAACGGCTTCGAACCTTCCGTAGCACTGACCAACCAACTGGCCGAGTTCCACGAAATCAAACATCGTGAGGAGTTCTATCAAGCTATAGGCGAGAAGACCATTTTGCTGGGCGAGAAAGACCTTGACGAGCTGCATGGCAAGACCAAGAAGAGCGAGAGCGGAGGCGGCTGGCGCAAATACGTGCCTTTTGTCAAAGCCAAGAAAAAGGAAGACCCCCAGCCCGAACTGATGGTTGTACCCGAGAAGTTCAACCGAAAGAAGCCCATCTATATTACCGACGACAACATACATCAATACAAGTTCCCCACGTGTTGTCATCCCATTCCAGGCGATGATGTGTTGGGCTATATTGACAATAAGAATCAGATAGAGATTCATAAGCGTACCTGTCCGGTAGCCAACCGTCTGAAGACCAGCTATGGCAACCGCATTCTTGATGCCAAGTGGAACATGCACAAGCGTCTCTTCTTCGACGCAACCATCCGAATGACCGGCATTGACCGTAGAGGACTTGTCAACGAGGTGACACGCGTTCTCTCCAATCAGTTGTCTATTGACATCCGCAAACTGATGTTCACCACAGAGGATGGCATCTTCGATGGCTCCATCGATTTGCGGGTACACGACTGTGAAGAGTTGGAGCAAATCAAGGACAGTCTGAAGAGCATCGAAGGACTGAAAGAGATCTCACGCATCATGTAGCCGTACTGGGAGCCTTCTGAAACATTTATCACACAACAAAGAAATCATTATCACACGCCTATATGTACCGCAAACTATTTTCAACGCTAACCTTGTTTTTCTTTGCGCTGACAATGTCAGCTGCCAGCAAGTACGACAACCCCGATACCATTGTCGTGGCACGCGACGGCACTGGTGAGTTCCGCACCATAGGCGAGGCCATCGAGGTGTGCCGCGCCTTCATGGATTACCACAAGGTCATCTATATAAAGAAAGGTACGTACAAGGAGAAGCTCATCCTGCCCCAGTGGCTACAGAACATTGAGCTGTGCGGTGAAGACCGTGACCAGACCATCATCACTTGGGATGATCATGCCAACATCAGCATGGAGGGCAGCTACTGGGCCGCTCCGCTTAAGGAACAACTCAAGGCTATGGGCGAGCGTCCTAAACTGGGTACTTTCCGCAGCTTCACGGTCAGGGTCGATGCCAACGACATCACCTTTACCAATCTCACCATCGAGAACAATGCCGCCCGTCTCGGACAAGCAGTAGCACTTCACACGCAGGGCGATCGTCTGCGCTTCGTCAACTGCCGCTTCCTGGGCCATCAAGACACCGTCTATACAGGCATGCCTGGCACGCGCCTGCTGTTCGATCACTGTTACATCGAGGGAACCACCGACTTCATCTTCGGTCCCTCCACCGCCTGGTTCGAGCAGTGCCACATTCACTGCAAGGCCAACAGCTACATCACCGCAGCTTCCACACCGAAAGACGTCGCCTTCGGTTACATCTTTAATCAGTGTACCGTCACTGCTGCCGACAACGTAGAGAAAGTCTATTTAGGTCGTCCTTGGCGCGACTACGGCTACACCCTCTTCATGCACTGCACCCTTCCCCGTCAGATTCGTCCAGAGGGATGGCATCACTGGAAGAAGGAACGCGAAGAGACCGCCCGTTACATGGAGTTCGAGAACACAGGCGAAGGTGCAGCCACCAGTCAGCGCGTGGCGTGGAGCCGTCAACTCTCGAAGAAGGAGGCTCGCGACATCACAATGGAAAAGGTGTTCCAGCGCAGCGACAACTGGTCGCCCGCAATGAACAAATAAAGGCATAGCACATTCATAAAGTTTGCAAAACATCTGTTTCATCTGTTTCCATCTGCATCCGTCAGATAATCAAACGATTACGAGTGGAGCAGATGGAAACAGATATTGTTTGTCCCAGGACGGGAAGGAATTAGCGCATTAAAAATGCTTATATTCAAAGCGGTCGGATTGCAAATCCGCCCGAACGGGAATCTGAACGGAAACGACCCAAACGGGCGTTCAGACGGATTTGCAATCCGTCTGCCATGAATATTAGGATTTGTAATCCTATACTATCACCATCAATATCAGGATTTGTAATCCTATACTATCCCCTGACTACAGTCACGTCAATCATCCCATTCAGTCCTGCATAGTTCCTTGCGGAGCTATACATATAGTCTTCTGGCCTCTCAACTATTTCTTGTCTTACAGGATTCATGTGTATGTAGTTCAGCTTCTGCTGAAAAAACTCATAGTTATACAGCTGTTCTACATGATTATCGTCTTGCCAGAACTTAAAGTTAGTGACCTTCTTATCGTTAGCGCCACGAAACCAGCACTTATCAAGAATCCAGTCGCGTCGGCTCTCTTGTAGATTCGTTTCGATGGCCTTCACAACAGCTTTGCTAGTGAATTTTTTGGCGTATAGCTCAAATTGCAGGCTGATTTCGAGTAGTAGGTATTCAATAGCTCAAATTGCAGGCCGACTTTTATAGCTGTTTTCTTGGTAT
>JAEEGG010018438.1_pt1 | contig 14190 bp, 9 predicted proteins | sample 9134161 | NCBI WGS metagenome assembly JAEEGG01 (sample SAMN16246543, study PRJNA631951) | gut metagenome | biome: gut microbiome; feature: rumen; material: CR-attached | host: Bos | place: Iran: Karaj | collected 2018-10
CGCCTCGGAATGACACCAATAGCACAACAACACTTAACTCCTTAGGTTCTTAGTTCCTTAACTCCTCACTATTCACTTCTCACTCCTCACTTAATTGCCTCATATTTTAATATCATCATAACTTAATTCCCCAAAAATGAATACATTAAAAAAACTCACTAGCCTTTTCATTATTATTTTTGCTGTGGCACAAGTGTTTGCTCAAGGCGGCATCTCTGCTGAGCAGCTGGCTACCGTAAAGAAAGGATACCAGAATACAGCCGAGAGTCGTGCGCTGCGTAACGCTATCGTAACCAACGACATCAACAAGTTGGCTGTCAATTTCGACAATGTGAATGCCTTCGACGATCATTTTTCCGATAAGGTGAACTTGAAGGCCGTGACCGACCAGAAATCGTCGGGCCGCTGCTGGATGTTTACCGGTATGAATGTGTTGCGTGCCAAGGCCATTGCCAAGTACAACCTGCCTGCCGACTTCCAGTTCTCGCAGATTTACACCTTCTTCTGGGATCAGTTGGAGAAGGCTAACCTTTTCTTGCAAGCCATCATTGACACGCGCTTGCTGCCGATGACCGACCAGAAAGTGGAATGGCTCTTCAAGAACCCTATCGGCGATGGTGGTCAGTTTACTGGTGTGGCCAATCTGGTGGATAAGTACGGCTTGGTGCCCCGTGAGGCAATGCCCGAGACCAACAGCAGTAACAAAACCTCGCAGATGTCTGGCATTCTGAAGCTTAAACTACGCGAGTATGGCCTTGAATTGCGCGAAATGGGCGCCAAGAAAGGCACTACGCCTGCCGCCTTGGAGAATCGTAAGATTGAGATGCTGCAAGTGGTTTATAAGATTCTGGCCCTCAACTTTGGTGAGCCGCCCACAGAATTTTCATGGACCCGCCGCGATGCCAAAGGCAAGATTGTGGATACCAAGACCTACACGCCGCAATCGTTCCGCGAACAGTTTGCCAATGAGGACTTCTCGAAGTATTATATGATTATGAATGACCCCACTCGTGAGTATTACAAAGTGTATGAGATTGAATATGACCGCCATGTGTATGACGGCGAAAACTGGAAATACCTGAACCTGCCCATGGACGAAATTGCAGCCATGGCCATCGCCTCTATCAAAGATAGCACCGCCATGTACTTCTCGTGCGATGTGGGCAAGTTCCTCAACCGCGATAAAGGCTATCTCGATATCAACAACTACGATTATGGTTCTCTGTTCAGTATCGACTTTAAAATGGATAAAAAGCAGCGTGTGAGCACTTTTGCCAGCGGTTCCAGTCATGCTATGACCTTGTGTGCTGTGGATTTGGATGAAAACGGAAAACCGAAGAAATGGATGGTCGAGAACAGCTGGGGTGCTTCCTCTGGCTATAAAGGCTGCCTCATCATGACTGACGAATGGTTCAACGAATATATGTTCCGCTTGGTGGTTGAGGAGAAATATATCCCTGCTAAAACACTGAAACTGTTTGATCAGAAAGTTATTATGCTTCCGCCTTGGGATCCGATGTTCGCCCCGGAAGAATAATGAAACTGAAAACTATCTATCTCATCACTACTCACTTCTCACTCCTCACTTAACATCTTCAACAATTCAACAATCAACATTCCAACAAAATGAAAAAATCTCTGTATTTCCTCATTGTCGCCTTGATATTTTCTTGTAGTGCTTGTCGTTACGAGGAGGGCCCTGGCATCAGTTTCCGTAAACCCGAGACCCGTATTCAGGGGTATTGGCAGTTGCAGAAGGTCTATAAGAATGGGGAGCAGGTAGTTGAAACAGAGGATATTGCGCGTTCTATCGGTGCTTATTATTCTTTCTTTTTTGATGGATATCTTACCGTGACGGTCAATGATAACGGCACCATGCGTGAATCACCAACAGGACGTTGGCTGTTCCAGAATGGCGAAAAGGATTTGTTGATTGAATTTGTTTTGATTGATAACCACTATGAATATGTGGCTAAAGTCAATAAATTGTCGTACAACGAATTGCGGTACGAGTACCAGGATGCGAATGGCAATACTTGGAAGTTAGTGATGTTTAAGCAGACTTACTGGTAGTCTCCTCCATCTTGGCGCGGCCCCAGAAACGGAGCAGCAGTATCTCGGCCAAGAAGCAGAGTAGGGCGGTGATGACAAAGTAGCGCCACAACGGTGTGCCGTTCAATTGTTCGGCAATTTGCCCTGTCAGGTTTTTCTCATCGGCATTCATCATCTCAAAAGTCTCACCTTGTTTCGAGAGTTTTGAAAGTTCGTCCTCGCTGTAATAGTCGAGGTCAGACTCCTTGCGGTTGTAGTTGAATGCCAGTACACCGAAAGTGGCTCCCGACTGGCTCACTTCGTAAAAGCCAGGCTCCGACACTTGTGACCGGAAGAAAAGGATAGTGGCATTGCCCGTATTGCGCTGCTCGGGAATCAATTCCTCGCCAGTCTTGAGCGCTTTGACCGTCAGCACATCTTCGCCGCGTTGTACTGTCTGTCCCAAAGTATATTGGTTGTCGTCGCCGATGGTGAGGAATAGCTGGTCCTGCATCTGGCTCATAATGCCGATATTATGGAACGGAATGAAGGAGAGGGCGTGTTTGTGAACTTCTCCGTAAGCATCGTCGAAAGGCACGGCCGAGAGGAATACGGAACCTTGTTCAGCGCGGTAGGCCGACAGCAGCGGACTGCCATTCTCGAGCTGCATAATCATCTCGGCTGGCTGGCGGTGCGTCTGCTCTAAATATTTCAGTACGGTAGGCTTCTCAATCGCGCCGGCTGTGCTTTCAAGGCTACCTTTGAAGTAACGGCTCTCGTAGTTTATCTTGCCCACTTTGACCGTCGCGGTGACGATGGCCGTGTAATAGTCGCAACCCAGTGCAGAGAGGAATGGCTGCCAACTCTTCAAGTCGGCATTCTCGTTGGGCAGGCATAGCAGTGAGCCGCCGCGGGTGACGAATTGCTTGAGTTCATCGGCCAAACCAGAAGAGATAGATGTTACGGCGTCGAGTACAACCAACTGGCAATCAGCTAACTTGGCGTAGTTCATCTGCTTGACATTCATCTCGGTGTAAGAGAATAGCGAGTCCTTACCGTAAAGGGCGCGCAGGTACTTGTTGGGCGACTTTTCATAAATGACAGCAATGCCTGTCGAAGGGGTGACATTGTATGCAAAATATAGCTTGTCGTCGTAGGTAATAGGCGAGTCGTCGATGGAGAGCACTGCCCGCTGGTAACCGCTCTGGTCGATGGTGTAGTTCATCTGCAGTTCGGTGCTGCTGCCAGGTTGCAAGTCCACTACGGCCATCGAGGTTTGCTTGTCGTTGATGTGCAACTTGACGGGCAACTTGACCACTTCGGAGTTGCCGTAATTGCGAATGCGCGCCTGCAGCGTCACTTGTTGCCCGCGCTTCAATACGGGAGCCTGAAACCAGCAGCTGTCCACCGCCACATTGTTGGTGGGCTTCGAAAGGACTGGAATCACAAAGGTGCGTCCCTTCTTGTCGTGCTGCAAGTCGGCAAAATCAAAGTTACATTTTTGAAAATCAGAGATATAGTAGTGGAAAATATTCTGCTTTATCGAGCGACTGCAAGCATTGTTTTCGAATGCCAGCACCTCGTCGAGTGTATGGCTGTTGGGCGAGATCTCCATTTCATCCAACAATGACAGTACCTCTTCCTTGTTGAGCAAATGCGACTGCTTGGCGGAGAAGTCTTGCGTGATAAGGACAAAGTCGTCGGAGTAGGAGAAGGCATTGACAATGTTCTTGGCGGCCAAGATGGCGTCTTGTAATAGGTTGGCGTCCTTTGAGTTGGCATCCATCGAGAAGGAGTTGTCCACAAACAGGGTGACCAGGTTGCCTTGCTTGTTCTGGCTGTCGGCATGCGGAATGTAAGGGCGTGCAAAGGCAAGTGCCAGAGCTGCAATGCCTAAGATGCGCAAAGCCAGCACGATAAGGTGTTGCAATTGCGACTCGCGGCGTGTTTTCTGCATCACATCCTGCAACATCTTTACATTGGAGAAATAAAAAGTACGGTACCGCCTGAAGTTGAACAGGTGTATGATGATGGGTACCAGCACTGCCAATAACCCGAATAGGAAAACAGGATTTGCAAACTGCATATAGAGTGGGTTTACAAGGTGACAAAGGTACGAAAAATAATGCTGTTTGCCGATGAAAAAAATCTTGTAACTTTGTGCCCATTTTTGAGTAGAAGGTATTTGTATGAAATCATATAAAATAGTTCTCTTTATCTTCTTGATAATCGCTGCGTTAGGAGTGGTTTGTGCGGTTTTTCCCCCTGAAGGGATTACGATAGGTTCGCTCAAATTGCGCTTCCCTACGCTCGAAAAAGTGCTGGTGCGTAACCATGAGCCGGCGCGCGACATTGAAAAAGAATTCAAGGAGAAGGAGATAGCTATGCAAGATTCACTGCTCAATACCAAACTCGACAGCATCAACTATTTGCAAGAGCTGGTGACCACCCATATCACGCGTTTCTATTTTCCCAATGATGACATCACTTATTTTGATGCACTCTTCACAAAGATGGAGAATGCTAAGCGTAATAAGGAGATAGTCAGAGTTTTACATTATGGTGATTCGCAGATTGAGTTGGATAGAATTTCGTCAAATTTGCGTAACTATTTCCAGGAGAATTTCGGCGGCGGTGGTCCAGGTTTGCTGCCCGTGGTGAAGTCAATTCCTACGATGGCCTATATCCAGTCAGGCTCGGGCGATTTTGTGCCTTACACAACCTACGGCGAAGGCTCGCGCTCACGTGATGGTGACTATGGCCTGATGGCGAAGGCCTACCAACTGAACGGCCACGGCTCGTTCGCTCTCACTGCAAACAAAAACCAGCCGAGTGAGCGTCTGAAACAATATAGTCTTATCCGGTTGATTTTCAATGATAAACGTGGCGATTTTAAAGTGTCTTTGCGCGATAAGGATCATAAACGCGATTATGAGTTGGAGTCACCTGGAGAAGGTTTTCAAGTGCTTGAGTGGAAGTTGGATACGCCAATTACTGCTTTTTCGCTGAATATGACAGGCTTCGCTCGTATCTACGGAGTGCTGGTGGATGATGGCTACGGCGTAAGTGTGGATAATGTACCCATGAGAGGCTGTTCGGGCACTATCTTTACGCAAATTACTGATACACTGTTATCTCAAACATACGAAACCGTCAATGTGGGATTGATAATTATGCAGTATGGTGGCAACTCTATGCCGGGCATGTCAGAGAAAGGTGTACCAGCCTACGCCCAACGTATTGGTGCGCAAATCCGCTATTTCCAACGTGTATATCCAACAGCCAAGATTCTCTTTATTGGCCCGTCGGATATGAGCACGATGGTGAACGGCACGCTGCAAACTTATCCGCTGTTGCCCAAGACGGTGGAGGCGTTGAAAGAGGTGGTGCTTGAAAATGGTGCCGCTTTCTGGGATATGTATGAGGTGATGGGTGGTGAAAATTCGATGATTGCTTGGGTGAAATCGGGTTGGGCAGGTAATGATTATGTGCATTTTACTGGCATGGGTGCCAATAAGATAGGTTCGTTGCTGACCAATAGCTTCTCGCAACTATACCAGCTTTACCTGATGGAACAGGATGCTGAATCGTTGCGTAATTCAAGCGGCAAGCAGTAGTGTTACAGCTGCTTTTTTAATGAATTGATAATATGAATGCCGATAAATGTGGGCATTAAAAATGATGATGTGATGCGAAGAATAGTTCTGATGATATCCCTCTTGTTGGGTTCGTGGATGATGATGGCTCAAAATCTGCAGAGGCCTGTGGATACTTTGAAATTTGCTCATTTTGAGGCGGATACTTTGGTTTTTGATACAGAAACTTCGCTGCTGGTGCCTTTTTTCCATAAATTTGATTCGGTGGTGAAAACGCACAATGGTCATGTCAGCATCCTGCATATCGGAGGTTCGCATGTGCAGGCAGGCACCATGTCGCATCGCATTCGCAAGAATCTGCTGAACGCCTACCCGGGACTGACATCGTCGCGTGGCTTTATATTCCCTTATTCGGCAGCTAAAAAGTGCAATAATCCAGCCGATTATAGTGTGAAGAAGAAAGGTTCGTTTACGCTGGTACGCAATGTCTATAAGACGTTGGACAAGCCGCTGGGTGTAGGAGGTATCGCCGTCTATACGAGCGACAGTCTTGCCGAAATCAAAATCAAGATGAACGACAAGTCGCTCGAGTTCCTAACCGACCGCATTACGCTGTTCGGCTTCAGCGACAAAGGAACAGTACTCCCCGCCATCGACATTGACAGCACGGAATATCTACCTATAAGCATCGACACGGCCCTTCGCCGTTTTGTTTTCGAAGTGCCGACCATTCGCGACTCGTTCCTTATCCGTTTGGTCTGCGATACCATCGACACGTTTACCATTACTGGCATATTGCTTGAAAACAATCTGCCCGGCATTACGTTCCACTCTATCGGTGTAAATGGGGCCAGCGTGCCGTCGTATCTCAAGTGCGACTATTTCGAGCCGGATCTTGAACTTATTCATCCCGACTTAGTTATCTTCGGTATCGGTATCAACGACGCTTCCACCAACCAGTTCGACACGGCGGTATTTCAAAACAATTACCTTCAGTTGATTGAGGAAATCAAGCATGTTAATCCCGACTGTGCCTTTATTTTTCTTACTAACAATGATAGTTATAAAAGGGTGGGGCGAGGAAAATATGTTGTTAATCAGAATGGTACAACAGCACGCAAGGTGTTTTATAACCTAGCGCAACTCACCAACGGCGCTGTTTGGGACCAGTTTTATATTATGGGCGGCCTGCGCTCTATGGAGAAGTGGCGTCAGGCTAAGTTGGCGCAGTACGACCGCGTGCATTTCACGGTTGCCGGCTATAATCTTATTGGCGACCTCTTTTTCAATGCATTCATACACGCCAAGGACAAGGTATGTCAGTAATCAACCCCTACGATATCCAAAAACCGTAGTGCTTGTTCGTGTGTGATGGGTTTTTGTCGCGAGCGGGGGCTGTAGGTTTCTTGCGCCTTCAAGGTGGTGGGTAAAATGCTGAAGTTTTCTCTGAATGTTTGTATCAGCGTTGTCATATTTTCGGGCTCGTAGGTGACGGCTTCTTGCAGACTGCCCATGGATGCCAATTCGGGTTTTAGTAAGATGGTGGCGTTGTGAGCTTTAAGGTCGGCCAGAGCTCTGTTTATGCGGTGTGATAGGGCACGCAGCTCGTTCAGGTCAGGTGTTTGTTCGGGATATACGATTTCCACCACTTTGGCGATGTTGCAGTTCGTTTCGGGAATATCGACCACGAGGGCAAATTCGCTGCCGTCGTAGCGGTAGTCTGCTGTATGGTCGTTGACTGTAACGCTGACGGGCCATGCCGAGTTGAGCACTTTTACGCTGAACTGCCGATTGGCGGGCATGTCGGCGTAGTTGCCTTTGCGTGCTGCTATGGTCACTTTGAGGGTGTTGCCTTGTCGTTCGCGAGAGAGCAAGGTCGTGGCATGTTCGGTGGCATACTTCTGGTCGTTGCCGTTGTCTTCGTACATCTCGAAATCAGTGCGTTCGCCACCACCTGGGAATACGGTTACGATGACGGCTTCATCGTTGTTCTTCAGATGCTGGATCTTATCGCCATAAAGCGGTAAGATTGAGCCACCTTTGACATAAACAGGCACTTCGTCAAGGGCGAAATGGCGCGCGTGGTAAGAAAATCTGCTGCCCTGTAGCATCGTGCCAGTGTACCATTCAAACCAGTCGCCTTCGGGTAACCACACATTGGTGACAGCCAACTGTTTCTCCATAGGTCTGGTGACGGGTGCTATAAGCATCTGGTCGCCAAACATATACTGGTTCCGAGATGTGTAGGCAATCTCTTGGTCGGGATTGTCATAATACATGGGTCGGCAGAGCGAGAGGCCTGTTTCGTAGGCTTTGTGTGCCATCGTGTAGATGTAAGGTGCCATCGCATAACGCTGATGCACAATGTCGTGCAGCATGGCGCCAGTCTCAGCGTCAAATTCCCAGAACTCTTTTTTAACGTTGGCGTCTTTGCTCGAGTGGGTGCGCATGATGGGACTAAAGGCACCGAACTGCATCCAGCGTACATACATCTCGGGCTCCACAATTCCTTTCATGTGGCCACCTATATCATGACTCCAATAGCCATATAGCACATTGGAGGCCGTGGCGGTGAAATAAGGCTGATAATCAAGTGATTTCCATGTTATGTGGGAGTCGCCTGAGAAGCCGATAGGGTAGCGGTGGTTACCCAAGCCGCCCCAACGGTGGTAAAGCATCGGACGGAATGTGGTGTTACGTTCCATCTGGCTGAAAAAGATATAGTTGAGCCACCAAGTGTTCGATAGTTTGGGCAGTCGGCTGTCGTAGAGTGCATGTTGCCAGTCGAGCCACCAGAAATCTACACCTTGCTTGCTTAATGGGTTGAGTGCGTGGCGGAAAACGGCTTGTATGAAGCGCTTGTCGGAGCTGACCCACGGCAGTAACTTTGTGGTGTCGGCACCTAACTCATTGGCCATGGCTTTAAAGGGCGCCTCGTAGGTGGCGATGCCGTCGGCGGGATGCAGGTTGAGCGTGGTGCACAAGTGTTGCTCTTTCAGGAAGTGCAACAGCTGCTCCATATTGGGAAACAGCTCTTTGTTGACGGTCCAACCAGACCAGCCGCCCTTGCCAGGCTCGTCGTAGTGCCAGTCCATGTCGATGACCATCACATCCATAGGGATGTCATGCTGTTGGAAACGGCGCACCAACTCGCGCAGTTCGTGGTCGGAGTACATCCAGTATCGGCTCCACCAGTATCCGAAGGCGTAACGCGGTGGCATGGGCATCTTGCCGGCAAAGAGGGTGAAGTCGTAGAGGGCTTGCTTGTAGTCGTGGCCGTAGGCCATAAAGTACCAGTCTTGTTGTCCTGAAGGGTTGTTTCGTGGGGTTGCCCAAGGCCAATCTTTGTCATTATCAAAAAGATAGCTCTCTGAATCGTCGATCAGCGTCCAGCCTGCTTTTGAGAGCAGTCCGGGCTCTAGCTCAACCACTTTGTTGGGCTGGCCTCTTTCTATATGCTCGTTGCCGTCCATGCCGTCGAGCGTGCGGATGGTGCCGCCCAAGTTGTCGTTGGGTTCTTGACCAGGTTGCCAGCTGAAGGCGGGTTTCAAGGCTTTGGCGCTGGTAATTTTCAGATTGTTGGCGGTGAAGGGTCCTTCACCTTTCTTGTAGCGCACAGTCATTTTCGAGGTGCTGATTTCCACCCATGCACCATTCTTCTTCACTTTGGCCTGCACTTCGGGGTAGCTGCGGATGACCGCTATCTGCGAGGGTTGGTCCACAAAGTTGCCTTGTGGCGCGTATTCCATACGGATCACACCCTCGGAAATAAGTGTAAAGCGCTTGGTAAAATCTTGGTAAACAATGTTTTGGTTTTGACAAAAACCATTCAAAGAAACGCTAAAAAGGATGGCGAACAGAATGGTTCGAAATAGAAGGGATGAAAAACGAGCCATGTTAAATCGTTTTGTTTAACAACAATGAAAAAGGTTATCCAGTTGCAAATATACTGAAAAAATACAAGGAAAGATTTGTTATTTTAATGTTGAGGTCGTTCAGAATGTACGATGTTTTTAACGAATTACATGCCAAAGCTGCTATGTCGGCGCAGTCGTCGGGTATGTCGCTTAACGCCTGTATTCAAAAGGGGTTGGCTGCTGCGTTATTGTCAGAATTAGCCTTGTTGGCGTTTCCCTTAGCTTTTGCGAACACCATCATCCCCGCAAGGGGATGCATCCCAATAGCCGACGGATTGGTGTGTGGTTTTAAATCCCCGTTAGGGGATTCATATTCAGAGAATAATAACAATATGGAACCCCTTGCGGGGTTCTGTTGTATGAATGTCCAATATTCTATTGATATGGAAGCCCTAACGGGCTATAGGATTAATATTTGTTGTGACAAATGGAGCTTGCCGAAGGCACCTCTTCTTAGAACTGAAAATAGATAAACGGCTGCAAATCGGCGGTGATGAACTGGTAGAGCACGAATACGGTAATGACGACAGCCAACCCCATCACCCATAGCGGTAGCATGGCGAAGTTGAGGCGGTACCAGCGTTTCCAGTTGGTGGGCAGCCAATGGATAATCATGCCGAGCAGGAACATCAAAAAGACGTAGCGATACTCATAAACAATATTGGGAATGAGACTGATATCCCATTTGCTGCCAATCTGGTTGACCATGTTCTTGGCAGTGTTCCAGGCTGTCTCGTTGGCTTCGGCAGGGTTGAGGTTCGAGCCCGAGCGGAAGAACAGACGTGTGAAGGTGATGAAGACGAAGGTGAGCAATATCGACCACGCGCGCTGCACCCATTTGATGATGTGACCATGTGTGCACCAAGTGTAGATGGCCGACACCAAAATGCCAAAGAAGATGATGCCAGTCCACACGAGGCCGATATGTACGACGGGTGCAGGCCACAGCCACTCGAGCACTACAAAGAGGCCGAAGAGCAGCGCTGTGAGTATCACACGCACAAGGTCGCTCCAGTTGCGCCAGTACTTGAACAGTACGACGCCGATGCCGTTCAGTCCGCCCCAAATCATGAAGTTCCAGCTGGCGCCGTGCCACAAGCCGCCCAGCAGCATCGTGTTCATCAGGTTGATGTTGGTGATGATTTTCTTCTTGCGCTCGGGGAAGAAATGGCCCAATAGCCATAAAATCAGTGCGATGGCTGCGGTTACGCCAGCCACATAGATGCTGCCCGAGAGCATGACGGCAATCAAGACAATGGAGATGATGCAGACAAAAGTGCCGACAGAAGCGGTGCGGTTGCCGCCCAGAGGAATGTACAAATAGTCTTTCAACCAGGTAGATAGCGAGATATGCCAGCGCTTCCAGAAGTTGCCCGCGTTGGTGGCCTTGTAGGGCGAGTTGAAGTTGACAGGCAGGTAGAAGCCCATTAGCATGGCCACGCCGATGGCAATGTCGGTGTAGCCCGAGAAGTCGGCATAGACTTGCAGCGAGTAGATGAACAGCGCCGATAGGTTTTCAAAGCCCGTGAACAGCAACGGATTGTTGAACACGCGGTCCACGAAGTTAACGGCCAGATAGTCGCTGAGGATGATCTTCTTCAGCAGGCCGTTGAGAATCCAGAAAACAGCGATGCCGAACTGACGGCGCGAGAGGTGGAACTTCTTGTACAGCTGTGGCACAAACTGGTTGGCGCGCACAATGGGACCGGCCACCAGCTGTGGGAAGAAGCTGACATAGAAGCCGAAATCGAGCATGTTGCCCACGGGCTCCACTTTGTTGCGGTAAATATCTACCAAGTAGCTGATATTCTGGAAGGTATAGAAGGATATGCCCACGGGGAGCAAGATCTTCGAGGCATCGAAATAGTTGACGCCCGCCAACTCGTTGGTCCATTGCGCCAAGTAGTTGATGACTACATAGTCGCTGTGCACCAGCGTGTTATAAACATCGGTGAAGAAGTAGGCGTATTTGAAATAGCAGAGCACAGCCAGGTTGAGCACCACGCCGACGGTGAGGTGTACTTTTTTCCATCCTATTTTCTCGGCCTTGTGGATACTTTTACCTAAGAAAAATCCGTAAAGTGTTGAAAATATGAGAATAAGGACAAACAAGCCCGATGTTTTGTAGTAGAAAAAGAGGCTGGCAAAGAAGAGGAAACTATTGCGCAGCAGACGTCTGTTTTGTACAAGTGCAAAGACGGCGAAGACGAGGGCGAAGAAGGCCCAAAAGTAGAATTGTGTAAATAAAAGGGGATAGTTCTCGTCGAAAGAGAAGATGGTACTGAAGAAGATTTTCAGGTTTTCGAGATTCATTTACACGCAGTTATGAATAAAAAATGCCGTTCCTTCTTAGTGGTAAAACGGAGCGGCAAATTTAAGGTTTTTATCCAATCGAAAAAGAAAAAAAGCAACAGTCTGTAAGCCGGGTTCTGTTAAATTCTGTCATTTATCTAGACTTTGCGTCGCCACAAAGTTCAATCAACCTACCCTCCGGGTCGGACGAGCAGCCCTCAAGCCCCGGTTTATTTGGTTTTTCAACCCATGAGGTTTACCCCCGTCCCATATCGCTACGGACGGCGTGAGCTCTTACCTCGCGTTTTCACCCTTACTCCGCAAGCGGAGCGGTAATTTTCTGTGGCACTGTCTGTCATCTAACGATGCCTTCCCGTTAGGAAGCATGGTGCTCTATGTTGCCCGGACTTTCCTCTCCCTCCGAAGAGGCAGCGACAGAACAACTGTTGCTTTATAGGTTAGTAGTTGAGCATTACCGGCATGATCAGCATCAGCAGCGACTCGTCAGCGTCGGCTTCCTCGGCTGGCAAAATCAGCGCTGCGCGGTTAGGTTGCGACATCTCCAAGAATACCTCGTCGCTGTCCATATTCTCGAGCATCTCGCGCAGGAACTTGGAGTTGAAGCCGATACTCATGGGTTCGCCAGTGTATGAGCCGGTGATGTTCTCTTCGGCCTTGTTTGAATAGTCGATATCCTCAGCGTTGATAACTACAGAATCCTCTGCTAATGAGATTCTTACCTGATATGTCGATTGGTTGGAGAAGTTACCTACACGGCGGATGGCTTTCAGGAAGTCCTCGCGCGGTACCGACAATTTGTTGGGGTTAACGGTCGGGATGACGTTCTCATAGTTGGGGAACTTGCCCTCTTTCAGCGATGAGAAGAGCGTCAGGTTGGCAAACGAGAATTTGATATGGTTGGTTTCCGAAGAGTATTCTACATGAACGGGTTCGTTAACGCCAGCTAACACGTTGCGCAAGTGGGTGATGGGCTTCTTGGGCAGGATGAACGAGGTGAAATCGTCAGCCTTCACCTTGGCGTTGCGATAGCGTACCAGCTTGTGGGCGTCGGTGGCCACAAAGGTGATGTTGTCGCTCGACAGCTCGCATAAAACACCCATCATGGTAGGACGCATGTCATCGTTGCCAGTGGCGAACAAAGTCTTGCTGATGGCGCGTTGCAGAATGTTGGCGTCGATATCAAAAGAACGCGGGTCTTGCATCTTCTGCATCTGCGGATATTCGTCGCCTAAGCAGATGGGAGAGTTGTACTCGCCCTGGTTGGCCGAGAATAAAACGGTCTTGTTTTCGGTGTCAATCTTGAAAACTACTGGCGTCTCGGGCAACAGCTTCAAGGTGTCTAACAACAACTTCGACGGGATGGCAACGGAACCTTCGCCTTCAATATTCTCCAATTCGATTTCAGCACACATGGTTGAATCAAGGTCTGAAGCCGTGATTATCAGTTTGTTACCTTCCAATGTAAAAAGGAAGTTATCCAAAATTGCCATGGTGTTGTTGGAATTCAGTACTCCGCTGACCGCAGTCAGATTCTTTAACAGGACATCTCTTGATATTATAAATTTCATAATGGTTATGTTTTATTTTAGTTTAATTCGATTGTAAATAATTGAAAATCAAAACAATATTAAATTTTCCGTCTCTCTGCACACGAAAATCAGCTTTGAGAGGTGCAAATATACAACATTATTCAAATGAATAAAAATTTTAAAAGATTTTTTTCTGCATTTGGTCTGTCGTTTCAGAGTTAAAGGTAAAAATCTTATCTTTGCACATAGAAAATCCAAAATTCAAAAAACAAAATTCAAAGTTTCAATGTTGCCGAATTCTTTTCTGAATTTTGAACTTTGAATTCTGAATTATTAAAATAATGTCATATTAAATTTTATAAGCATGAAAATCAAATTATTCCCCCTTATTTGCTTTGTACTGTTCGCCTTCGCTGCCTGCAACGATCCCGAACCCGATCCGGTACCTGTTAACCCAGAAAATCCCGATACACCTACGCCTCCGGGTACTCCGCAACTCTTGTTGTGTGAGCAAGCTACGCAAACCTATAACATTTACGATTTTAAGACCGGCGAAAAAATCTGGTCGTGGGACCCCTCTACGGATGCGACCGTGAGAACTTCGGGTTATCGTTTTAACAATGTCTCCGATGCAAAGCCTTGCTACAATGGTACTTGCATGATGGTGGTCGCTTCGGGTGGTGCCGCCGCTGTGGTGCGCCTTAAAGATAAGAAATTGCTCTTCCTGGGCAATCCGCTTGGCAATACCCACTCCATTGAGATGCTGCCCAATGACCGTGTGGTTTGCTCTTCTACGACAGGCAA
>JAEEGG010018440.1_pt1 | contig 14190 bp, 15 predicted proteins | sample 9134161 | NCBI WGS metagenome assembly JAEEGG01 (sample SAMN16246543, study PRJNA631951) | gut metagenome | biome: gut microbiome; feature: rumen; material: CR-attached | host: Bos | place: Iran: Karaj | collected 2018-10
CCAAGGACCCCTGAACTGAAAGCCGACAGCATCATGCTGCCCTTATATACCGGAAGAAGCGGAGCCAGATAGTCCGTTGCAAGTGAATAAACAAGTGTGCAGAAGACGGATCTCCAGAAGAACTTTTTGCCTATCCTTTTATAACAAAGAATCGCTACAGGGATATTGAGGGCTATGTTTGTGATACCCATAGGAAGTCCGAACAGATAATTCAGGATCATGGCCAATCCTGAGAATCCGGTCAGCGGGAAATTAAATGCAACAGCAAAGTTATAAAGCGCTATTGCGCAGATCACGCTTGCCAGAAACAGTATCAGATAATCCAGAAGAGATTTGAAAAACTTACCTGTTTTCATAATCGTTCCTTTCATTTACAAATCTTTCAGATCAGATGATCATACTGATATTCTAACATATTTGATCTTTCTTTCCCCGTTTGAGGCAAAAGAAACGGCCCATGCCAGTTTATTCTGACATAGGCCCCATCACTTATCCTAAGAGGTTCTTGAGTCCGCCCAGCTTCTCTCCCAGATTGTCCAGGTTGAGCTTTGCTTTTACTCCGTCCACTATCGGCTGAATCTGATCATCAGGCAGGTCTACTCCGGCAAGACTTTCAACGGTCTTGACGGGCTCCTTCGTGAAGTTCTCAGCCATCTTTGGATCACCCTTGAGTTTCGCAAGGATGTCTTCTATGATCTTCTTGATATCAAAGGCCATTATCTTTCTCCTTTTGTGTCAGCCGTGTAATCCTCTGGCCTGACGGTCCATATCCTCGACCACTATGTCATATATTTCACCCAGAGTCGAGCAATACTCAAGTACTTTCCAGGGTTCGTTGGTATGATAGTGGATCTTGATCAGGGTGTCATCTCCTACTGCAAGCAGGCAATCTCCGTTGAAGTTGTCGATGAAATAATCTCTGATGACGTCTTCGTCCAGATCTTCTCCTTCGATCAAAAGCTGTGTGTCGTAACGATATTCAAGCATGATTACGTCTCCTTGGTCATGTTAGGCATGTGCCAAATTCAATGAAATTCTATCACTTGTGAAATTTTTTGTAAATAAAGCGCAATGACGGGTGAAGCGCTTCTCTGTTTATGATATCTTTTTTTTAGTTTTCATTTATTTGGAGGCCAGATATCTGATGAAACTGAAAACAAGGATCATTTCCCTAATCATATGTATGATGCTCATCCTGTGCTCTTGCTCGGTCATTGAGAATCCGGAAAGTCTTCCTTCTGAAGCCCAGAGTGAGAACAGACACAGCCGATCGTATTTTTCTTCCATAAAAGGTAACGGGAAGGACGAATGGCTCATAATGCTTTATCTCAACGGAGAGGGCATAGAGGATTTCGGAATAGCGTCATATATAATCTCTCAACTCATAAAGACTGAGATCCCCGGTAAGATCACAATAGTCATACAGACTTTCGGCGTCACAAAGTGGCAGGCGGATTTCATGTCCACTCTTTCCGACAGGATACTTATAACCTCAAAAGGGATCAGTTCATCTGCAACGACTGCTACGAACGGAACCGCAGCAGATCTTAGATCTTTTGTGGAAACTTCTGAAACAGAATTTGATTCGTGCAATCGCAAAGGGCTGTTCATCATAGGGGAGAACAAGCTTTCTTCATTTGACATGGAAGACGCTCTTAACGGAGCAGATCTGGATTTTCTGGCCATCAATTCTTCCAGTTTCATCTCATTTGAAGATGCATACATTCTGAGGAATACGGCAGACTACCTGATATCCTCAGGGGCAGAGTACTGTGTGAACTGGGATTATGCCAACTTCATCGCCATGTTGGCCAACAATACTTCATATTTATGCAGGGATATCGCAAGACTTCTTTATGACGGTATAGTCACAGATTCCATTTTTGCCGTGACGAACACTAACCCTTGCCTGTATTGTCTGGACCTTACGAGAGTTCAGTTCGCAAAGGACAAGGTGAAGACCCTCCTCGATGAGGCTTATCAGACTATCCTGGAAGGTAATTTTTCAAGCATAGCATATGCAAGAGCGAACTCCTCATGTGATGATCTGTGCATATATGGTACTGATTTTGCTGATGCTCTCATATATGAATCCTCTTCAGAATGCAAGAAGAGGCTTGAGGACTGCATGGTCTACCACTCATCAGATGATGTCAAGCTTTCTCTCTTCGTTCCCATAAACGAGTCTGTCTGCAAGGATCTTCCATCAACTCTCTCAAAATATTCTGCGGCAGGCATAGATTATGTTGATTTCATAACGGCATACCTTACTGCTGTCAGCTGTATGGATACTGAGAGCAAAACACATGACTGGTTCGACAAAGATGTTGCAGCCAAATATACCGGAAGCGGGTCGATGCTATCGATAGAACTACCATCAAAATCCCTTGCCATAAATGAGGATCACGTGGTATTTGCTGTAAATGAATCAGATGTGACCAAGGTCAGCAGTGTAACGACCATGACCTTTGCCGATACCGGAGAATACTACATACTCCTTGGAGACGTTCCTTCCTCTGAATATTCTGGAGGCAGCTATATCATTGCCACCACCGAGGACGAATGGATGCACATAAACGGAAATGTCGTCTGCAGATACGGATATGTAGGGGTTGACGGCAAGGAGCATTTCAGGATACCCTGCAAAGTCAATGAAACGGACGTCTTCCTTATAGTTTCTGATAACCAGGTCCTGTCCGCTCTACATGATACCGGCATCTTCTGCCGTACCGAAGAGATAGTTACCGGTGATATCATCACTTTCTCATACCCGATAATCTCATATGAAGGTGAAATAATGGGCAGCACGACTTACGGTTACAAGATTGCCGTTGCAAAAGAGCTTGCTATAACATATTCTCCCGTATCCACGGGCGACATAATAATTGAATGCATAATAAAAGACATCACCGGACATTCGTACTACAGTGATGCCTTTAATCTCAGGGCTGAGATCATGGAGAAGGAGATCTCCTGATCGTAAGGCTCATATCATTCGGTCTTAGGCTCAAATGTGACATTGCATTTGAGCTTTTTAAATGTATTTCTGTCCTGCGCGGAAAGAATTACTGTGGAATGGACCTGACTCCCCTCCAGTTTGTTCAGCTGACTGAGCGCCAGTCTGGCAGCCTCGTTCCATTCTGCAGTACTGGAAAGCGCTATCAGGACCTCATCTGTATGAAGCCTGGGGTTCCTGCTTCCGAAATATCTGGTCTTAAGCTCCTGTATAGGCTGTATGGCCCTTGGTGAGATTATATCGTCTTCATGAGGAATATCAGCAAGTTCCTTGAGAGTATTCAGGAGCGCTGCCGAGCTGGCTCCAAGAAGATTACCCGTCTTTCCGGTAAAAATCCTTCCGTCAGCAAGTTCTATTGCAACTGCAGGGCTGCCTGTCTCCTCAGCTTTTCTGAGTGCAGGGCCTACCGTCTTTCGGTCAAGAACAGTAAGGTTCTCCTGATTCATGAGCATCTGGATCTTCAGAACTTCCTCCTGACTCCTGGTACCTTCGGCCACACCGTCTATGGCCTCATAATATCTTCTTATTATCTCCTGCCTTGAAGCTTCCCTGCAGACTTCGTCATCAATTATGCAGTTCCCCGCCATATTGACTCCCATGTCCGTTGGAGACTTGTAAGGACTTTCCCCGTATATCCTCATGAACATTGCATTAACTACCGGGAATATCTCAACATCGCGGTTATAGTTGACCGTAGTGATGCCGTATTCTCTCAGGTGATACGGGTCTATCATGTTTATGTCATTGAGGTCTGCCGTTGCAGCCTCATATGCCAGATTCACCGGATGATAGAGAGGAAGGTTCCAGATCGGGAAAGTCTCGTATTTTGCATAGCCGGCTCTAACTCCTCTTTTCAGCTCATGATACAACTGAGAAAGGCATGTTGCCATCTTGCCGCTTCCGGGTCCTGGAGCTGTGACTATGACTAAAGACCTGGATGTCTCAATATAATCGTTCTTTCCGTATCCGTCATCGCTGAGGATGAGATCCATATTGGAAGGATATCCCGGTATCATATAGTGATGATATACCTTTATCCCCATAGCCTCGATCTTCTTCTGGAAAAGATCCGCAGCTCTCTCCCCTGTGTACTTCGTAAGAACCACACTGCCGACGAAAAGGCCTCTTGACTGGAACTCACGGATCAGTCTGATGACATCTTCATCATATGTGATACCTATGTCGGCCCTTATTTTATGCCTTTCTATATCAGCGGAGCTGACTGCGATTACTATCTCAGCATGTTCGGATATCTTGGAAAGCATCTGGAGCTTGCTGTCGACAGCAAAGCCGGGAAGGACTCTGGAAGCATGATAGTCATCGAACAGTTTTCCCCCGAATTCCAGATAAAGCTTATTGTCAAACATTGAGATCCTGTCCATTATGTGTTCGGACTGCATCCTCAAATATTTCTGATTGTCAAAACCGATCTTCATAAACACCATCCAACAGATTATTCGGATAAATAAATGGGTGTAACATTAATCAAAAACACCGTTCATTAGTATATCATAAATGATACTGCATTTGAACGGACTAGCCCCTGCTGAAACCAAAAAGGTCCGGCCCCGAATGACGGAGCCGGACCTGTATATTGATCTTGATCAGTTCTCAGAGTATCGACTTTTCTATTGTCGGGTCGTTCTCATGCTCCTTGATATATCTTGACCACTTGATGTATCCGTAGGTCGTGTTCGTGAAAAAGCCCAGTTTCAATATAAGGAGTATCCACTGTCCTGCAAGGATATTTATAACGGTTTCAAGAGCTGTATAGATATACCATGCTATCCACTGCTCACGGTATCTGAAGAGTATGAAGAGGCCGTTTGCGATGCCTACCGCACTTACACAGGCATCTATGTAACAGACTATGTTTTCCAGCAGCGGATTGTCAGCCAGTATCCCTTCTCCCTCTATGAATGTCATGAGATAGCCCACGACTACAGTCCATATGACTATTCCGATAATAATGACTATCTCCTGCCACCCTTTCAGCCTTCTTACTATGGTAAGTTCTTCCTGTTCCCTGTCGGGATGTCTGTGCCAGTTTATGAAGCTGATGATGTCTATCGGTATCCAGAAGAACAGAGTTACTGCCATTGTTGCAAATCTGTAGGACAGGATTATGCAGATCGCTATTTCTACCAGTTCCACTATCAGTGAGACTAAAAAGTTCCACTTGCTCTGCTTGGATATGAGAAGCTCACAAGCCACGTTGCTGAATATATCCACGAGATATAATGCCATGATCACCCCTCCGTGAACTCCCTGAGTCTCCTCCTCAGGGAACAGGAATGCGAAGATGATCGATAAGATGACTATGCTGAAGAACCATACCTTCTCATATGTAGTAAAAAAGTTCCAAAAACGTTTTAGTTTTTCCATTGTTACTCCTTGATATCAAGAAGATCCAGTATCTCTCCTGCCTGATAGATTGAACCGGTAAATACCAACATGATCTCCTTTCCTTTTCTATATGCTTCTGCTTTTTTATATGCGTCTTCTGTGCCTGTGCATAAGGTCAGTTTGTCCTTATCAGTGAACAGCTCTGCGAGTTCTTCCGCCCGGAAGCTCCTGTCATAATCCATCTGAGAAACGAAAACGTGCTCAAACAGATCATTTGCCATGGTGTCAAAGAAAGATACGTCCTTATCCTTCATCGAGGAGCAGATTAGTACTTTTCTCCTTCCCTTATACTCTCCCGAAAGAGTCTCATACAGATATTTCAGCGAGTCCACGTTGTGGGCTCCGTCCACCAGTATATCTCTATCTTTGATATATTGCTGTCTAGCTGAAAGCACAGTCTTTTTGAGGCCTTTTCTGATATGGTTCTCTTCTATGGAATATCCCTCCTTTGCAAGAACCTTCACGGCCTCAATGGCAAGACATGCATTTATGTATTGCTTCCCGGTAGCATTTCTGAGTTCAAATGGCCCCTCCCCCTTATATGTGAACTTCCCTGTCTTGTCTATCACAAGAGCGTCTTCATCCACGAAGGAAAGATCATTCTTCCTGTATAAAGCAGTGGTCTCTATCAGTTTTCTGACCTGATCCTGCTGAGGAGCGGAAACAGTGCTGCAGTTCATCCTCATTGCAGCGACCTTTTCCACGGCTATCTTTTCTATGGTATCTCCAAGTACTCCCATATGGTCCATACCGATGGAAGTAATGACCAGTTCCTTCACGGGCAGTCTTGTAGTAGCATCATATCTGCCACCCATGCCTGCTTCCATAACAGCTATGTCGACTTCTTTCTCTGCAAAATACCTTAATGAGGTATCGAAGAACTGACGGAAATAGCCGGTCTCCACAGTATCCTTCATAAGTCTGTTCAGATCCCTGTTTGAGATGAGCCTTCCATTGATGCTGATCCTCTCGTTAGGTACCCTCACGTGAGGGGATACGAAGAGACCTGTCTTATATCCTGCAGAACTCAATATATTTGCTATATATGTGGAAGTGGATCCTTTCCCCTTCGTTCCAACTATCTGAATGTAATCCATTATCAGATCAGCCCCTCCATATAATGAAGTCTCTCTTCAGTTGCTTTGAGCATGTCGGTATATTTGGCGAGCTTATCTCTCTCCTCCTGTACGACCTTCTCAGGCGCCTTGCTCACGAACCTCTCGTTCTGAAGCTTGCCGTTGGCTCTTTCGACCTCTCCTTTGAGAGAAGCCAGTTCTTTTGAGAGCCTTTCTATCTCTTTTGAGATATCGATGAGCTCTCCGAGCGGTATGTAACTTGAAGAGTTTGTGGTTATGGCAGCAGCGCAGCCTTCAGGCTCCCTGAAGTCAGAATCATGGAACTCCACTTCAGAACCATATGCCAGTTTGGCGATATAGTCTCCTGCTGCTTCCAGATTCTCTCTGTCCCTGGTCGCAATGTAGATCTTGGCTTTCCTGCTCGGAGGAACGTTCATCTGAGACCTTATGTTCCTGATGCTCCTCACGATGTTCATGACTTCTTCCATGGCTGACTCTTCCTTCACGAACGAGAAGCCTTCGACAGGCTCAGGCCATTTTGAGATCATTATGCTCTCTCCTGCATGCAGCATCTCCACATAGATCTCTTCAGTAATGAACGGCATTATCGGATGGAGCATCTTTAAGGCCTGCTTCAGAACATATACAAGCACGCTCAATGCAGTTGCCTTTTCATCTTCTGTTCCTTCGTAAAGCCTCGGTTTTGTCATCTCTATATACCAGTCACAGTATTCGCTCCATATGAAGTCATATATCTTTGAGCATGCAAGACCGAGCTCGAACCTTTCGAGATTGTCTGTAACCTCGGATATGACAGTATTGAGTCTGCTAAGTATCCACTTATCGGATATGTCGAGATCGAGCTTTTCTATGTCTTCGCTTATCGCGTTATCCTTTATGTTCATGGCAACGAATCTTGAGGCGTTCCAGATCTTGTTTGCAAAGTTTCCTGCTGCCTTGACCTTGGAGTCATAGAAACGCATGTCATTTCCGGGACTGGTTCCCTGCGCCAGAGAGAATCTCAATGAGTCGGCACCGTATTCCTCTATTACTTTCAGAGGGTCTATGCCGTTTCCGAGGGATTTACTCATCTTTCTTCCCTGGTCATCCCTTACTATCCCGTGTATGTTGACATATTTGAAAGGGATCTCTCCCATGGCTTCCATGCCGAATACTATCATCCTTGCCACCCAGAAGAAGATGATATCATAGCCCGTAACGAGCACGTCTGTCGGATAGAAGTACTTGAGCTCTTCTGTCTGTTCCGGCCATCCCATAGTGGAGAACGGCCAGAGCCCGGATGAGAACCAGGTATCAAGGACATCTTCGTCCTGATACATCTCTCCTCCGCAGTCGGGGCACTTGAAGATATCGTTCTCGGAGACTACCATCTTCCCGCAGTCCTTGCAGTAATAAACAGGTATCCTGTGGCCCCACCATAACTGTCTCGAGATGCACCAGTCTCTTATGTTCTCCATCCAGTTGAAGTATGTCTTGGCGTATCTGTCAGGAACGAACCTGATCCTGCCGTCCCTGACAGCTTCTATTGCAGGTTTGCTCAAAGACTTCATGGAAACGAACCACTGAGCTGAGATAATAGGCTCTATTATGGTCCCGCACCTGTAGCACTTTCCCACGTTATGGCTGTAATCCTCTATGCTGACGAGATTTCCCATCTCTCTTAATTCTTCAACTATCTTTTCTCTGGCAACATCTCTGTCCATGCCGCAGTACTTGCCGCCATTCTCATTGACTCTTCCTTCGTCATCAAGCACTCTTATGATCTCAAGATTGTGTCTCTGAGCAACCTCGAAGTCATTCGGATCATGAGCAGGGGTCATTTTGACGGCTCCGGTTCCGAAGTCCATCTCTACATAATCATCAGCAACAATCGGAATCACTCTGTTCATGATTGGCAGTATGCAGTACTTGCCGACCATGTCCTTATATCTTTCATCCTCAGGGTTCACGGCAACACCCGTGTCTCCGAGCATGGTCTCCGGTCTTGTCGTTGCCACAACTACCGCACCGGTACCGTCTTCCAGATCATATCTGATATTCCAGAGATGAGATGGCTGATCCTCATAGTTTACCTCGACATCCGAAAGAGTCGTCTTGCACTTCGGACACCAGTTGATGATCCTATTTCCCTTGTAAATGAGGCCTTTGTTGTAAAGGCTTACGAACATGTGCTTGACTGCCCTGTTGCAGCCTTCATCCATGGTGAAGCGCTCTCTCTCCCAGTCACAGGAGCTTCCGAGTTTCTTCAGCTGTGCCACTATTCTGCCGCCATATTCCTCTTTCCATTTCCAGGCTCTCTTCAGGAACTCTTCTCTTCCGATATCTTCCTTTGTGAGACCTTCTTCTTTCTTCATCTGTTCAACGATCTTGACCTCAGTAGCTATGGAAGCATGGTCAGTACCCGGCATCCAGAGGGTCTCATACCCCTGCATCCTCCTGAACCTGACAATTGAATCCTGGAGAGTGTTGTCAAGTCCGTGTCCCATATGAAGCTGTCCCGTAATGTTTGGAGGGGGCATCACTATGGAATACGGCTTCTTGGAAGGATCGGGCTCTGCATGGAAATAGCCCTTCTTCATCCATCTCTGATAGATCCTGTCTTCCACTACGGAATGATCATATGCTTTCCTGATCTCCTGAATCTGTTCCTGATTGTTCTCCATCTTCTTCTCCTTCTTCAAAAAAAATGATTCGCCCAGTAAAGGACGAATCATCGTGTTACCACCTTTTTTCCCGGACTCTGTCCGGCTCATCCCCGGCATCTACCGGGTGACACTTTAACGGGTATCTGTCCGTCATCTCTTGTTACGGAGATGAAACTCAAAAGCGACTTCATCTTCTGTTTCGATCCTGCCTCGCACCGCCCGGCATTTCTCTTCATCGTCATGAAGACTACTACTCTTTATCCCTGTTTTTCCTTATTGAATATTGCTTTTCTGTTCTTTACTGCGTATTGTACCATACTGACTACGCTTCCGAAAAGAGCAACATATACGAACCATTTATAATACGGATCGAGATATTTGTAAAGGAAGCACGTTCCGATCGATATGTTGAATATGGCTGCTGCGATCTTACCGAATTTATTAGAGGGTATGATCTTATTGATATGCCTTGCGGCGATCATTCCTCCTATTCCCATCATGAGTTCTTTTGCAAATATGACTATAGTGACCCATAACGGGAGTATGCTCCTGATAGTAAACGCTATTATCACCATTACGGCCATTGCCTTGTCCGCAAGAGGATCCAGGAACTTACCGAGCTGAGTGATCATGTCATACTTTCTGGCGATATACCCGTCTGCTATGTCTGTGAGACATGCAATAATAAAGACTATGAGTGCCGTTATCAGCCTGTCCTTAAAGATCAGAACTACCACGACAGGTACCAGAAACAGCCTGATCAGTGCCAGTATATTCGGGATCGTGAATATTTGTTCTTTTGGTTCTTTCTGTTCCATATTCTTCTCCGGATCTTTCAATCGGTCAACATGGAAATTGTACTCCGAAAAACAACATTTTTCAATGCGACTGCATTTTGTTTTATGGCAAAACATTATTATTATGGGACTTCCGGTGTAAGGTTCTCATTCTCTTGTGAAAAAACAGCATCATAAATGATCCCTTGCAGTTAATCCTCCTATTTCTCTATGATATAATTCACATAAGATCATGTTCTTTCATCCATCAGGAGGTTTCTCATGAGAGATTTTGTTTTAGGTCTTGATATAGGCGGGACAAAGATAGCCGTCGGTATCCTCGACGGGAACGATAAGCTCATCGGACGTACACAGTTCAGTGCCAAGGCAGGCGAGAGTCCTGAAATGGTGTTCACTCTGCTCATGTCTTCCATAGATGAACTGCTTAAACGGTATGATCTCGCAAAAGATGATATATCTTCAATAGGAGTCGGAGTCCCCGGCATCATAAGCAGTGATGCCCGCTCGGTACTATTTGCCCCGAACATCTCCATCCTGAACAGTTTCGATATATATGGTTCTCTTAAGGCAGAATTCCCAGATGCTTTTATCGTTATCGAGAACGATGCCAATTGTGCAGGCTATGCTGAATACAAGGCAGGTTCCGGCCTTGGAAGAAAGAACATGATATACTGCACCATATCTACAGGAGTCGGAGGCGCCATAATCATAAACGGGGATCTCTTCCGCGGTTCCAACATGGTGGCGGGAGAGATAGGACATATGATAATCCATCCGGGCGGCAGGATCTGCGGGTGCGGTAACAAGGGTTGTGCTGAGGCATATGCAGGCGGTGCCAATTATCCCCGATATATTAAGGAGTGTCTGGATAACGGAAGAAAGAGCATCATCTCTGAACTTGCAAAGGAACACGGAAAGATAGACGGCGAAGTTCTTTCAAAAGCCGTTGAAATGGCTGATCCGTTCGCTCTCGAGGTGTTCAATGAGATCACCGAAACCATAGGGCTTCTATTTTTCAACATATACAAACTTCTGAACATAGATTGCTATGTGCTCGGAGGAGGATTTACGAACGTAGGCGAGAAGCTTTTCAATGGCATAAGAGAACATTTTGAAAAATATCGTGTCGGTACCGATACACATGACAGAGTAGACTTCATACCTGCCCATTTCCCCTCATCAGAGATAGGTATTTACGGTGCCGCTCTGGTGGCCAAGTACTATAAACCGTAAAGACGAGTGATTGGAGGTAATAATATTGAGAGACAATATATGGCATTCCCTTGATTCTTCAAGGGTCACTCCCGAGGACTTCATCTGTGTTATAGAGATCCCTCAGGGCAGCAAGACGAAATACGAACTGGACAAGGAATCAGGCTACATAATACTGGACAGAGTCCTCTATACGTCAACTCATTATCCGGCAAACTATGGGTTCATCCCAAAGACGCTAGGTTCGGATAATGACCCGCTTGACGTTCTGGTACTCTGCTCGGAACCTCTTCTCCCGCTTACTCTTGTAAGATGTTATCCAATAGGGCTCATCCCCATGGTGGACAACGGTATGGAGGATGAGAAGATCATAGCCGTCCCGTTCTCTGACCCTACATACAATTATCTTAAGAGTTTTGAGGATCTTCCTCCCCATCTCATAAGAGAAATGCGGCATTTCTTCAAGGTATACGGAGAACTGCAGAACAAGACGACGAACGTAAACCGTGCTACAGGCCCTGATGAGGCAAAGGTCATCATACAGGAAGCTATAGACAGATACGAGGACAAGTATTCATACAGATGAATAAAAGGCTCAGTCCGAAAGGATTGAGCCTTTTTGATCCATTTATCATTTTTCAGATTATCTTTGCAGGTATATCGAGATCGAACCTCTTTTTCGTGATCTCGAAAAGTATCTCTGCAGTACCCTTGAGCCCGAAAAGACTGCTGTCTATCAGTATGTCCTTTCCGTGCATATCACCTCTCTGCTTTCCAGTCACGTATTTGTAGTATTCATGTCTCTGATTATCGATCTTCTTTACTATTTTTTCCGTCTGTGCTTTTGAGAATCCGTAAAGATCCATGATCCTCTTGGTCCTGAGATCGTATGGAGCATAGATAAAAACATTAAGTACGTTGTCCCTGTCCCTAAGTACATAGTCAGCACATCTTCCTATGATAACGCAGCTCTCTCTGTCAGCAAGGTCCCTGATGACTTTTGTCTGGGCATCGATCATGGAATCAAACTTTTCGGCATTCTTTCTGTTGAACGCACCCTTGAACAAGCCCTTTGAACGGGCATTTACGCTCTCATCCACGTTGTTTATCTCTTCATCGAATACACCGTATTCTTTCGAAAGTTCGGCTATCTTTGTCTTGTCATAGTACTCGACTCCGAGATACCATGCAAGTTCTCTCCCGATCTCCTTGCCGGCACTGCCGAACTCTCTTCCGATCGTAACTATGAATCTGTCCATCCTGTAAGCCTCCCTCTCCTAAGTTTGTATAAATATAGTAGCAAAAATACCCGGTATAGTAAACCGAACAGCGATCCTTCATTAAGGTTCGTTTAAACTTCACTCAATATCATATGTATGAAATAAGGAGGTGGTGAACATGGCAGGATACACTTTTGAGAGAGCAGAACAGAAATACATAATAAGTTCAAAAAAGAAACAGGCCCTTCTTAAGGTTCCATTACAATAGCTGGAGGTACCGTATATGTCAACGCCAAGGAAGATGGCATCGATTGCAACGGAAGCATATACATAAGCGGAGGAACGATAACAATGGATTGTGCCTCAGCAATGGCTTTTGCCACCGAGGTACCAAAACAGCGTTTCTTCAAAGAAAGTACCGAAAGCGCTGTCTCTCGAAGACAGCGACAGCATATTCGATCAGGAAGAGACAAAAAAGTCCGGGAACTGATTTTTGACAGAAAGGAAAAGTCCGGGGAGGCGAAATAGCCTGGCCCCCGGACTTGTTTTTACTTTTCTTTTCTCTTCAATTTTTCGACCGTATTGTCCGGATATTTGATATATGTGTTGTCGAGTATGGCAGTCATGCTCTTCCGAAACTCTTCCAGATATTTCTGCCTTACTTCGTTCCTCTCCTTTTTTTCCTCATCCGTCAGTTCCCTCTCCTTTGCAATCCGGGAAAACTCATTGATCCTCTTTAGGTATTTATTCTCCATATCTCCTCCGTCATTTATACCTGATCTCATCAACAGGTTCTATTATCGTTTCTCTCTGAACTATCTTTTTCTCGGTAGGCACGTCGTTCACATATGTCACAAGATAGGTGATCTTCTCGATGCCTTCCATGCCTTCAGATTCTTCTTTTTCCGTCTTCTTTCCCTTTTTGTGCTTTATATACTTCGTACCATAGGGTATCTTAATATATTCAGTTTCATATTTCTTCTCTGTAATGACGAGGGTTATCTCAGAACCTCCGCTGATGAACTCGTTCAAAGAAGGAAAGACCTGATCCACATCCTTCAGTTCTATGCCCGCTATATCAAGGGCATCTCTTACCGTCCCTGCCACCATATAGATCACTGTCCTGTTCCTTCCTCTATTGATAACTACAGGGAAGGCTCTCTTTATTTCTATGACCATTCCCTCTGTGACCGCTTCATCAGGAGCATTGACGAGAATATCCGGTGCTGTGATCTCGATATGGTTATCCTTCAGTATCTCTTTTACGAATCTCCTGTCAGTTTCCACTTCTATGACTCTTCCCGCGTCATTTATAGAAAGTCTGGTCTTCCTGTTCAGTATACCGGAGGAAAACAGCAAGGCAGAGCCAATCAGGATGAGAGCACATATTACGACAACAGCTGAGAAAACAGCCGTGTTTCTTGTTTCTGTCCTCTTCAGTTGTCTTATTTCTTCTTCCCCTATTACAGCCCTTCTGACCTCTTTCTTGTCTCTTCTCGCTTTCGCTCTGAGCTTTCCCACTACAGAGGAAATCTTCCCTTTCAGTTTCTCTAAAAGGGATGCAAAGGACTGGGACAACAGTCTTTCCTTTTTTCTCTTCTTCCTGTAGTACTGGGAAGAATCAGACAATTTCGAGATATCCGTTCTCTTGACTGCTCTCTTTCTAGTCTTGCTCAAAGTATTCCGCCCTTTCCTAGAGTAAAGATATTATACTCTGTTTCATCAAAATATTAAAATCCGCTTAAAATCGTATTTTGTATGAATTCTGGAACGACTTTCTTTTCAAACCATCCTTTC